>CENJ01017418.1_pt1 | contig 14153 bp, 15 predicted proteins | sample 356161 | NCBI WGS metagenome assembly CENJ01 (sample SAMEA2619531, study PRJEB7988) | marine metagenome | biome: marine biome (ENVO:00000447); feature: surface water layer (ENVO:00002042); material: "saline water (ENVO:00002010), including plankton (ENVO:xxxxxxxx)" | depth 5 m
CGTTATTGTTGTCCGTATTGTTATCAGCAGTTGAAATTTTAGGTATAGGAACCGCAGCTGTCTTTACCTCTGGCGTTATATTGGTAATACTCTCAAATTTTGGGATTGGATCAGGCAAAGAAAATGTTGGGGGGGCTTCTTCGGGCTTTACTTCTGTGTCTGGCATTAATTCTTCCACTACAATCGCTGGCTCATCCTTTTCGCTTTTTGTTGAAAGATCGACTTCAGTGGTATCTCCTTCAACTTGTATTACTGCCATAACTTCCCCAACTTGCACGACATCATTTTCAGCAAATCGCTTCTCAATCAAAATTCCGTTAACTTCACTGGGTACATCCGTATCGACCTTATCTGTTGCAATTTCAACAATTACATCATCTACTTGGATGGTATCACCTACCTCTTTTAACCACCTGATTAAAGTAGCCTCAGCAACGCTTTCTCCCATTTTGGGGAGTTTTATTGAGTATTTTCCCATTTTTTAAAGAAGTACAAAATTACCAAATTTATAAATGACAAAGTAGATTTTGATTAAACGAATAATAAATTAACACTGCTGGCTATTTATCTACGATTGCGTTTTCGTAGGGAACTCGTTTAAGAATACTTCTTCCCAGTGTGACCTCATCGGTATATTCCAATTCGTCTCCGACGGGGATTCCCCTAGCGATAGCAGAGGTGTTTACTTTATATGGAGCTAGCATCTTATAAATGTAAAAATTAGTCGTGTCTGCCTCCATAGTGGCACTTAAAGCAAAAATAATTTCCTTTACTTCTCCCTTTTTTACCTTTTCTTCTAGTGAATCCAGTGTCAAATCTTGAGGACCTACACCGTCAATAGGAGAGATGATTCCTCCTAGAACATGATAATATCCCCTAAACTGCCCTGTGTTCTCTATTGCAATCACATCTCTGATGTCTTCAACCACGCACAACATAGAGGAATCTCTATTGGGATTGGAACAGATTTCACAAACAGGAAGGTCAGATAAATTATGACAAGAGGAACAAAAATTAATCTGCTCCCTCAAATCATTTAAAGCCTGGGTCAATCCCGAAGTATTTTCTTTGGGAAGTTTTAAAAGATGTAAAGCCAATCGCAGGGCACTTCTTTTTCCGATACCCGGCAATTGAGCAATTTCATTTACCGCGTTCTCGAGTAATTTTGAGGAAAATTCCATACTGTAAATTTAGGAATAATTCCCAAGTCCTGAATTTGTATATTTATGAAATCTTATGTTGACACCTGCCTTTATTTTATCACTTATACTTGGATACTTTTTCCTATTGATGGGGATTGCTTACTTAACTGGAAAAGGGGCTGACAATCAAACTTTTTTTACCGCCAATAGAAGTTCACCATGGTATTTGGTCGCTTTTGGGATGGTGGGTGCTTCTCTCTCTGGTGTCACCTTTATTTCTGTTCCTGGATGGGTCGGAGACTCGGGGTTTAGTTATTTTCAAGTAGTTATGGGTTATTGGGCGGGCTATTTTATTGTCGCTTTTATTTTACTCCCGATTTACTACCGTCAAAACCTCACTTCAATATACGAATATCTCAACCTCAGATTCGGAACTAACAGTCATAGAGTCGGGGCAATTTCTTTTTTTATTTCTAGAATTTTAGGTGCTAGTTTTAGGCTCTTTTTAGTCGCTATAGTCCTGCAACAATTTATTTTTGATGCATGGCGTGTACCCTTTGAGGCAACTGTTATGCTGTCCGTACTGTTGATATGGGTATATACCCACCGTGGAGGTATCAAAACTATTGTTTGGACTGATACACTACAAACGGCTTTAATGGTTTTAGCTGTAATACTTTCATTGATTATGATCTATCGTTCGTTTGAGTCCACTGGGCTAGAGTTGTCTAGCGTAGTAGAAATGGAACGATATACCAAGATTTTTGTGCTGGATGATTTTATGCAGCGCAATCACTTTATAAAATCTTTTATTGGAGGTGTATTTATTACCATATGCATGACGGGATTGGATCAAGATATGATGCAAAAAAACCTGACCTGTCGTACGCTAAAAGCTGCCAAAACAAACATGATCGTTTTTAGCATTGTCATGGTATTAGTTACTTTTTTATTCCTTGTATTGGGAGCGATGATTTTTGTTTATGCCGATCAAAATCAAATTTTAATCCCCCTGATGGATGGCAGCCCTAAAACTGATTTACTCTTTCCTGAAATAGCACTAAATGGTGGTTTGGGTTTGGGAATTGGTATTATCTTTATCTTGGGACTTATTGCTGCCGCTTACAGCAGTGCCGACAGTGCCTTAACCTCACTGACGACCTCCTTTTGTGTGGATTTCCTCAAAATGGATAAGTACAATGAAGTGAAACAAAAAACATTGCGAAAAAAAACCCACCTCTGGATGAGTGCCGTTTTGGTGTTAGTCGTCATCGCTTTTAAGCACATATTGGATAGAAATGTTATTGATGGGTTGCTAACGGTGGCTTCCTATACCTATGGACCGCTTTTGGGTTTGTTTGCTTTTGGTATTTTCACTCCTTATAAAATACGAGATCACAAAGTATGGGCTGTCGTTGGGATTTCCATTGGAATCATATTTTTTATCGGTAATTTATCCAGCGAAGTATTGGGCGGATATCAAATCGGTTACGAGCTGTTGCCCCTCAATGGCCTGATAACTTTTATCGGCTTACTGCTTATTCGAACCGACGAGAAGGCTACCATCTGATGATAGCACTACCCCAAGTAAACCCACTTCCAAATGCTGCTAAAACAACCAAGTCTCCGGGCTGAACCTTGCCCTCCTGCCATGCCTCTGTCAAGGCAATGGGAATTGAACCTGCAGTTGTGTTTCCGTAACGTTGGATATTGTTGTAAACCTGATCATCTGTCAATCCAAATTTCTTTTGAATGAATTGAGAAATTCTGAGGTTTGCTTGATGGGGAACCAATAGATCAATTTGATCTTGCGTCAGTTCATTTTGTTTTAGACCTTCCATAATTACCTCTGAAAAGCGGACCACAGCATTTTTAAAAACCAACTGACCATTCATGTATGGATAATAGGAAGTATCCTCAGGGTCATTGGCGGCAATTATTTCTGGTACCCAGCGGTTGGTACTGGGGCCAATCAATGAAAGTTCTTCTGCGAACTCCCCTTGGGCGTGTAAATGAGTCGAGAGAATTCCTCGGCTCGAATCATCAGATCGAGTTAGGATTGCTGCACCTGCACCATCACCGAAAATAACGGATACTCCTCTTCCACGGGTGCTCATTTCAAGCCCTCCAGAATGATTTTCTGAACCGATGACCAAAATATTATTATACATTCCTGTTTTAATAAATTGATCAGCTGTCGATAAAGCATAGATAAAACCCGAACACTGGTTGCGAATATCCATTGCAGGACAATTCTCGATCTCCAAAGCTTCTTGAACCAAGACACCAGAACCGGGAAAGTAATAGTCCGGACTCAGGGTAGCGAATAGGATCAGATCAATATCATCTTTATTGATCTCTGCACGTTCAATAGCAGTTTTGGCAGCTTTTACACCCATTATTGCCGTTGTATTTCCATCCCCTTTTTCAATATGACGTCTTTCATGGATACCTGTCCGCTCGACAATCCAATCATGAGAAGTTTCCATCACCTTTGTTAAGTCTTCGTTGGTTACTACGTTCTCTGGAACATACATACCCAAACCTGCTATTCGAGATTGATACATTATAATTTGGTTTTAATGCAATTTAATAAAGATTGCCGTACGGCTTATAGATTATCAAAAAAAACAGTAAAAACAGGTCGTTGCAAGGGAGTTAAAGCCGAACAATCAAAAATATTTCTGATAGGATTCCGTACTCACTTTAGCCTTTAGGTCATACAATAAAGAGTACAATCCAAAAAAGGTCCTGTTGATATAGATAAAGTGTTTAGACCCTCGATTACCATTCATTTTTCGCAATTGCTGATCTGAAGATAAAGTTTCACTCAGAGAATTAATTTCTCCCCAAAATACTTCATCCCCAAAATCAAATTCTTTTTGTGTAAAAGGTAACGTCAAAATCTTAATCAATCGACCGAACAAATCAGATAAGTAAGCAACATCGGCTACACTGTCATCTGTTCTCAGAATTTCCAAATCGTATAAAATGGCCTGAAATCGGTCTTGATTTTTTTCAATATCAAGTGCTGCCAATTCAAAATAAGGATAGTAAAAATTATCAGGGATTGCCTTAACGCAGCCAAAGTCTAAGGCAACCAGATTTTGGTCTTCATCGATTAGGAAGTTTCCAGGATGGGGATCAGCGTGAACTTTTTTTAAATGGTGAATCTGATACATGTAAAAATCCCAAAGGGTTTGCCCCAACTGGTTATTAGTGGTATGGTCAGTATTGCTCTTGGCGACGTACTCTGAGACATGCAACCCTTGCATCCAATCCATTGTAAGAATTTTTTCAGCGGAAAACTCTGGGTAATAGGTGGGGAACTTAAGAAAGGGAATGTCTTTACATTGTTCTGCAATCCATTGACTTTGTTCCAACTCTAGTGTGTAATCTGTCTCTTCAAGGAGCTTGTTTTCAACCTCTTTAAAATATTTATCTGTGTCTTGACCTTTAAGGTTGAACATCCGGAGGGCAATCGGTTTGACAATACTCAAGTCAGAACTGATACTGTCTGCCACCCCTGGATATTGAATTTTCACAGCAAGTTTTTTCCCATCCTTTGTCGCCTGGTGGACTTGTCCAATGCTAGCGGCGTTTTTTGACTGGGCAGCAAACGTATCAAATACTGAATCGGGGTTATCCCCAAGATATTTTCTAATCAATTTTTTTACCAAAGGCCAAGAAAGAGGAGGCACAGAAAATTGCGCCAAACTGAACTGGTCTACATAGGCTCTTGGCAATAGGTTTTTTTCCATGCTCAACATTTGAGCTACTTTCAGAGCACTTCCTTTAAGCGTCTTGAGGGAGTTATAAATGTCTTTGGCATTTTCCTCATCCAATCGCTCACGACTGCCCTCAACATTGAGTACTTTTTCACCGTAATATTTAATGTAGTTGCCACCAAGCTTAATGCCTGTGGTGACTAAATTTCCCGCTCTAGCGATTTTGTTGGTTGGAATATAATCAAGTGACTTCAATTGGTTACAAATTTTTCTTTCCACAAAAACTTCCCAAAATCAATCAGCGTAGACACTGGCGTATTGTCAAAAACGTCAAAGGCAGTCTGTACAGACTTTTCGATGGCCTGATCTGTTTTTTCAAATGCTTTAGAAGTGTCCTCCATCCAAAATTTTAGTAGAAAACCTAATTGTACCCATGCCGCCTCCGAAAAAATCTGTGGCGGGTGTTGCAGGTAAGAAGGTTTCTCGCTATTTCCTTCTTCGATCAGTTCAGTGGCGAACGCCTTAAACAATTTTCTCAAGGAGCTTAAATGACCCATCTTGCTTAGGATTTTTTCTTCTCCTGACAAGGCAAATAAAACATAACTACGGTTGAGCAATAATACCTCAAAAAAGGTGAAATAAAACGACAACAGTTTGTCTTTGGGTTTGGAAACATCAAAATTCTGATCCTTTTCCAATAACGACATTACATTGTCATAGAAGGATTCCCAAATCATGCTTTTAACCGCATCCAACGAACCAAAATATTTATAAAAAGTCTTCTCATCTAAATTGTTATCCTTACAAAATTTGTACACGGACTTTGGATAGTGTTCATTTTCCAAAGTATAATCCATGAAGGAAGTAATTATAGATAGTTTTTCTTTGTTCTCTTTTTGACTCATCGAATTAATTATTTACTACAAATTTAATAAATGTTTATCTTTTTTAAAAAACTATTAAACAATAATTGTGTCAATCTGTCATTTATTTTGAATTGGTATTTTTTTTGACATTAATAACATAAATAAAAAAACAAAAAAATGGCAAATGGTAAAATCAATGTTGCAGTAGAGAACATCTTTCCACTAATCAAAAAGTTTCTTTACAGCGACCACGAAATTTTTTTAAGAGAGCTGATATCCAATGCTACTGACGCGATCAGTAAGCTAAAGCATCTAAGTAGTGTAGGTGAAGTAAAAGGTGAAATTGGAAGTCCACGTATTGAAGTTAAAGTAGATAAAGACAAAAAGAAAATCCATATCATCGATGAGGGTGTGGGAATGACATCTGAAGAAGTTAATAAATACATTAATGAAGTTGCATTTTCAGGTGCGGAAGAGTTTTTAGAAAAATATGAGGACAACGTAAAAGACGCTGGTATTATCGGTCATTTTGGTTTGGGTTTTTATTCCGCTTTTATGGTAGCAGAAAAAGTGGAAATCATTACCAAATCCCACCAAGATGTCCCCGCTGCTCATTGGACTTGCGATGGTTCCCCAGAATACACCCTAGAAGAGACTGATAAAAAAGAACGCGGTACCGAGATCATTCTTCATATTGCGGAGGACTCAACTGAGTTTTTGGAGGAAGCTCGCATTCGTGAGCTTTTGAGTAAGTACAATAAGTTTATGCCTTACCCCATTAAGTTTGGCACCAAAGAGGAAAACCTTCCCCTACCCGAAGATGCTGCAGAGGACGCCAAACCCGAAACCAAAACGGTAGATAACATTATCAACATCACTGACCCAGCATGGACTAAAACCCCTGCCGATTTAAAAGATGAGGATTATAAATCTTTTTACAGAGAATTGTACCCCATGCAGTTTGAAGAACCCCTCTTCAATATTCACCTCAATGTAGATTACCCCTTTAACCTCACGGGGATCATGTATTTCCCAAAAATTCAAAACGACCTCAACCTGCAAAAAGACAGAATTCAGCTCTACCAAAATCAGGTGTTTGTAACCGACAATGTTGAGGGTATCGTTCCTGAGTTTTTAACCATGCTGCGTGGAGTTATCGACTCGCCTGACATTCCACTTAACGTTTCCAGAAGTTACCTGCAAGCAGATGGGGCAGTGAAAAAGATCAGTAATTATATCACCCGAAAGGTCGCCGATAAACTCAGTTCACTCTTTAAAAAAGATCGTAAGGCCTTTGAGGAAAAGTGGAATGATATCAAGGTGGTTATCGAATACGGTATGCTTACCGAAGATAAATTTTACGAAAAAGCCGATAAGTTTATGCTTTACCCAACTACAACTGGGGAATACTTTACTTATGAAGAACTGGAAGCAGCTGTTAAAGACAACCAGACGGACAAAGATGGTAAATTAGTTTTCCTCTATGCATCAAATACAGAAGAACAACACAGCTACATAGAAACAGCAAAAGACAAGGGCTATAAAGTACTGCTATTGGACTCGCCCATCATTGCGCATTTGATCCAAAAACTAGAGGGCGATAAGGAAAATATCGCTTTTGCTAGAGTAGATGGCGATGCGGTGGAAAATCTAATCAAAAAAGAAGAAGCCACTGTTTCTAAGCTTTCTGAAGAGGAAAAAGAAACACTTAAACCACTTATCGAAACGGTAGTGCCTGGAGAAAAATATACTGTTCAACTGGAAGCCATGGACAGCAGCAGTTTGCCCTTTGTGCTGACCCAACCCGAGTTCATGAGACGTATGAAGGAAATGCAACAAAGCGGTGGTGGTATGATGGGCGCTTTCCCCGAAATGTATACCCTTTTGGTGAACACTAATCATGAACTGGTAGGACAAATCCTACACACCAAAACAGCAAAAAAACGCGAACGTTTGATACAACAAGCACTCGATTTGGCGAGACTGTCCCAGAACCTTCTTAAAGGAGAAGCGCTAACTGCTTTTATTAAGCGTTCTGTTGATCTGATCAAATAGATTCCTGACAAAAGCATGATTACATGGTAGTGAAATTGATTGTATCAAATAAAACTAATTTCAAATAAATATTAAGGTATTTACCTAAACGATATTCAAAATAGTATTTATCTAAAATCCTTAATCACATAATATCAACCCTCATTAAAAACCTTTATTTTTGGGTATGCCAAAAACCTTTAACCCTATTGCTGACTGGCAACCCGATTTACCGGATGCTCAACTTAGGTATTACCGAGACTTTTTATCCGCTGAGGAAGCTGATCATTTTTATGGTACCTTTTTGTCCAAGATTCCTTGGCAACAAGATGATGTTAAGGTGTTTGGAAAAATCTATGCCCAACCGCGGTTGACTTCCTTGCACAGCAATTCCCTGAGTACTTATACCTATGCTGGTTTAACGCTCCAGCCCCACCCAATGACTACTGAATTGTTAGCCCTTGTGGAAAGGATGCAGGACGTTTGTAACCATGAGTTTAACTGTGTTTTACTAAATCTCTACCGCGATGGTTCTGACAGCAACGGTTGGCATGCGGATAACGAAAAAGAGCTGGGTGTTAACCCACAGATTGCTTCAATTAGTTTTGGGGCGAATCGTTTTTTTCATTTTAAACACCGCCGTATTAAGAGTGAAAACTATAAAATGGAACTTCACCACGGCAGTTTATTGCTTATGGAAGGTCCTATGCAAGATCATTGGTTACATCAAATTCCTAAAACTAAAAAACCTCTTTCTCCGCGAATTAATTTGACCTTTAGAAAGATTACTTAAATAGCTCGTTTAGCGTTGCTGCTAGGCGCAATCCCGCGAGACACAATTGCTTTTTGACCATGTCAAAATATTGGTAACGATAGAAATAACCAAGTGAACTGTTGGGAGTAGTATTTTCAAATATATCTTGTGCTTTGGCATGAGTTTCCTCCACCCAATCCAATAAGGGTTGCCCTTGAATCTCCTCAATTTCTGCTTGAGATAATTCAGGAAGGTCATTCGCCAACTCCGTGAAGCTCATCTGAAAATCGTCTATCATTTGACTATCCCAAACACGATGTAAATTTGACGATTTGCCAAACCACTTCACACGAATTTCATTTCCCCCACGATCCTCCATCCGCCAAACGTGCATCGGCTGATGTATATCTCCAATAAAATGCACTAATAATTTTAGATAAAAAGCCTTTGATGCTTTAGTTTCTTTTGGATCATCCAACACAGCAATGCATTTTCGAAGGGCTTGAACCACATCCCCATCGGGATTTTTTTCAGAAGCTTCATACTCCTGATCGAAGGGGTAATTCACATAATGCCAAGTTCGGTATTTATCATAATTTCTATCTGATCGAATCCAATCTGCATAATTTGACACACTTGCCAAAGAGGCACCGTCCAAAAGTTCCTCCACCGCCTGTCGCGCTGAATCGCTCAGGTGGTATGTAGCCACTTCTCCCACCACCCGATGACCAGTTTGTCCCCAATCATTGGAAAATAATAATAGAGACAGTAAACTTATAAATGAAAGAAAATTCATCAGCAATTTTTGACAAAATTAACACAAAAGAAATCGATTACTGTTAACTAGAGCTTAAGGAAATCTGTAATCTACCAATGGACAAATACTGATTTTTATAAAAAGTCAAATTGGATTACCTTTGGGGCGGCTTTTGGAATAAGAAATAACCAAGCCCAACAAACCATGTCGAAAAAAATCTTGTTTTTTAGCTTAATCATTTTCCTTATCGTGTTGATTGGTTGTCAATCTAATTCCAAACCCAGCGGTCTGATGATGCATGTAAGTGGAAAGGTTGAAGGATTGAGAAAAGGCACCTTGTTTTTACAAAAAATAGTGGACTCGACTCTGGTAGATGTAGACTCGCTAGTGATCAATGGGGAACCTAAATTTCAATTTAAAACCGAAATCGAAAGCCCGGAAATCTACTACCTCTATCTAAACAAGGAAGATGGCGACAGCCTGAACGATCGCATAATGTTTTTTGCAGAAAAAGGGGAAATCACGATTAATACTTTGCTAAAAACCTTTGAAAGCAGTGCCAAGGTAAGCGGCTCTGAAAATCAAGTGTTGTTGCAGGAGTACCGCAAACTCGCCCGCCAATTTGACGGAAAAAATTTAGAATATTTCAAAGCATATATCGAAGTGGCCCAGTCGGATAGTAACCCTCAAGCGACTGACTCTATCCAAAAAGCGATGGACAACCTTCTTAAAAGACGCTACTTGTATGCGCTAAACTTTGCCAGTACGCATGGGGACAATGTCATCGCGCCCTATATTGCACTAACCGAGGTCTATGATGCCAACATCAAATTTTTAGATACGGTAGCCTCAAAACTGACAGCGGAGGTTAAAAACTCCAAATACGGAAAAAAGTTTATTGACTTTATCGCTGAACGAAAGGCGGTGGAATCACAAGAGTGATCAACCCAGTTTCTCTAAGCTTTGATTTAGCTTAGCCACATGATCAATCAAGTCGGTCTTAATCGGCTTAAAACCTTCTTTTTTACCTGCTATTTTGGCTTTATGAATCTTCTCAATCAAGTCGTCAAAAAGGCTAATGGCATTATCGACAAGTGCTTCGCTTTTTTTGAGGTCGGCATCGGGATTAGAAAGTTCCCAGGCATAAACCTCTTCAATAAATCCTCCAATACTGTTATTGATTTCTTTTTTTAATGACTTTATACTAGACATAATTTTAGTTTTAGGTTAAGGCCTTATTCAGCCACTGTATTTCACAAAATTTCTTGGGGTTTCGTATAGGACGATCTCCAAGGATTTGTCCTCATCCAAATGAGGCAATAATTTATTGTAAATCACCACAGCAATATTTTCGGCAGAAGGAATCAAATCAGCAAACTCAGGAACCTGTAAATTGAGATTTTTATGATCAAAGGCATCTTCCACTTCCGCTTTAATGAGATCTTTTAGCTCTTTCATGTCCATGACATAGCCCGTCACCGGATCAATCGTTCCTGTTACATTGACAATCAGCTCATAGTTGTGCCCATGGTAATGAGGATTGGAGCATTTCCCAAAAACGGTTTCATTTTTTTGATCATCCCAGGACTTTACAAAAAGTCGATGTGCAGCATTAAAATGCGCTTTTCTGCAAACAGTTACCCTCATTATTTTTTTTGGTTTTTAATGTGTTTATAAAATCGATCAAAAATTATGGCAAACCAAACCGTATAATTTTTAGGATTTTCGATCAGGTCTTTTTCGATGGCTTCTAAAGACATCCACTTAAAAGCGGCAACCTCATCTGGGTTTACCATTGGATCCTGTTCACCATAGCCCACCATAACATGATCCAATTCATGTTCTGTAAGTCCATTATCAAAGGTGGCTTTGTAGATAAAAGTAAAGAGCTCTTTTAAGGGGACTGTTATTCCCATTTCTTCCATCATCCGGCGATCTCCCGCCTCTAGTGAGGTCTCTCCCTCCCGTTGGTGACTACAACAGGTGTTAGTCCATAGCCCAGGGGAGTGATATTTGTCTAAGGCGCGCTGCTGTAAAAGTAATTCTTGATTAGCATTGAGAACAAAAACCGAAAAGGCACGGTGCAAGACCGCTTTGGCATGTGCCTCAATTTTTTCCATGGTGCCAATTTGTCTATCTTCCAGATCGACCAAAACAACTTTTTCTTTCTCCATGATTTCACCAAAATTACCTAATAAATACCACAAAACCTATCAGCAAATTTTAGTGACGTAATTAATTATAATATTTTTGCGCAAACTTAATTTATGGAATTCCTCGAGGAGATTCAAAAGCGACGCACCTTCGGTATCATTTCCCACCCAGATGCTGGAAAGACCACACTAACAGAAAAGCTATTGCTTTATGGTGGTGCCATTCAGGAGGCAGGAGCTGTTAAATCGAATAAAATCAAAAAAGGAGCGACAAGCGATTTTATGGAGATTGAGCGCCAAAGGGGGATTTCGGTTGCTACTTCAGTTTTAGCATTCAATTACCGAAACAAAAAAATTAACATCCTCGATACTCCTGGGCATAAAGATTTTGCCGAAGATACTTTTAGGACACTAACTGCCGTAGACAGTGTGATTGTGGTGATTGATGTCGCCAAAGGGGTGGAGGAACAAACGGAAAAACTGGTGGAAGTTTGTCGGATGAGGAAGATTCCGATGATTGTTTTTATCAACAAACTAGATCGAGAAGGAAAGGATGCTTTTGACCTACTGGACGAGGTAGAAACGAAATTGGGATTGCGCGTTACTCCGCTGAGTTTTCCTATTGGCATGGGATACAATTTTAAAGGCATTTATAATCTTTGGAAAAAAAACATCCAAATCTTCGAAGCTACCGATAAACAAAAAATTGCCGAAACGATTGCTTATGAAACTTTGGAAGATGACGGTTTACTAAAAGCCATCGGAACTACAGCGATGGAGGAGCTGAAAGAATCCCTAGAATTGGTGGAGGGAGTTTACCCAAGTTTTGATCAAAAAGAATATATGGAAGGTGATTTACAACCTGTCTTTTTTGGGTCTGCGCTCAATAATTTTGGTGTTCAAGAATTACTCGACTGTTTTATTGAGATTGCGCCGCCGCCACTACCCAAGTCAACTGACAAACGATTGATTCAACCAGAGGAAAAGGATTTTTCCGGTTTTGTATTTAAAATTCATGCGAACATGGATCCCAACCACCGCGACCGTTTGGCATTTATAAAAATCGTTTCAGGAGAATTTAAACGCAACACTCCTTATTTCCACGTTCGGCACAAGAAAAACCTGAAATTCTCAAGTCCCAATGCCTTTTTTGCTGAAAAAAAAGAAGTCGTTGACGTTTCCTACCCTGGAGATATTGTGGGATTGCACGATACGGGGAATTTTAAAATTGGTGATACACTTACCTCAGGAGAAGAAATTCAATACAAGGGAATTCCCAGTTTTTCGCCAGAACATTTTAGGTACATCAACAATGCTGACCCCATGAAAGCCAAACAGCTCAACAAAGGGATTGACCAGTTGATGGACGAGGGAGTAGCACAGCTTTTTACGCTTAGCCTTAATGGTAGAAAAATTATCGGAACGGTTGGCGCCCTTCAGTTTGAGGTCATACAATACCGCCTAGAACACGAATATACCGCCAAATGTACTTTTGATAATTTGAATGTTTATAAAGCCTGTTGGATCAGCACCGAAAATTCTGAAAACACTAACTATCAAGACTTTCTTAAGGTCAAGCAGAAGTTTTTAGCAAAGGACAAACAAGACCAGTTGGTTTATTTGGCAGACTCCGCTTTTTCCCTTCAGATGGCACAACAAAAATATCCCGAGATTACTTTTCATTTCACCTCAGAGTTTTAACGTTTTTATTTTTAATTTTTTATATTTGAGTAACAGACCCCAAAACTGTTCTTTAATCCATGAAAAGCCTACTGTCAAGACCCACTGTAGTTTTAAATCAATCATTTTTCAAAAGCAACTTTGTTTTTGATCTAGGTTTGATTGCTTTGATTAAAGCCAAAAAAGGGAGCTGTTTAAACTTCAACTGTGAAAGTAATTTTCTTCACAATGTATCCTTAAATGGACTGATATAGATTAATTCAATTTGTAAAATAATTCGAATAAAAAACTCTAAATGAGTAGCTAAATAAATATCTAATTAAAATTCAAAAAAATGATTAAAAAAACAATTAAAATGATGACAATTGCATTTGCTGCATCACTGCTATTAACCTCATGTTACTCTTATACAAGTGTAGTAGGAGAAGGAGCTCAAGGAAATAATCAAACAACAAAGTGGAATCACTATGTGATTTACGGCTTAGCACCAGTTGGTGTTTCTGACTCAAAACAAATGGCAGGTGGAGCAGAAAATTACAATGTAAGGACAAGGCAAACATTTGTTAACGGATTGGTTTCCTCTTTGACTTTTGGAATCTATACTCCAACTACAACAACAGTAACAAAATAATATTGTTTAAGAGAGTTTGTCAATTTTGATAGACTCTCTTTTTATTCTCTCTATGATTAAAATAATATTTTATGTTTCGTTGGGAATTGCAATTTTACTAATCGTAAAAATTATAAAAATCCTACTCACTGACATAGATAGACTTACTGATTATGGACATGGTTACTTAGTAGGGAAAATAATATTGTTTTTGATTTTTGCAGGTATCACCTATTTAACTAGAAAACATATAATTAAACCTAAAGATCAAAAATGAAAAAAACAGTTTTAGTCCTATTTATTTTTGTCTCATTATCGGCATTTTCTCAAAATTCTGAGTACAGCATTTCCTCCTATCATACAGCGGGTACAAAAGCACCAAACACGAACTATATCGGAGAGGCTTGGCTGAACGCCATTATTCATGAT
>CENJ01171989.1_pt1 | contig 14143 bp, 15 predicted proteins | sample 356161 | NCBI WGS metagenome assembly CENJ01 (sample SAMEA2619531, study PRJEB7988) | marine metagenome | biome: marine biome (ENVO:00000447); feature: surface water layer (ENVO:00002042); material: "saline water (ENVO:00002010), including plankton (ENVO:xxxxxxxx)" | depth 5 m
TTGCATTCAGCCGGTCCATGAGCGCCGCAAGTGAGATCTCCGGACGTGGCAAAGGCGTTGCGTCGCCATCCATTTCCGGGCCTGCAGGCGCTTCCGGTCCGTCTTCTGCAGGCGCAACCGACTCACCGTCAACTGGCGTCTCTTCAGAGATACCGAGCAGAGACATGTAGCGCGCATTGAGGAAGGCGATGTCTTCACGCAGTGCTGCGAGTGCTTCGCCTTGTGTTTCTTCCAGCTCGGCTTCGCGACTTGCAACATCCTCAAGACGAACATTCAACGTGCGCATCTGCTCCTGAACATTGTCGATGCGCGTCGTCATTGTGCGATCGGCATCTTCAAGCAGGGAAATATCTACAGCGACTTCGGCAGCCTGCGCATAGCGTCCGTCTGTACCACTCGCCACTACGCCGATTGCGCCGCCACCAAGGGCTGCAAGCACACCGGCAGAGATCAGGCCGATCCAGCCAGGTCCTGATGATGATGCGGTTGTTTTTGAACTCGTTTCAGACTGATCAGCCGGCGTAAATTCAACGTCGATCGGTTCGGATTCGGATGGATTTTCAGCGCTAGCCATAACAGGGGCCTTGGGTGGTTAAGTCAGTCCGATGATAGCCCCGATTTGAGGGCGATTTGAAGTGCTTCGAGCAGCTTCTCTTCATTTGGCCCTGATGCGCAGGAAACACAATGCCATTGAAGGTGCTTAAGCGGTTCTGCCGCACGTCCTGATACCGCCACGAGCATAAGCTCACCGGTCGCAACTGGCGTTTCATCCAGCCAGCCTCGCACAGCATCAGCCGCCTTGGCCGAATGCAGGAGAATTACGTCGCCGGACTGCATTTGTTCCAGAGAAACAGGACGCTGCGTTGGCCGCGCACCATAAAGCGGGACAAAGCGAGCCGCAAAACCAGCAGCGTTCAGCCTGCGGCACACCTCACCTGCTGCCGCATCATTGGCATAATGCACCCAGGCACCATCATCTGGCTCGAAGCCGGACGTGATCTTCTCGACGAGCGCGTCCGAATTGCCGTCCGCATTCCAGATCGTGCGAAAACCAGCCTCCTCTGCGGCACTCGTTGTCGCTGGCCCGACGCACATCGCATCCACCGGAACCGGAAAGCCTGCATCGACATAGGCACGCACGCCATTCGCACTCGTAAAGATCACACGCTCGCCGGCTTGCGGCGGCCAATCGGCCTCAGGGGCGAACGCCTCAATGGACAGCGCTGGCGCGACAAGCGGGACGAGCCCCATGGCATTCAGCCGCGCCGCCGTTTCACTGGCACCCGGTTCTGCCCGCGTTACCAGCACTCGCCTCATGTCTATTCGGTCTCCAGATGAGGAAGCTTTCCGCCCGCCTGCTCTCGCAATTTACGACCGGCGCTCAGCCCCATCTCATGGAAGTCCTGCAGGAAGAGCTCCAGCCCTTCCAGCGTTTCTTCAGCCTCATAAAATGGCGTGCCCGACGGATCAGCCGTACGCACAACGAGGCGATAGACACCCGTACCCTCATGGAAGAGATGCGCGGCAATCGGCGTTCGACAGGAGCCATCCAGCTCATAAAGCGCAGCGCGTTCTGCAATCGCGGCACGCTCAGCAGAGACATCGTTGAGCGACGCCACGCATTTCAGCACATCCTCATCAAGCTGGTCCGGATAGGCTGCGATACCAAGAATGCCCTGCCCGACCGCTGGCAGGAAGGTATTCGGATCGAGCGCGCGCCCGACCTTCTCTTCAAGAGACAATCTGTTCAGACCGGCAGATGCAAGGAAGGTCGCATCGGCCACACCATCACCCAGCTTTTTGAGACGCGTCTGCACATTGCCGCGAAACTCGACCACTTTCAGGTCCGGACGGCGCGCCAGTGCAAACGCACGGCGACGCAGGCTTGATGTGCCAAGCGTCGCGCCCTCAGGCAGATCATCAAAGCTTTCATATTTCAGGCTGACGAAAGCATCGCGCGGGTCTTCACGCACCGGATACGCAATGATGCGCTGACCGACCGGAAGCTCAACTGGCACGTCTTTCAAAGAGTGCACGAGAATGTCGACGCGGTTTTCCTCAAGCGCGATGTCGAGCTCTTTCGTGAACAGGCCTTTGCCGCCCGCCGCCAGAAGGCTACGATCCTGCAACTGGTCGCCGCTCGTCGTCATGCTCACCAGCTCGCATTTGATATCACCCACAGATGCCGCCTCGATTTGAGACGCCACCCATTCAGATTGGGCGAGTGCGAGTGGAGAGTTTCGAGTGCCGATACGAAGCGTTTTCATATAATTGCCAGTTGTTTTCTATCTTGGACATTGCGTCGGGGACCAGAATGGCTACAACCGCGCCCATCATGGAGCAAGCCCCAGACAGCGCTAAGATCATTCTCGGCATCGAAACCAGCTGCGACGAAACAGCTGCGGCCGTGCTACGCCTTGAGAACGGCGTGCCGGAGATACTCGGCGAAGTCATTGCCAGCCAGTTTGACGATCACAAAGCCTATGGCGGTGTGGTGCCTGAAATCGCGGCCCGCGCGCATGCCGATGTCTGCGACAGCGTCGTTGAAGAAACACTCCGGCGCGCCGGTGTCACTGTCGCCGATATTGATGCGTTTGCAGCAACGTCCGGACCGGGCCTGATCGGCGGGGTGATGGTGGGCATGATGACAGCCAAAGCGCTCGCCATGTCTGCCGGAAAACCCTTTATCGGCGTGAACCATTTGGAGGGCCACGCACTCTCCCCGCGCCTGAGCGAGCCAGTCGAATTTCCATATCTGTTGCTTCTCGTCTCTGGCGGCCACTGCCAGTTTATCGCCGTTGAGGGGCTTGGCCAGTATCGCCGCCTTGGTTCAACCATTGATGACGCAGTCGGTGAAGCCTTCGACAAAACGGCTAAAGTTCTGGGCCTTGGCTTTCCGGGCGGTCCTGCAGTTGAACGCCGCGCCAAAGATGGAAATCCGGACGCGATCAAACTGCCGCGCCCGCTGCTCGACCGGCCCGGCCTCGATATGTCGTTTGCTGGCCTCAAAACTGCGGTGCTGCGTGAAGCCCAGCAAATGGAACTCACCGAACAGGCACTCTGCGATATCGCCGCGAGTTTTCAGAAGACCATTTGCGAGATTCTCACTGAGAAATCCCGACGCGCCATGCAGCTTGTTCGCGAAGAGATGAATTTTGCGGGGGAACCCGGATTTGTAATCGCAGGCGGCGTGGGCGCAAATCAGGCTCTGCGCGCCTCCCTCACCACGCTGGCGGCAGAGGAAGGCTTCAGCTTTCACGCGCCGCCTTTGAAATGGTGCACCGATAATGGCGCCATGATCGCCTATGCGGGCGCCATGCGTTTCATTTCGGGACAAGATTCACCGCTGGATCTCGCCGCGCGACCAAGATGGCCCCTTGATGAGGCCGCAGCTGAGACAAATCCGGTGTTTGGTGGCGGAAAACGGGGCGCTAAAGCCTGATTCACCTGGCACGGGAATCGCAAGGACAGACATGAGTTTGATGCTTCATCGATCTCACACACTAGGCAAATACTTTCAGGCTTCGACCGGCACCGGTTCGAAGCCTTTTCTTTGTTGTGCACCGCCAAAACCGATTCACCGGCAGATTATTTAAATTCAATATCCGCCTGTTAACACTTAACGCGTAAACATGAGGCCCTAATTGGTGTGCGGAGCTATTGGGATAATGCGGGCAAACAATCTGTCTGTTCTGATTGTGGATGATAACGTCCACATGCTGCGCATTCTTGCGACGATGGTTCGTGGCTACGGCTTTGACGAAGTGCACATGGTTCAGGACCCGGCGGACGCGCTCGAAGTTATCAAATCCACACCGGTTGATCTTATCTTCCTCGATTACCGCATGCCGGTTCTTGACGGTATCGAATTTACGCAGCTCGTTCGCAATTCTCACGACTCCCCGAACCCATATGTGCCGATCATCATGATCACTGCGCACTCAGAGCCATCAAAAGTGCGCGCAGCGCGCGATGCGGGTGTGACCGAGTTCTGCTGTAAGCCGATCAATGCGCAAACGCTTTACAGCCGCATTGTGTCAGTCGTGAACAAGCCGCGCGACTTCATCCGCGCACCAAACTATTTCGGCCCTGACCGTCGTCGCCGTGATGACCCGCATTATCGTGGACCGGAACGTCGTCACGACCGTATGCAAAACGACATTGACGACATTATGAACAACGACACTGTCGGCTTCTGATCCGTCAGGTCGGACGTAGCGCGCTTCGGCGTAAATGCCGGTCATGCCCGTAAGCATCCAGTGAAAATAGAATAACCGCGACAAGTATCAGCGAGAATGTGACGAGACGCAGAGATGTGAGCGTCTCTCCAAAGGCCAATGCCAGCAGAAACTGCATGGTTGGCCCCAGATACTGCATGATACCAATCGTCGAAAATTTGAGCCGCTTCGCCGCGAGCGCAAAAAGAATAAGCGGAAACGCCGTAGCTGGGCCTGCAAGCATCAGCATGAGCAGGTTTGCAACACTTCCACCGATGAGCGAACCACCCTGCTGCGCCACAACCGCCAACCAGATCAGCGCGACCGGCAGCAGAAACAGCACCTCAAGCGTTAGCCCGACACGACCATCGACCTGCACCTGCCGGCGAATATATCCATAGGTCGCGAAGCTGAAGCACAGAATAAGTGACACCCAGGGCAGTCGGCCAAGCGCAATCGTTTCGACAAACACAGCGATCGCCGCAATAGAAACCGCAAACCATTGCAGGCGGCGCAGCTTCTCAGACAGGAACACTGCACCAATCGCGACATTTACAAGCGGGTTCAGAAAATACCCGAGGCTCGCCTCGATGATCCGATCATTTGTAACCGCCCAGATATAGGTCAGCCAGTTTCCAGCAATCAGCGCCGAAGACAAAACCAGCCAGAGCGTGGACGGCCGCCGCAGCATTGCAAACAGCTCGTGAAAGCGTCCGGCAACAATCAGCAAAAGCGCACCGGTCGGCACAGACCAGACAACCCGGTGCGCGAGAATATCTGTCGGCGCGATATGATCGAGCAATTTCAGGTAAAGCGGAAGAAGGCCCCACATAAAATAGGCGCCAAGTCCGGACATAAAACCGAAGCGCTGGTCAGGTGACATATTTTAACTCCCTCCGCTCCGGTTAGACAGTTTCAACGCGCCAATACACCCGTTTCATGAGGCATGTCAGACAAAAAATTTTCGCCACACAAAAATGTCGGCAGGACCAGCCTGCCGACATTCCGTTTCAGCTCAAACTACAGAAAGGATCAGCCCTGCAGCTTGTCCTGAGTTTTGGTATCAAAGTCGGATGCGTCATGACGCTCGTGCAGCTGAGAGGACGGCTCACCGAATGTGCGGTTCACCATACGCCCGCGCTTCACAGCAGGACGCGCTCCGATCTCATCTGCCCAGCGAATGACGTGCTCGTATTCGTGCACTGAGAGGAACTCTTTGGCATCGTACAGGACGCCCTTCGCCATAGCGCCATACCATGGCCAGATCGCCATATCGGCGATGGAATATTCGTCGCCCGCCATGAACTTGTTCTCTGCCAGATGACGGTTGAGCACATCCATCTGACGCTTCACTTCCATCGCAAATCGGTTAATCGGATACTCCATTTTGAACGGCGCATAGGCGTAGAAATGTCCGAAGCCGCCGCCCAGATATGGCGCTGAGCCCATCTGCCAGAACAACCAGTTCATCGCTTCCGTCTTCGCGCCATGTTCTTCCGGAACGAAGGCGCCAAACTTGTTTGCGAGATAGAGAAGGATAGAGGCGGACTCAAATACACGCGTACCGGTCGTCGTATCCAGCATGACCGGAATTTTCGAGTTCGGGTTCAGGTCCACATAGCCTGACGAAAACTGGTCGCCCTCGCCGATATTGATGAGCCAGGCATCATATTCCGCATCAGAATACCCTGCCGCCAGCAGCTCTTCCAGCATGATAGTGACCTTCACGCCGTTCGGCGTACCCAGAGAATAGAGCTGGATCGGATGCTTGCCCTTTGGCAATTCCTTGTCGTGCGTCGGCCCTGCGATCGGACGATTGATGTTCGCAAAGCGACCACCGCTTTCCGCATCCCAGGTCCACACCTTTGGTGGTACATATTCGTTTTGTTCAGCCATTTCCCAGCTCCTTTTATTCGTCAGACCCTGATGCCCGTTTGCTCCACTCCATCTGGGAAAGCAGTCGCCCACATCAAGCCTGACAAGGTTCAACTGAATGTGAGCACAAAAAGAAAGGGCCGGCACGCTTTCACGTCCGGCCCTGTTCGTCAGATGAGAATATCTATCAGGAGCGCTGGATACGGTGGAGGCTGAGCTCCTCGATACCAAACGCCGGATCCTGCGCCACACGGTGCAGCGCGAAGCCATTGAAAAAGCCGAATGCAGCAATGAAGAATGCTTCAAACAGTGCAAGGTGGCCGATATTCATTTTGCCCATGACAATCGCCGCGATGAACGCAACGTATGCAGGCAGCATGAGATAGAACGCGTAGTGGCCAATCAGGCCTCCGCGTTCGGTGATCACTTTCCAGCCATCATCCTCTTTCTGGAGATAGCTATCGTAAAAGATTGTTTTTCCGAGTGCTACCTTATCGGCAGACACATCAGAAGGGGGGTCGTTGCGCCACTGGCTCGTAAAACGGCCAAAATGGATCGCATCCCAGATTTTTTTCAGCATGGTGCGAACCTTATGTCTTATTTAGTCGTGTACCGGACCTATTTTTCGATCTCAAACACGTGTTGAATATGATAGTATCGCAAAACTGAGAAATTTCAATATTTAAATTTTTCTAATTATTTCAGTGCAGAACAAATTGTTAACTTATCATTTTTTAGTCCGTATAGAGACTAAATGTTAAACGGCAACATTTTTGACAGTTTCATGACACTTTGAAAACGCCTGATTTGAGAGCTCAATTTTACGAAGTGGCAGATACAACACCGGAAGGCGAAACGGGTTCCCATTTAGCTGCAAAAAAGTTTGAGGTGGCCACGCTGTACACGGAGCATTGCGTAGACAAGCGATGCTGCCCACGGAAAAAGCCCCGCGACACGAAATGCATCACGGGGCTTTCAAAAAACGGTTATTTTCCGGGACCGACCGACAGCCCCCGGCCAGGCAGATTTAAGCGTCAGCTGGTGGCGGCACCAATGTCTTTTCAGGCTTGAGCACACCGCGGTTCAGAAGCTCTTCAGCAATCTGTACGGCGTTGAGCGCAGCGCCCTTGCGCAGATTGTCAGAGACACACCAGAACGCGATGCCATGCTCGACCGTCTTGTCGACACGGATACGGGAAATGAACGTCGCCCACTCACCCACGCACTCAATCGGCGTCACGTAATTCTCTTCGTCGGACTCACGCTTGTCGACCACCATAATGCCCGGGCTTTCACGAAGCAGGCTGCGGCACTCTTGTTCCGTAAGCGCACCGGCAAGCTCAAGGTGAACCGCTTCAGCATGCCCGACAAAGGTTGGCACGCGCACGCAGGTCGCAACGAGCTCGATGTCTTCATCGAGAATCTTCTTCGTCTCGACTTCCATCTTCCACTCTTCTTTTGTGCGACCGTCTTCCATGAAGTCATCAATCTGCGGAATCACGTTGAACGCAATCTGCTTTGTGAACTCACGCGGCTCGGCTTCCTGATTGACGTAAATGCCTTTGGTCTGATTCCAGAGCTCATCCATCGCCTCGCGGCCAGCACCGGACGTGGACTGATACGTCGAGACAACGACGCGCTCGATACCGACTTTGTCGTGGATAGGCTTCAGCGCAACAACCAGCTGCGCCGTAGAGCAGTTCGGATTGGCGATGATATTCTTCTCATCATATCCCATCACCGCGTCCGCGTTCACTTCCGGAACAACCAGCGGCACGAGCGGGTCCATCCGGAAAGCAGACGAGTTGTCGATCACGATACAATCCTGCAGCGCGATCTTCGGCGCCCATTCGAGCGCGACAGAACCGCCAGCGGACATGAAACACAGATCGACCGTTGAGAAGTCAAACTGCTCAATATCATGACACTTCAGCTCACGATCGCCGTAAGAGACGGTACGACCGATTGATTTGCGCGACGCAACCGCGAAAACCTCGTCAGAAGGGAACAGACGCTCTTCAAGAATGTTGAGCATTTCCTGGCCCACATTGCCCGTGGCGCCTACGACAGCTACTCGCAAAGCCATGTTAACTGATCCCTGTTTTGAAAGTGGAGAGCGCGTGGATTACAGGATTTTCGCCGCAATGCAAAATACTCTTGATCAAACGCCCCTTAATAATGTTATCCCTAGCGCCTGACAGGAGACCGGAATGGAAAGCCTAGAAAGCCTCGTAGAGCGCTATGTCGATTGCTATAATCGCGTCGATGTGGAGGGCATGCTGGAGTGCGTGACAGACGACGTCGAGTTCGAAAACATTTCCAACTCCGGCCAATCCATGCAGCTGCAGGGAAAGGAAGCCCTCGCACAGGTGGCATCCGCCAGCTCGCAGGCCTTTTCCTTTCGTCGCCAGCGCGTCCTCAGCCTGATCTGCACCGAAGACAAAGCCGCAGCAGAAGTCCAGTTCAAGGGCATTGCGGCGCTCGATCTTCCTAATGGCGTTATGCAGGGTCAAAGCGTCGACATTCGCGGCGCCAGCTTCTTTGAAGCACGCGACGGGCTTATCTCCCGCATCGTCGATTATTCCTGATCGCCTACTCCGGCAAAAACAGCCTCGGAAATCGCTTAAATTCATCAGAATTTGCTCTGTATTAACGGTGACACGCGAGATGTATTCGGACTAACCTGTTGCCTCGCGGCAGCAGGCCGCAATGTATTTTACGAATAAGGTTGGTTTGGCATGGTCAGTAAATTCAAAGCCGTAAGCTACGTCGCTCTTGCAGCAGCTATGCTGACCGTTACGGCATGTAGCGGCGGTGGTGGTGGCAACAGCCCGACACCAACGCCAACGCCGACGCCTACACCGTCTCCGCCCCCTCCTCCACCACCGCCTTCGCCGCCACCTCCTCCACCGCCACCGCCGCCTCCGAGCTCGGTGACAATTTCTGGTACGATTACGTATGACAGCGTTCCGCATAATCCGACGACGAGCGGCCTGAACTACAATGCGACAGAGCAGCTGCCAGCGCGCGGCGTGACAGTTCAGCTCCTCAACGGCTCAGGAAGCGTTCTGGAAACCACCCAGACTGATGCGACAGGCGATTACTCTTTCAGCGTTGCGTCCGACACAAACGTTCGTGTTCGCGCCCGCGCAGAGATTGTTGAGACGGGCACGCCGGGCTGGGATGTCAGCGTCACTGACAACACCAACAGCAATGCGCTCTATGTGCTGTCAGGTTCTCTGACGTCATCCGGCACAGCGGACTCTACCCGTGACCTGCACGCAGCATCCGGCTGGGGCGGCACATCGTATACCAGCACACGCGCCGCTGCACCGTTCGCAATCCTCGATCCGCTCTATGATGCTGTGAACGAAGTCACCACCGCTGATCCAACAGCTGTTCTGCCGCCAATCGAGCTTCGCTGGAGCACGGACAACCGCGCTGTTCGAGGAGATCTGACGATCGGCGAAATCGGCACGTCATTTTACAATGGCACTGCGATCTATCTACTGGGTGATGAAAACAGTGACACGGATGAATACGATAGCAGCGTCGTCGTCCACGAATGGGGCCATTATCTCGAAGACAATGTCAGCCGGTCTGACAGCATTGGCGGCAGCCATGGCGGGACAGACTCGCTCGATCCGCGCGTTGCCTGGGGCGAAGGCTTCGCGAACGCTCTTTCCGGCATGATCCTTCAGGACCCGATCTACACAGACAGCCGGGGCGCGCAACAGGCAAGCGGCTTCAGCATCAACATGGAGACAGCCAGCAACAGCAATGAAGGCTGGTTTAACGAGCGCACGGTTCAGATGGTCGTCTATGACATTTGGGACAGCAATCCAGACGGCGTGGACAATCTGAATCTCGGCTTTGTGCCAATTTATTCAGTCCTGACATCTTCATCCTATACCGGGTCGGAATATTTCACCACGATCTTCAACTTTCTGGATGAGCTGGCGTCGCAAAATCCAGGAGCTGCAGCACAGATCACAGCGATTGCTGCAGACCAGTCCGTCAATGGCACCGGCCATAACGGCGCGGGTGAAACCAATACAGGTGGCTACGCCAACGCTCTGCCGGTTTATAGCGAGCTGACGCCGGGACAGACGGCACGAGTCTGCTCAACGGACACGTATGGCAGTTACAACAAGCTCGGAAACCGCGATTTTGTAACGGTCACCTTCCCAAGTGCCGGCACACATACGATCACCATGTCGCGTGTATCGGGCCCGACAGGCACAGACCCTGATTTTGTCATTTATCGCGACGGCCAACGCATCGTTGTCAGCCAGGACGCCACGGCAGATAGCGAAACATACACAGGCGCTTTCCAGGCGGACACCTACGTCATCGATACATATGATTTTGTCTATGCGGATGGCGGCAGCACCTATACCGGTGAAATCTGCTTCGATTTCAGCGTCTCAAACTAAGGCGGAGACCCACAATGTTCTTTGAGAAAACACCAATGATCCTCGCCGCCTCGCTTCTGGCAGCTGCGGCCTGCTCTTCGCAGACGTCCACGACCACAACAGCGGCGACCGAAGAGGCACACGGCGCAGGCGATTACACCAAGCCCGGCCCGGCGCTGGAGATGTCTCATTCCTATGACGGCCAGTCAGACAGCTTCTCGTCTGAAAACTTCACCGTGACCGTCACCGACGGATACGAAGACGGCATGCTGACAGTCATCATCGATGCACCTGATGCTCTGAACTTCTTTTCCGCGCAGGAATTCACCTTCGACATGTCGGGCGATGCCCCGCACACGATGCCAGTCGACTTCTCCGCGCGCGAAGATGGCCGCTACTACCTGAACGTCATAATGCATGCCGACCTCGGCAATGATGAGGTTCAGTCGTCTGTTGCGTCCATCGCGATTCCGGTTGGCACGGGTGAGGCCGTCGCATTCACACCAGAACACGAAACAACCCTCACACCGGACGGCGAAACTGTCATCGAAATGGAAGCCGAAGAAACTATCTCAACGGGCGAATAAGCCTAGTCTGCTGCTTCCAGTTCAAACTGGTCGATAAAGGCCTCCGCCAGCAATTCATGCACGGCGGAGGTTTTATGCGCCCCGTCATGATTGATGAGGCCGGTGCAATCCTCATTCGAGATGCAATAGCCAGCTTCGCTATCATCATACGCCGCAAAGCCGTGAGCCTCTGCGTTGTCAGCGATCTCACGGATGACCGCATAAGTATCAAACAGCTCGACATCAGCTTCGAGCGCTTCGTCCAGTTCTGACACCAGCGCCCTGATCGCGATATTCATCTGACGCCCCGCCGCATCATTGCGTGCGGCCTCATCTGGCTCATCTTCCGGCCTGTTATGATCGGAAAGCACGGGCCGCGGCGTGCGCGTTCCCACAGCAATCTGCTCAGCCCCGAGCGCATGGAGCTGCGTCACGGCATAGCGAAGGTTTTGAACGACGCCTTCAACCGCCTCATCGATTACAGCCGGATCATTCTTGTCGATCAGCGCAATGTCGTTAGAGCCTGCAATCACCGTATAAAGCGCCTCGGGATCTGCCGGATATCCGCCCAGAAATGCTTCGAACTCGGCAAGCTGGGCGAGCGTGCCAGTCTCCATCACATCAGGCAGACCGCGATAACCGACAATGTTTAGCGCACCACTCGTTGCGCCGCCCCATGAGAAGTTCAGCTGTGAGATGCCCAGCTCTCGCACGAGGAACTCTGGCAGGATCGCACCGTTAGACGAGCGGCCCGCTATCGTGTTCGGCGGAGGACGAACACCGTCATCGGCCGCACCGCCTGTCGCCTCGGAATTCACGCGACCAACATCCAGATTGCTATCGCCAAAGAATATGAGCTGTGTGACCTCTCCGGCGTGCGCCGACACAGGCAAACAAATTAGCGCCGCTGCGCTGAATAGCCCTTTAAATACGCGCATATGCGCCTCCTCCCGATTATTATGTGAGCGCACTATGACAAATGGCGCAGGAGCAGGCCAGAGGCACTAAACCTCAGTTTCGGGCTTTTTCCGCATATGTACGAAGGCGACCAGAACGAAGCTGATAATCATCAGAAGATACCAGGAACCGAGCTTTTGCAGGGACACCATATGCCACTCAACCTCTTGGCCCGGATAGCTCCAGGCACGGGCAAAGGTCGCGATATTCTCGGCAAACCAGATAAACAGCGCGACGAGCAACAGCCCGATAAAAAGCGGCATCGGGCGGTGCTTCTCATCCGGTCTGAACCAGATGACGCTCGGCCCGTAAATCAGCACGCTCACCACATAGAGGCCAATCCGCACATCGACCGTGAAATGATGGGTGAAGAAGTTGATATAGACCGCAAGCGCCAGAAGACCCTGCACCCATAGCGGCGGGAACCGGTCGAATCGGAAATCGAATATCCGCCAGACCCGCGCAATGTAAGAGCCGACACAGGCATACATGAATCCCGAAAACAGCGGCACACCGCCAATGCGGAAGAAGGCAGGCTCCGGATATACCCATGAGCCCATCTCGGTTTTGAAGACCTCCATGAGCGTGCCAACCACGTGAAAGACAAAGATGACCTTGGCTTCTTCAAGGCTTTCCAGCCCTGAGATCAGCATGCCGATCTGGATCGCCAGTGCGCAGAGGAAGATGAAATCAAACCGGCCGATTGGCGCATCAGCCGGATAGAAAAGATATGTGCCCATCAGCAGCATCAGCATCGCGCCGCCAAACAGGCAGGCCCAGGCTTGCTTTATGCCGAAAGAGAGAAACTCATAGGCACCGAGGCTCCACGGCCCTTTCACCCATTTCGCGCGCAGACTGACATGCGCCTCATGCAAGCGCTCTCTCATGGATTTATAGGCTGGCTTCATGCGTTCGGTCCCCTCACGCGACTAGTCTAGCCTGTGCCTTGAATTGCGGACAGAAAAAAGGCGGCCCCGTGGCCGCCTATTGATGATTTGAGGCTACATTAAAACAGGGTGGTGATCATCACCCCCGCTCCAAGCCCCAGCACGAAGAGCGCCAGCCCCGCCACACCATGCACCCACGAGGTTTTCGGCTGCGCAGTCGCCTCACCGCTTTCGCGCACACTGTCCATGAGCAATGTGGTCTTCTCGACATTGAATACGCTGGCGAGCGCAAGCGTCGTCTCCATCGAGGCAACCCCATCCTTCTCCACTCGCTGGATCGTGCGCACGCTGACATCGCAGATCTCTGCCAGATGTTGCTGCGTCCAGCCGTTTTGCGAGCGAAGGTCTTTGACCGTTTCAGATACGAGCAACATGATCAGAAGCTCACACTCATGACATCATGAAGAAACCTGCCGACGATTTTGCCGAGTGGATAGGAAAGAACGCCAGCGACCAATCCAATTAGAAACAAAAATCCGACTGTCTTGAGCTGACTCTTCTGGCTGGCTGCTTTGCTCGAATAAATCCGCTCTCCATCAACATAAGCCTCCGCGAACAGGAAAAGGTGCCAGTTGTGCGCAAGCCTGACAGTCATCTGTTCGCCGTCCGGCAAACTGATCGTGTGATCATCAGAGAGACTGAAAGAGCGCTGCATGCTAACAACCTCATCGTCAAGCCAGATGCGTGACTGTCCAGACCAGGTCGAGGCCTGCGCAATAATTTGGTGCCCCTTATAGACAAAGGGAAATGTCACCCAGCTAAGCGACATGTGGAATGGTTGATCTTCAGTATTTTCTTTAGTCATGGTGGAACTCCTTTCATCCCACCAATCGAGCTATAGCAAGCATTTCCGAAAAAGAACGACACGGACGTGACTGTCACCTTTGTGTCAGGGTGACAGTCAGCTGTCAGGTGCGATTTACAGCTCCGCTAGGATGGCATCGCCCATTTGAGACGTGCTCATAGAACCACCGATATCACCGGTGCGCGCGCCCTTCTCAAGCGCCTGACCAACAGCGCGGGTGATCTCGTCAGCCGCGTCGGAGCGGTTAAGGCTCCAGCGAAGCGCCATCTCAAACGACAGGATAGCCGCCGCAGGGTTTGCCTTGCCCTGCCCTGCAATATCCGGCGCGGAACCATGAACCGGCTCGTAAAGGCCTGGCTTA
>CENJ01058778.1_pt1 | contig 14142 bp, 14 predicted proteins | sample 356161 | NCBI WGS metagenome assembly CENJ01 (sample SAMEA2619531, study PRJEB7988) | marine metagenome | biome: marine biome (ENVO:00000447); feature: surface water layer (ENVO:00002042); material: "saline water (ENVO:00002010), including plankton (ENVO:xxxxxxxx)" | depth 5 m
GTAAACCAATATGTTTTCTTGAAATAGTGAGCTACGCTGCCTAAGTTTAAATAATGCAATTACAGCTATCGCTTTTATAAGAAATGCGCTTAAAATAAACTTAATTACTACTGTAGTGTTCCACACAACTATTTCTGAAAAGAAACGAGTGGCCAAAAAGAAAAGTATGCTCCAAAAAAAAGAAAATAAAATAAAGCGCTGCAATTGTTTGGTAAAGTTCAGGTTACGCTCATAGTTGTAAAATCGAGATAAAATCCCGCCCATGAACCAGATGGAAACTAGCACATAAAAGGCCGTTTTGTTATTGGTTAAAACGGTAGGGTTAAGGGTGTATAAAGAAAAAACAAGAAGAGCACCCCACTCAAAAAACCAAAATGGGAGGTATGGCAATATCTTGAAGCTTTCTTTTATATTTTTACCCAATAGTAAAAAAAGTTGGTTTGAATTTGATAACGATATTATACGGGGCTTATTGTATGTTTGACTAGTTTTTAAAAGATGTGAAATCTCTGTGTTCCATTTTATTTAACTCCTCTTGGCTTAAAGACTTAAAGTAATTATAGGTCCGCTGCATCCCTTCCGCTCTACCCACTTTTGGCTCCCACCCCAAAATTTCTTTGGCTTTGGTAATATCTGGCTTTCGCTGTAATGGATCATTTTTGGGCAGTTCTTTGTAAACAATCTTTTGATCTGTTCCCGTGAGGGCTATAATCTCTTGGGCAAAATGTAAGATGGTAATTTCATCCGGGTTTCCAATATTCACTGGTAGATGATATTCACTCATCAAAAGGCGGTAAATACCTTCGATCTCATCTTCCACAAAGCAGAATGATCGCGTTTGCGAGCCGTCTCCAAAAACCGTCAAATCCTCTCCCCTAAGCGCTTGCCCCATAAAAGCAGGAATAACACGGCCGTCGTTTAGGCGCATTCTAGGGCCGTAAGTGTTAAAAATACGTATGATGCGGGTGTCTACTCCGTGATAGCGGTGATAGGCCATGGTAATGGATTCTAAATACCTTTTAGCCTCATCATATACTCCACGTGGACCTATGGTGTTTACATTACCAAAATAGTCTTCGGTTTGTGGGTGAACTAAAGGGTCGCCATAAATTTCGGATGTAGATGCCACCAAAATCCGTGCGTTTTTTGCTCTTGCTAAGCCTAATGCGTTATGTGTGCCTAACGCACCAACCTTGAGTGTTTGAATAGGTATTTTAAGATAATCTATGGGGCTTGCAGGAGATGCAAAATGAAGGATATAATCCAAGTCACCCTTTATATCTATGTGCTGACACACATCGTGGTTGATAAAACTAAAGTTTGAATTGTCCTCTAAATGGGCAATGTTAGACATGGAGCCCGTAATAAAGTTGTCCATACCAATAACCGACATTCCTACAGCTAATAACTTGTCACATAAATGCGACCCTAAAAATCCTGCTGCGCCGGTAACTAATGCTTGTTTCATCTTCCGATAGAATAATAATCAAATCCTAACGATTTCATTTCGACAGGACTATAAATATTGCGTCCATCAAAAATGACGCTGCCATATAAGGCTGCTTTAAGTTTGTCAAAATTCGGGTTTCTAAAGGCGTGCCATTCTGTGCAAATAAGCAAGGCATCTGCGCCTTTAACAGCTTCTATCATGCTTGATGCAAAGGCAATGTTATCGCCCAATTTCGCTTTTACGTTATCCATGGCTTCTGGATCAAAAGCCGTTACGGTGGCACCTGCTTTTAGTAATTTGTCAATCATATATAAGGCAGGTGCCTCACGGATATCGTCTGTATTGGGTTTAAATGCCAGTCCCCAAAGGGCAATCTTTTTGCCTTTAAGGTTCCCTTCGAAATGCCGTTCCATCTTAGGGAACAAAACTGTTTTTTGCTTTTCGTTTACTTCAATAACGCTGTCCAAAATAGCAAAGTGGTGCTGCGCATCTTTCCCTGATTTGTGCAGTGCTTTTACGTCTTTTGGAAAGCAAGAACCGCCATACCCTATTCCAGGGAATAAAAAGCGTTTTCCAATACGTTCGTCAAGACCCATACCCATACGCACATCATCTACGTTTGCCCCAACCTTTTCGCAATAATTTGCGATTTCGTTCATGTAGGTAATTTTGGTTGCTAAAAAAGCGTTAGCGGCATATTTCGTCAGTTCCGCCGATTTGATGTCCATAAACACGGTGGGGTTGCCCGAGCGAACAAAAGTCGCGTAAAGCTTTTCCATGGTCTTCTGAGCTCTTTCTGACTCCACGCCAACAACAATTCTGTCGGGTTTCATAAAGTCCTCCACAGCAAAACCTTCACGCAAAAACTCTGGATTTGAAACGACATCAAAGGGTATATCGGTTTTAGAATTCAACAAAGCTTTTACCTGCTCGCCTGTGCCTACTGGTACAGTGCTTTTACCGACTATAATTTTGTAGTCTTTCATCAAGTCGCCAATTTGGTTGGCAACGCCCAATACGTAAGATAGATCCGCAGAGCCGTCTTCGTCTTCTGGGGTGGGCAGCGCTAAAAAGATAATTTCTCCATGATCTACGCCTTCTTCAATATTGGTAGAAAAGTGTAGTCTGCCTGCTTTGATGTTTCGCTCAAAATAGGTTTCTAAGTGCGGCTCGTAAATAGGCACTTCGCCGTTTTGCATTTTAGCTACTTTGGCTTTGTGTATGTCAATACACAACACATCATTCCCTGCTTCAGCTAAACAGGTTCCGGTAACGAGACCTACATAGCCGGTGCCAATTACGGTTATTTTCATTTTTGGTAGGCGTATTTAATTATTAGGCAATAATAGAACAAAAAATAGATAATCCCTCGTTGTCTAACCAAATACGACTCCGTCAAAAAAACCGTAGCAAAAAGCAAAACCATTAGAAACGCCCAAGTCGACTTCGTTTCAAGCGCATTCTTCACTATAAAGTAAAAAACTATCGAAAAAGCAATTAACCCCATTAAACCGAGCTCTGCGATTGTTTGTATATATTGGTTATGAAAGTTATACTCCTTAAAACCGGGGTATATGTTATACTTTTTGTGTTTGGTTTTAATGTGTTCTTGAGAGGAATTAAATCCATATCCTAAAATCCATTTCTTGTCCTGTTGCAAAAGCTCCCAAAAAACACGTCCTTGAAAAAGTCTAATAGAAGAGCCTGTCCAAAAATACACATGATTAAATTTTTCTGTAGTAAGCACCTCCACGAAATTACTTTGAATTTCGTCGTTTACTCTTTCGTTGATTTTAATAACATTTAGCAAAACCACACATAACAGAGAAAATACACTCAAAAATAATATCTTGATTTTAAGTGACCTTATTCTTTTCAGTCCAACAAATACGCTTAGAATTCCTAACAAGAGAATGATCATCTTTGAGGACAGTAAAACAATGGCCGCAACAATCAACACAAGTTTAAGAGAGTTCCACATACTCTTGGTTTTAGTCAATAGATAGATGTATGATAACAGTAAAACCATAGAAAGATAAATTGCATTGATGTCAAATAGTGATGAAAATTCATGATAAAAAAACACATCAATGTCCTTGCTAACCTTGTACCTTATCAGGGCGTTTATTGCAAGGAGTGTCACGTAGAGTATTAAAACATTAGAAAAAACGTTAAATACTCTTTCTACACCTCTTCGTGTTAAAACGTTCAAAAAAGAAAACGACAAAGGAATTATAAGAAAAGGAAGGGCAAGCATTAACTTAGAAGAAATATTTTCATTATCCTCTACAGGTATCAATGATATTACTATTACAACAAAATAAATTACGGGTGGTGCTAACGCTCTTATTTTCTTAGGCCTGTTAAACGCAGCATTTAGTAGAGATACTATGGAAAATACAGCAAGGCTAATGCTCCCAAATGCGAAGTTTAGTAGCTGAAAAGTTAATACAACTACTATGAGGTAGACATATACGCTTTCTTGTTTTAGTATGTTTTTAAGATGATTGATAGACTCTAACAAGGGTTTTTAAATAGTTGATATTAACTGATTTCCAGCTAAATTTATAACGTATTTTTTTCGTGTTATTGTCTATCATTTTCGAAAAAGCCTTTTTTTCCAATTTTTCTATAAAATCTGTTACATCTGATGCGTCTATAAAATAGTGAGCGTCTTCGCCCAAAACACCTTTGTTGAATGGGTTGTCATGTGCAACAATTAATGCTTCTGAAGCCATTGCCTCTAATAAGGACGGGTTTGTCCCGCCAACAGAGTGTCCGTGAAAATATAAGCTAGAATATTTACGAAGCGCGTCGAGTTTGATAAGGTCAAAGATTCCACCCAGAAAATGAATTGATGAAGTGTCTTTAAACTTCTGATAGATATATTTTCCAAATTTTGTGCCCTGGTGATTTCCAATAACCAAAAAATTACGGCTTTGATTAGAGGCGCAGTACCCGTCTAAAATTACCTCTATATTATTCTCGGGTTCCATTCTTGCTATAAGCATATCATACGAAAAAGGCAATACTTTATATTCTTCCAAAACACTTTTTTGAAACTGTTCAGGGGTGCTTGCGCCATACGGGATGTATGTGGACTCAAGTTTATACTTCTTTTTAAGATAGGTTTGAATTCCCAATGAGTCTGCTATTAAAACATCGCTACTTTTAGCGGCTAATTTTTCAGCGTACTTTAAAAATTTTTGCGCAAGGGGAGTATACTTTGTTCGCTTCCACTCCAATCCATCCATGTTCGTAACAACTTTTGCTGCTTTTGGAAGCAAAAAATGCCAAATAGAGTTTGAAGTGTAACCAAGCTGTAGAATCACATCGAAATTTTGTCGTCTAGAGTTCAGTATGCAGTTTAGGTCATAAATAAACTGTCCAAATGTGCCAACTAAGTATTCTGGGTCAAAGCAATGAATAATTTTTACCTCTTTAAAGTATGGTTTTTGGTACTTATGGTTGTGGGAGTTATAAACGGTTATATCGTATCTCTCTTTTGCTAAAAAAACAGCAAAGTTTTCGGCAAACTGCTCAAACCCGCTGTAATTATTGGGTATTCCTCTAGTCCCTATAATCGCTATTTTCATAAAATTCAATTTCACTCTGTTTAAAAAAGGCTCCAACTAATAATGAAATTGGGTCAGCTAAATTATAAAGTCCGCTTATTACAAATGATGAAATAATGTAAAAAGTCACAATTCCTACAAGAATATTGTAAGAGGGTAGCATTTCTTTTGTACTACTAAATGGCACAAGTATAAACACAAAAAATAAAATGTAGCTTAGTAAGCCAATGAATCCCGTTTTGTAAAGCACATATACGTAGCCATTGTGTAATAATGAAATAAATCTCATGCCCTTGTCGTCATCAGAAAGGGGCGCATAAAAATCAAGATCAATTAGCGACCCCATACCCAGTCCGAAAAACCAATTGATTGTTTTTCCCTCATTGAGTGCGTCGATTGCCTTACTGGCTTCATAAGCACGCCAATGATCCCAGAGGTTTGAGTGGTCTTTAACATCTGTGCTCTCCGGTTTAATAAAGATTTCTGCTGGAGCCAATTTTATTTTATATAAAAAGTTGTCAATTGGTCTATCAGAATCTCTGTCGATATTTATAGAGAATAAATAGGCATAGAGTGCGCTGATAATTAGTGTTGCAAAGAGAATATATCTTAAACCTCTAGTTGTCAGCTTTAAATAACCTAAAAAAGCGATTAACATAAACATAAAAACAAGTGTCATCGTCCTAGAAAAGTAGAAAAGGAATGACAATGCTAAAACCAAAATTATGAGGTTTTGATGTATAAACTTAATTTTTTTTAATCTGATATTGGCCACTAAAAAGCTTAATGCGAAGAGCTCCAGAACACTGTCTCTACCCGCATAATGTCTAATACCCGCCACCGTGAAGTCTGGCTCAGCTATAACGTACTGAGCTACTAAAAACAAGTGAGTAGCCGCAAAAAAGATAGCAACCGAAACGACAGCTCTATAAACAAATTCTTGGTTGTTTATCTTTCGAACTATGGCGTAACCTGCAAGGATTAATAATATTGGTTTGTTTAAATAAAAAAAGTCTTTTAAAAAATCATATCCCAATTTATTTTTCGTAATGCCTGTGATAATTGCGATAGTGCTTAATAAAATTAATGCGGAAATTAGAGAAAGGAAGTTCTTTGAAAACTTAATTTTCTTTTGCGCCAAAACAAACAAAACAACAAGCGTAGATAAAATCGCGGTTATTTCAAACGATGCAAATAGAAAGCTTACCGACAAGAGCGATATAAAACAAAGTTTGTATTGACTAATAATATCGGTTTTGAGCTTCATAACTTTTTAATACAATTTAAGAGGTTTAAATTATATGTTTCAGATGTAAAAATCGTGTTTACCCTATCAAATCCGTTTTTCCCAAAATTATTTCGTTTATTTTTGTCTTTAATCAAGCGCTCCGTTTTTAAATATAAATCTACGCTATTGTTTGGGCTAAAAAGAAAGCCCGTATTATTGTCTAAAACAATTTCACTTAATCCCCCATGGTTAGAAGCTATTACAGGCTTCTTTGATAACATTGCCTCTAGTGTTACTAATCCAAAAGGTTCTGGCTCCGTAGAGGGTACCGTAACTATGTCCATTAAATCAAAATATTGCCAAATATTTGAATCAAAACCAACAATGCTACATTTATTAGAAAGATTTCGCTTTTTTATTTCATCCATTAGGATTTCTAAAAAATACTCTTGGTTTGGCGGCGGTGATCCTAAAAATAAAAGGGCAATATCATACCCTTTATTGTAGAGGTCTTCAAATACCTCTAGCAATAAATGATGGCCTTTCCAACGGCTAATTCTTCCTACAAGCCCTATTACAATTGAGGTTTCTTTAATGTTTAATGACTTTCGTAACTTTTTGAGCGTCTCTGGTTTTGTTTTTGTTGCTTGGCGTTCCATTCCATTCCAAATAACGGTTGCTTTTTTAGAAAGCTTGTTTTTTCTTATAATGAAATTATTTCTAGAGGCGTGTGAATTAAAAACAGCATGGTTAGAAAATCGGGACAGCAAATAAATATACGTATGTTTAACTATTCTTGGTTTTCTTATCAGTTCGTGAACATGCCAAAGGTGTTTTACTCGATATAGTACTGAGTAAACCAAACCCATTGTAACTGCAAGTGTACTAGAGTAAACTATATCTATAGACTCACTTTTTAATTCTCTTTTTAACGTATGAAGGGATTTGAAAAGTCGATACGGAAAGCTAAAAATAATTTTAGCTGAAAACATATTTCTAGAAAGTTTCAACACTGGAGATACGATTGTTTTTACCTTGTTTTGCTTTAGAATTTTTAATAGCGGCCCCTCTTTAGGAAGAACAACTATTGGATTAAATTCACTTTGCTCATTCTTTAAGTGCAATACAAAATGTAGCAACATTTTATCAGAACCATAAAGCTCCGCAGATTGATGAAAAAACAGAACTGTTTTCTTCATAATTCCTTAATAACTCTAGCTGGAACACCACCTATAACGACACCAGATGAAAACTTCTCGGTTACTACAGCACCTGACGCGACAATTGAATTGTCTGATACTTTGCATCCATCTAAAAAAGTTGCTTTTGCTCCGACCCAAATATTATTTCCTATCTCTATTCCTTCAGACTTAACTCCCTGTTCTCGAATTTTACGGGTTTTATCTTGATAATTATGGTTTTGAGAGTGAAAACTTACATATTGGCCCATTATAACATCATTCCCGATGATTACTCCTCCTGAACAGCCTAAATAAGAATACTCTCCAATAGCGCTATCGTGACCAATATTTAAGCCTGTGCCAAAGTTTTCTAAGTGACTAGTTATAGAAATTTTAGTGTTTGCCCCAATCTTAACTCGATTACCAAAAGAGACCGTTTGTTTTGCATATCCATCAACATGAACGCGCTCTTCAATTGTACAAGCCTTGCCGAATTTTATGTTTTTTACATTTCTTAATCTAACCCCTCTGCCTAAAAAAACCGTCTTTCTAGTCCTTAATATACCTCTAATAAGCATTGTCATTCGAGATAATAGCGTTGCCAAGATTTGTTTGTTGGTGACCTCTTTTGAGATAACGTAGTTTTTTTCGAATTTCGCTAAAAAGTAATTAAAAATAGCTCTTAACATTTCTTTGTACTTGTTTAAGTTTTAACAACATTAGATAAAGGCTTTTTTTTGGTTGTGTCATATGCTTTCTTGCATACTTTTTGAAGCTTTCATTTATTGTTTTTGAACGAGCGCTTGTGTATCCTCCAAAATGAATATATGAAATAGCGCTATAAAAAAGCGTGTTTAAATTTTTATCGTTGATTTTTTTACAAAAATCCACGTCTTCACAATACATAAAATATTCTTCTGAAAGACCGCCTACCATATCCCAATATTTCCTTTTCGTTAATAAAAAAGACCCTTCCACCCAGTCAACTGAATAAAGTTCCTCTTCAAAATTTCCGTTCGAAAAACTTCCGTTTGTTTTCATCATACGCGATAGTTTAATCAAATTCCATACGGAAGGAAAGTTTCCTGCGGATTTTCTATACTCTTTATTTCGTCCTAACATTTTTATGCCAACGACTCCGACTTTTTCATCTTTAAGAACGTCGAGAGCTGCAGTTATATTGCCGCATAATATAGTGTCGTTGTTTAACAATAGTACGTTATGCCCAGAACTAGCTTTCACGCCAATATTATTGGCCTTTGAGAATCCAACATTTTCGTCGTTCTTGATAACTTTAATTGGAGCGCTAAGTTTTTCTACAAGTGCTAAACTGTTGTCTTGCGAGTTATTATCAACTAGTATAACTTCATGGGAAAAGGTGGCGCAATGTGTATTTATTGACTCTAAACAGTCTTTTAGAAAGACTTCGCCGTTATAATTTGCTATAATTATAGAGAGATGCATTGCCTGGTTTTGCTGTATTATTGTGCTTCAGTTTTAATGTTTTTTAATACAATTATATATTGAACCGTCAAAAAATCAGAGAAAATCTTAAACGTAACTTTATCTAGAATAGATGCTTTGCTTTTCACAAATTTATTTGAAGACCGAATAGAAATACGCTTTAATATATTTGGGAAATCTAACAGTTTTATCATGTCCTTTTTACAAAAAAAGCGAATGTGGGTAAAATCAAAAAGGCCTGAGTCTTCGTATTTAAACGTTCCCCTAATAAATATTTTATAAAATGCCTTAAAATGTCTTATATTAGGAATACTACAAATGATAAGGCCTTCTTTTTTAAGTGATGGAATAAGCCTTTTAATTGTTTTTTTGGGGTCAAACAAATGCTCCAAAACATCTGCCAAGATAATAACATCATATTTATTTGTAGGAAACTCACACGACTCAACATCGCCAATATGAATTGAGTCAAACTCGTCTTTTTCTTTAACAAAATCCACAATATCATACAGGTGAATTGATGAGGCTATTCCAGTTTTTTTTAGGTGAATAAGCGTGTTTCCTGTGCCCCCTCCAATTTCTGCTACATTAAGCTCTTTCTTATCCTTAATGGCGTCAATCAATTCATGTCTCACGTGTGAAAAATAACTCTGCTCTTTGATTTCGTACTTTTTGTTTTTCATTTTGTTAATGTATAAAAGACTTAATGACTTTTATCTAATTATAATTTAAATTGAGGTAATTATTTGATTAAACTAAGTATATCTCCTTTTTTTTATAAAAACAAGTGTGGTTGCTAAAAAAAACTCTATTAATAAAAGCGTATATACTGTCCCTGTAACTCCATAAATTTTTATTGCGGGAGCGCCCAAAACAGCTCCTAAAACAAGCCCACAGGCCGATAAAATCATTAATGTTCTTTTTTTGTCCAAGGCCATTAAAAGAAGGGCTACTGGGCTGTTAATCAAAGTCATTATTATCCCTGCAAAAGAAATCGAAAGCAATCGGTTGAGCAACTCTACGTTTTCTAGTGTAAAAAAGGTGATTACTTCTTCTTTGTAAAAGAAAATGACTGCACTTTGAATTAATATTAATAAAACAACAAACGGATATGTTTTGCGTATCAATGAAAGTGCACGGAATCTATCAAATTCCAAAATTCCAGATATTTTGGGCAACATAAGTGTTTGATAGATAGAAAGTGGTTTCCTCATAAGTTGATAGATTTTTTCTAAAATACTATAGATCCCCGCAGCTTCATAAGATATTATAGCTCCTGTTAATGGGCCTAAAAAAAATAGTGTGGCATAGCTCAAAATATTCGATAAAAAAAAGTGGTAGCTGTCTCTTATCTCTTCTAGTACAGCTCTTATTTTAAACCTACTTAAAAAAACCTTATGCCTAGTCGTAAGATAGATTATGGAAAAAAATCCCGAGAATAAAAAACCTATTCCATATGCCAAATTCACGAATAATACGTCATCTGGGGAGTTTATCAATAAAAATGTAGCAACAACATAAATCAGAAAGCCTATGCTTTGAATAATGCTCCATGCTTTTATACGTTGCAAACCCTGGAGCGCCCAACTCATATTAAATACAGAGGCAAGTGGAATTATTAATGAAGTTAGATAAACCTTCTGTTCAATCTTTGAATCAAATAGTATCAAATAACTAATTATAGCTAAAACAATAAGCAGTAAGAAAATTAGTGCTTTTGCATAAATAACATTTGAAATAATTGCCGATTTATTTTCTTTGGTTTTTGATAATTTATTGACACATGAAATATTAAATCCAAAATCTACAACTAAGGACAAAAAAATGGAAACCGTAAATGCAACCGCTGAAATACCATAATAGGTTAAGCCAATAGTATTAATTATGTGCGGTAAAACTATTAACGGTGCAAGTAGGCCTATTAAGCTACTCAGGCCTGAATATATGGAGCCAAAGAAAAAGTAACGTAAGTCCTTGGGAATCTGAATCATTTTTGAATGAAGATTTACTTTTAGCTTTGATTTACGTTTTGTGTTTGATCTTTCTGATTGTGGAAAATCTGTTTAATCAGTTTCTTCTTAGCAATGATTATAGGACTCCGGCCCTGCTCATTTAATCTTTGTAATTGTTTTGCGTTTTTATAGAATTTCCCTGTCCCGTACAAAATTGAAAAATACTCTAAAAGATTCTTTCCGTCAATGTCCTTCTTTTGTTGTCTGTCAATAAATCTTATGGCATTTATATCTGTAGTTTGTTGATTACTATTAAACCCGAAATCGAATCTCAAATTTGATGGGTATATACCTAATGGGAATTTATATATAATTGTTTGCTCTTCTGAAATCCCTACTATTTTGACTCTTATTACTTGGTTCTCGCTAAACTCTGTTTTTTCTTTTGCGGAGTAATAAATTCTAAACTCGTCGTTGTAAACTGGTGTCAAACACAATACTAAGTCGCTATTATCCATCATATGGCCCTATGTTTCCATAACGGAATTGTACTTCCGAAAATTATCTTTACCCTAGACAAATCCATCACACTAAATGCTGGCCTGTTAGCCAATGTAGGGTAAGCCCTTGTTGGTATAGGGACTACATGAACATTTTTTTGATGCTGCCTAAAAATTTCAACTGCAAAGTCATACCAGCTAATTGCTCCCAAATTTGAATAATGATATAACCCGTAAGCCGTTGATTCAGATGAAATTACTTTTAAAATAAATTCTGCCAAATCTCCCGCATAAGTTGGTGAACCAATCTGGTCGTTGACTACACTTATTTGTTTTCTTGTTTCTGCCAATCGTAACATTTTTTTCACAAAATTATTTCCATATTCAGAGTATAACCAAGACGTTCTAACGATAAAGTGTCTGTCACAACTTTCTTGAACATGTTCCTCACCTTTTAGTTTAGATTTTCCATAAACACTTAGAGGGTTTGGCATATCTTCTTCTGTATAGGGAGTCCTTTTGGTGCCATCAAAAACAAAGTCGGTAGATATATGAATCAATACCGCCCCTGTTTTTTGGCAGGCTTCGGCAAGGTTTTTAACCGCTGTTGCGTTAATTGAATATACCTTTTCAGCCTCTTCTTCTGCTTTATCAACCTCAGTGTAGGCGGCACAGTTAATGCAATAATCTAATGCATTGGATTCAAAAAAAGTGTTAACCTCTTCACTATTTGTGATGTCTAAGTCTGCTACGTCTGTAAAAACAAACTTTAAGCCCTTAAAGTTTGGCGATATTCGTTTAATCGACTTTCCCAACTGCCCGTTTGCTCCGGTAACTAATACCTGTTTCATTTGTTTAGCTTATTAAATGCGCAGAGTAGCATGTCTTTTTCCGAAATACGTTGCTTGTCTTTTGGTATTTGCCAAACTATGTTTAATGTTTCATCCAATGGATGAATTCCAGATTCGGCCTCTTTGTTGTAGTAGGCGTCACATTTATATGAAACCTCTGCCGTTTCGGACAATACCGAGAACCCATGCGCAAATCCCTTTGGAATCCAAAGCTGGCGGTTGTTTTCGGCAGACAATTCAATGGCAACATGTTGGCCATATGTTGGGGAGTTATTACGCAAATCAACGGCGATGTCTAAAATTTTCCCCGAAATCACACGAACCAACTTTGCCTGTGCATCTTTTCCTGTTTGGAAGTGTAGCCCACGAATAGTGCCGTAATACGAAAACGACTGGTTATCCTGTACAAAATTGCTCGAAAAGTCCCCCAATGAATCCGTCCAAGATTGGCGGTAAGTTTCCATAAAATACCCCCGGTCATCCGTAAAGGTTTTTGGCTTAACCACCACACAACCCCCTAGCTTGGTATTTTCTATCTCCATGTCTATCGTTTTGCGTAACCACTTTTTATAAATGGGGAGATAAAGGTGTCGTGTTGCTCTTGATTGATATAGCCCATTTGATATGCCACCTCTTCTATTGCGCCAATACGAAGTCCTTGACGTTCTTGCAGCACTTGAACAAACTGCGCCGCTTTCATTAGTGAGGTGAATGTACCCGTATCTAACCATGCAGTTCCGCTGTCTAGCTCCTGTACTTGAAGCTTTTGGTTTTGCAAATACGCCTTATTTATATCTGTAATTTCTAATTCACCTCTAGGGCTTGGGTTGATTTTTTTTGCAATGGAAATCACTTCATTGTCGTAAAAATAAATGCCTGGCACAGCAAATTTTGATGACGGGGTTTTTGGCTTTTCTTCTAAGGATGTTGCTTTACCTGATGCATCAAACGATACCACTCCATAACGTTCAGGGTTATGCACCTTATAAGCAAAAATAATTCCCCCTTCTGGGTTTATACAGTCTTGAAGTGTCGCTTGAAGGCCTGTGCCATAAAAGATGTTATCTCCCAAAATCAGTGCTACGGAATCTTTCCCAATAAAGGATTCCCCTATCAAGAATGCCTGAGCTAAACCTTTTGGTTCGGGTTGAACGGCATAGGAAAACGAACACCCCAATTGGCTTCCGTCGCCTAACAGCCGTTCAAAAAGCGGAAGGTCTTTTGGCGTAGAGATAATCAAAATTTCTCGAATGCTGGCGCTCATTAGCGTTGATAGCGGATAATAAATCATCGGCTTGTCGTACACGGGCATCAATTGCTTGCTCACCGATAATGTGATCGGATGAAGTCGCGTGCCTGATCCTCCAGCAAGTATAATTCCTTTCATTCTTTAAAGGTAATGTTTCTGTACGAGCCGTCTTTTACAGCAGCTATCCATGCTTGGTTTGTTAAATGCCAATCTATGGTTTTTACAATTCCTTCTTCAAACGTATGTTCAGGCTTCCAGTGTAGTTCCCGCATAATTTTAGCGTTGTCAATAGCATAGCGCTTATCATGACCAGGGCGGTCTTTAACAAACGTAATTAAGGGTAGTGAAGCGCCCTTGGGTCTGCCAAGTGCCTTATCCGTTTCGCGAATCAGCACCTTAACCAAATCACTGTTTTTCCATTCGTTAAGCCCGCCTATATTATAGGTTTCGCCCACTTTACCTTTTTCCAAAATGGTTTTTATGGCTGCGGCATGATCCGCTACATACAACCAATCTCTGGTGTAATTCCCATCGCCATAAATGGGTATGTTTTTATTGTTTACAATCGCTTCAATACAAACGGGTATAAACTTTTCTGGAAACTGGTTGGGGCCATAATTGTTAGAGCAATTCGATATGATCACAGGCAGCTTATAGGTTTCGGCGTAGGCGCGAACAAAATGATCTGAGCT
>CENJ01123642.1_pt1 | contig 14134 bp, 14 predicted proteins | sample 356161 | NCBI WGS metagenome assembly CENJ01 (sample SAMEA2619531, study PRJEB7988) | marine metagenome | biome: marine biome (ENVO:00000447); feature: surface water layer (ENVO:00002042); material: "saline water (ENVO:00002010), including plankton (ENVO:xxxxxxxx)" | depth 5 m
TTTATGAAAAAAGCACTACTCACTGGTATTTCTGGTTATATCGCTATGCACTGCGCTAAAGAGCTTTTAAAGCGCGATTATCATATAAATGCTACTGTTAGAAACCTGGACAAGGTTGAAGACATTAAAAATGCCCTCTCAGCATTGTCTCTTGATGTTAATAAAATTCAATTCTTTCAAGCAGACCTACTATCTGATGATAATTGGGAAGATGCAATGGCAGATTGTGAATATGTTATGCATGTCGCCTCCCCTTATCCTCTTAATCAACCAAAAGATGAGAGTGTTTTAATTAAACCAGCAGTTGAAGGAACAGAAAGGGTTGTATCTTTAGCTATTAAAAATAACGTCAAAAAAATTGTCTTAACTTCTTCAGTGGTTGCGGTGTCCGTTGGACACACTAAAAAAGAATACAGCGAAGAGGATTGGAGTTTTGCTGACAAGCCCATTGCTGCATACGCGAAAAGCAAGACGCTTGCCGAAAAAAAGGCATGGGAACTCATAAAGAATGCAGATACCGATACTAAATTAACGGTAATTAATCCCTCAGGGGTTATTGGACCATCATTAACTTCGGAAATAAGCTCTACTCAGCTTATTGTTGCAGGACTTATGAATGGCAAAATTCCTGTCAATCTACCAATTCATATTGGTTATGTTGATGTTAGAGATGTTGCTTTAGCTCATATCAAAGCACTTGAGAATCCTAATTCTGATGGTGAGAGAATTATTCTCTCCAATACAGAATTGTGGCATAAAGATGTGTCTAAAATCTTGAAAGAAGGTGGTTATAAAGCCCCTTGGCTTACAGTCTCTGTTCCAGTCGCTAAATTTCTTGCAAATGTTGTACCTGCCTTAAAAGGGGCTAAAAGATTTCTTGGTAAAGACATGGTTAAAAATAGTACTAAAGCAGAAGATATATTGGGGATATCTTACATTGATATAAAGAAATCTATTTTAGATGATGCTAAAAGCCTTACGGAATTTGAAAAGGTTTAGAGTTTAATATCTAAAGTGTTTAATTCTTTCGCCGCTCTTTTCGATTTCTGTCATCGATTTTATCCCAATATCAAGATGTTTTTCGGCCCATTCGCTTGTAACTTTCTTATCAGATTCTTGTGTTTTTACGCCGTCAGGCGTAGTTGGAACATCAGATACAAGCAACAATGCACCTCTTGCTATTTCATTGTAATGGCCACCAATGAAAATAGTAGCAACTTCCATGTCAATCCCTATAGCTGTTGATTTTTTTAACCGTTTAAGAAAAGTTTTATCGTGTTCCCATAAACGCCTATTTGTGGTAAAAATTACACCAGTTCTGTAATCCTCACCAGCTTCTTTGATTTTTTCCGATACAAATTTATGTAGTTTAAACGAAGGTAATGCTGGCACTTCAGGAGGGAAATAATCATTAGTAGTGCCCTCACCTCTTATTGCAGCTATTGGTAATATAAAATTACCTATTTCAGATGCTTCTTTTAAGCCTCCACATTTTCCGAGAAACAACACGCTTTTTGGGTTTTTTGCTGATAATAGATCCATTATTAAAGCAGCATTTGGAGATCCAATACCAAAGTTTATGATACTTAAACCTTCAGAATTGGTAGCACTTTGCATAGCACCACCTTCACCTTTAATTTCACAATTGAATCTTTCTGCAAAGGTTGAAACATAGTTTTTGAAATTCGTAAGAAGAATATAATCACCAAGTTCATCAATTTGTGAACCAGTGTATCTTGGTAACCAGTCTTGCGCGATTTTTAACTTACTAACCATAAAATTGGTGATGAATATTAACAGATTAAACTAAAAAAGAAAGTTTATTTGAAGTCTTTGATGCTAGGACAAGTGCAAACTAAGTTTCTATCACCATAGACATTGTCTACTCTGCCTACTGGAGGCCAGTATTTCTGATGTTTTGTCTGGCTATTTGGGTAAAAAGCATCCTTTTTAGAATATGGATGTTTCCAATCTTCAATTAATTCATCAACGCAATGTGGTGCATTTTTTAGAGGATTATCGTGAGCATCATAATTACCGTCTTCAATTGTTTTAATCTCATTTCTTATACCAATCATCGCGTCACAGAATCTATTAAGCTCATCAAGAGATTCACTTTCGGTAGGCTCAATCATTAAGGTGCCTGCTACAGGCCAAGACATTGTTGGGGCATGAAACCCATAGTCTATTAAACGTTTGGCTATATCTTCAGCTTCAATACCACATAAGTCTTTAAAAGGCCTAACATCGATAATGCATTCATGGGCAACGAGGTTATTTTTGCCGGTATACAAGATCTTATAATGACCACTTAGTCTTTTAGCTAAGTAATTAGTACTTAAAATTGCAACTTGTGTAGCTTTTCTAAGTGAGTCTAACCCCATCATAGCTATATACATCCAACTTATAGGTAATATGCTTGCACTACCATAATTGGTACCAGAAATAGCATAACCAGAATCTTCATTAGCTAAAGGATCTTTGGGAAGGTATGGCACCAGTTTCTCCACTACACCTATAGGACCTACACCAGGACCTCCTCCTCCATGCGGGATACAGAAAGTTTTATGCAGGTTAAGATGAGACACATCTCCTCCAAACTTGCCTGGGTAACACATTCCTACCATTGCATTAAAATTTGCTCCATCGATGTAAATAAAACCACCATGATTATGGATAATTTCACAAACTTCTTTTACATGTTCTTCAAAAACTCCATGCGTTGATGGGTATGTAATCATCATGGCAGCTATATTATTTGAATGTAGTTCTGCCTTTGTTTGTAAATCGGACATATCAATGTCTCCATTTTCATCGCAGTTAATTACGACAACTTCGTAACCTACCATTTGTGCAGATGCAGGATTTGTTCCGTGTGCAGATTCCGGTATAAGGCATATATTTCTTGAATGATCGTTATTAGCTTTATGATAACTATCAATAGCTAGCAAACCTGCATATTCTCCTTGAGACCCTGCATTAGGTTGTAAAGATATTGCTTTATATCCAGTTATATTCGATAACCATTGTTCGAGATCATCTATTAATTTGAGATAACCTTGAACTTGTTCAGTTGGTGCATGGGGATGTATATTGGCAAACCCATTCCATCCAACTGGGATCATCTCTGATGTGGAATTAAGCTTCATAGTGCATGAACCTAATGGAATCATTGATCTATCTAATGCTATGTCTTTATCGCACAGACTCCTGATGTAGCGTAATAGCTGTGTTTCTGAATGATGTGAATTAAAGACTTCATGAGTTAAAAATAAGGTTTTTCTTTTTAAACTCTCAGCTATGGAATCATTAATTATTTCTTGTGAGTCATCAATTTTATTAAATAGCTCTAAAATTAGCTCTAAGTCTTGATGATTTGTTGTTTCGTCTATGCTTATACCAACTGATTTATTGGATATTTTTCTAAGATTTATTCTGTTTAATTCAGCTGCTTTATGTATTAAATTAGCATCTTCAACATTTACTACTATCGTATCAAAAAAGTTGTTATGTTTAAGTGTATAGCCTTTATCTAAGAGATTATTCGCTAATTGAGTTGTAAGCTTATTAACTCTTTCTCCTATTAGCTTTAATCCTTCAGGTCCGTGATAAATAGCATAAAAACCAGACATTATTGCAAGCAATGCTTGCGCAGTGCATATATTGCTAGTGGCTTTTTCTCTTCTTATATGCTGTTCTCTTGTTTGCAATGCAAGTCTGTAACATGGTCTGCCCTGTTGATCCTGTGTTAGACCAATTAATCTACCTGGTAGAGATCTTTTAAAACTATCTTTAACTGCCATAAATCCAGCATGGGGACCACCAAAACCCATTGGAACTCCAAATCGTTGGGCAGATCCAATTACAATGTCAGCATCGAATTCACCTGGAGTTTTAAGCATAGTAAGGGCTAATAAATCTGTACCAATTATGAGTAAGCCATTTTGGGCATGAATTGCCTCTGATACTTTAAATAGATCCTCAATACCACCATCTGCATTGGGGTATTGATAATAACAACCAAAGAATTCGGTCGCTTCATCCATTTGATTACCAATAACTATTTCTATATTAAGTGGTTTGGCTCTACTTTTCATAACAGAAATGGTTTGATCAAAGCAGCTTTTGTGTATGAAAAATTTGTTTGATTTTGATTTTGATACTCTTTTAGCCATCATCATGGCTTCTGCAGCTGCTGTAGGCTCATCCAATAAGGATGCGTTTGATATATCCATAGAGGTAAGATCAGAGATCATTGTTTGATAATTCATTAAAGCTTCTAATCTACCCTGAGCAATTTCAGGCTGATAAGGAGTATAAGATGTATACCAACCAGGACTTTCGAAGACATTTCTTTTTATAACACCTGGCACATTGCAATTGTAAAAGCCTTGTCCGATAAAACTTTTAAAAACTTTATTTTCTTTTGATAGTGCTTTTAGCTTTTTAAGTGCTGAAGGCTCATCAAGAGGTTTAGGCAAATCTATTGAATCAAGGTCATAAATTGAATCTGGCATTAAATCTTTAAGAAAGCTACCAAGATTGTCATAACCCAAATCATGCAAAATATGTTTAATATCTGGATCTTTCAGTCCAATATGTCTGTGAGAAAAATCTTGAGATTTATCAATCATTCTTAGAAAAAATTTTAACTTTCGCTTGAACTTTCATATGCACCCGCATCTAAAAGTTTTTCCATTTCACTTATATCTTGAGGTTTAATTTTAAAAAACCAACCGTCATCATAAGGAGAAGTATTAATAATTTCTGGATTATCATTTAAAGCTTCATTAATTTCTGTAACTTCACCAGATAATGGTGAATAAACATCTGAAGCAGCTTTTACAGATTCAACTATAGCAATGTCTGCACTTTGAGAAATTTCTTTTCCAACTTCTGGTAATTCAACAAAGACTATATCACCAAGGAGTTCTTGAGCATGATCTGAAATTCCGACAGTTACAGTACCATCTTCTTCTACCCTTGCCCATTCGTGTGATTCTAAAAATTTTAAATTACTAGGAATATCTGCCATGGTTTTATTTTAAATGCTTTAAAAAATTTGTCTTACAAAAATGTAAATTAATTTCTTTATCTCTTAGAAGAGCACGTCCAGAATTGTAATGATTTGTATCAACCCTACAAAACCCTATATTTTTTTTGAATGTAGGGCTCCAAGTGCCACTAGTTATCAAGCCTTCTCCACCATCGAAGTAGACTCGTGTACCAGCTCTTAATACCCCTCTTTCCTCAGTGTAAAAACCTATCAATTCTTTTTTTGCTTCATCTTTATCTAGAATAGCGCTCTTTCCTATATAACTGCGTTTTAAATCATTGTGATCTACAGTCCATCTTAAGTTAGATTCATATGGGTGATTTTCGACAGTCATATCAGAACCATATAAATTTAGACCAGCTTCAAGTCTAAGAGTATCTCGAGCTGCTAACCCAATAGGCTTAACTCCCTCTTTTATTAAATAATTCCATAATTCTAAGCCCTTACTTTGATCCGAAATAATTTCGAAACCAAGTTCACCGGTATAGCCAGTTCTTGCAATCATTACTTCATCATCTTGATATATATGAAAATTTTTGAGATTTAGGTCATAAATAGTAGAAAGTACCTTTTGAGAATTAGGTCCCTGTATTGCAATAATAGAAGCATCCTCTTGGAACTTAACTTCCACATTAAAGGCTTTAGACTTTTCCTTAAACCAAGCATTATTTTGTTCCCTTGTTGCACAATTAGAGATAATCCTGAAATTTCTATCTCCAAGATGATACACAATTAAATCGTCAAGTATTCCTCCATTTTCATTAAGTAAGGGAGAATACAATGCTCTTTTGCTATCAAGAATTTTATTTACATCGTTTGGTATGAGTTGTCTTAGGAATTCAACTTGATTATCTCCATAAAAATCAAATACTGCCATATGAGAAACATCAAAAATACCAACATTAGCTCTAACTTCATTGTGTTCATTAATCTGTGAACCATAGTTAATTGGCATTTCCCAGCCAGAAAAATCAACTAAATTGCCATTATTTTGAGCATGAAACTCATTCAGGTAAGTTTTTTTCATTTCTTTGCAGTGAACTCTATCTCCACTTCAGCACCAAAAGGTAGTCCAAGCACTGCAAATGTGGTTCTTATTGGAAGAGGCTTTTCAAAATAAGAGAGATATATTTCATTTAACTTAGCCATATGTTTTATGTCAGAGAGAAGTATTTTTGCTTTTATTACATTCTTATAAGCTAAATTATAATACTCTAAACCAGCAGCTAAATTTTTAAATATTTGGTGTAACTCTTCTTCAAAACCTCCATCAACTAAACCATTTTCATCATTGCCCAGCATGCCAGAGAACTCAACCATATCATTAATTTCTACTGCATCTGAGTAAGGGGTATTAAATTTTTCAGAGTTAATCGTTTTATATTTCATAAAAATAGTGAAAATTTACAATGTTTATTGTACAGTACGCTTTTATGGCAGCAAACAAACAGCAAAAAGTTTACTTAATTCCTGAAGGCGAAACCAGAGATAGCCACACCTATCACTATACTGTCGTCAAAACTAAGAAATTCATTCAAGAAAATGAGAAACTAAGAATCAAAAAATTCAATCCTGCAAAAAGAAAGCATGAATGGTTTGTAGAAGCTAAATTACCACCACACAGCAAAAACTAGAAACTTCTCAAAACGTCCTTATATATTTTCCTATGAATAGAATAAATAGGTTATTTGAATACCTTGAAGACTTAATTTTATCAATTATCGCATTAATGACATTAGGTGCAGTTGGTTTTGAGTTATTTTCAGTTTACCAAAGAGGTTCCATTGAACTTGCTGATCTGCTTTTAATGTTTATCTATGCTGAGGTTCTAGGAATGGTAGCTATTTATTTTAGAAGTCATGTATTGCCTGTAATATACCCTCTATTCATCGGTATAACTGCACTTGCAAGACTTATTGTTCTGCAAGGAAAAGATTCTATGCCAGAACAGCTAATCTATGAAGCCGGCTCAATCCTATTGCTAAGTCTAGCTGCCCTATTACTCAAAGACGTAAAGGTTACCCTTACGCACAATAAGAAAAAAACATAAACTAGATTCTCTAGGTTATAGAAAATGTATCAGACAGGAAGCTGCCAGTGTGGCAAAATTAATTACAGCTTTAAGCAAGAAGATGTACTGTCCGCGCACCATTGTCATTGTAAAGATTGCCAGAGAGCTACAGGTTGCGGCAAAGCCACAATCATCTACATACCAAATAAAAAGCTAAAAATTGATGGAGATGTAAAATTCTATGAAAGTAAAGGAAGCATGGGCACTACAATTAGAAGAGGTTTTTGTGACATCTGTGGTTCTGGAATAGTCAGTTATGCCAAAGAACTTCCAATGATAAAATTTATCAAAGCAGGCACTTTAGATTATTCAAGTTGGCTCAAAGTAGAGTCTAGCTTCTTCGCCAAATCTTCTGCAGATTGGAATGCTCCCGATGAAAACATTAAAAGTTTTGAAGGAAATCCCAATATGCTTTCAAATATTAAAAACGTATTTAAGTCTCTGTAATTAAATGTCTAATTATTCATCTTATATCGGGATAGTTGGTGGTGGAATCTCAGGATTAACTGCAGGCTGCACATTGCTTGAACAAGGTCATAAAGCTGTAATTTTTGAGAGATCTAAACAACTTAATGAACATGGTGCGGGCATCTCTGTCTCACCAAATGCGATACGTATACTAGATAAATTAGATCTAAAAAATAAGTTTATTGAAACATCTTTCTCCCCAAAAAAGTTCATATTTCATTATAAAAATAAGAAGATTGGAGAGATTAATGGCGATAAAGAATTCATAACATCTACAAGACAAAATTTACTGCAAATTCTCTACGATAGATACATTAAGCTTGGTGGTGAAATCCTTTTTAATCATGATTTTAAAGATCTAGATCAAAACAAAGTTCAATTAAATTTTAAAAATAATCTTAGATATAACGTTAAGCACGTATTAGGGTGTGACGGAATCAAATCACCTATTAGAGAAGAATACTTTCCAAATTCAGGAGAACCTGTCTACAGTGGTTATCACGCATGGCGTGCCACGGGCACAGGGGAATTAGCAGATGGAAAATTTCATTTGGGTAACGGCAAACATATTGTATTTTACCCAGCAAATGAAAAAGGAGAAATTAGCATGACAGCTGTTGTTAAGAATAAAAATTCTATAAATGATTCTTGGAGATCATTAGGTTCTAAAGTAGAAATGCTCAAGGATTTTAAGACATTTGATCAAGAAATATTTTCGATGATAGATTCAAGCAAAGATATTTATAAATGGGGAATTTACACAAGACCTCCACTAAATTCAATCTACATCAAAAATATTACCCTATTGGGAGATGCTGCACATCCCATGGTGCCTTTTCTGGGTCAAGGCGGTTGTATGGCTATAGAAGACGGATATACCTTTGGAATGTTAGTCGGCAAGTATCAGGGTAATTTTAGAATCGTCCAGCAGCACTATGAAAAAATTAGACTGAAAAGAACTAATAAGATTCAAGCGCAATCTTTACTACAAGGAAAAATATACCATTTAACAAATCCTGTAATAGTTTTTTTTAGGAACATGTTCATTAGGTACACTTCAGTTGCAAAAACGAACATGAAAAAAATATGGAATTACGATGTAGATGCTGAAATTAAAAAGCTAGATAACGCTTAATTAAGTACCAAGATAGATAAATTTAAAATTGATGCAAAAGTAATCCATAAAATATAAGGGGTATAAAGCATCAAACTCAACCAAGCTTGCGTTTCTCTTAATTGTTTCATTATCAAAATATTTAAGAAAATCAGAACTACAATATCTAGAAAAGCAAACCCAATGCTTTGGAATGCAAAAAATATCCAGCTCCATAGACCATTAACAACAAGTTGTAATAAATATAATTTATAAATTGTTTTAGCATTGATAAAACTAACGATAGACATCAGAAGATATAAAATTGGCCACACAATACCAAAAAGATAATTTGGTGGATTGAAGCTAGGTTTGCTTAAACTCTCATACCAAGACCAATCGGTATATACAGTTGATAACCCACCTAACCAGGCAATAAAAAATGTTACTAAGACAAGACTTGATTTAAATAACGTTTGTCTAGAAATTAATTTTTCCATTGATATCAAATTGTTTCAAAAAGTTCCAAATTTCATCGGCTGCAATAATGTCATATTCATTAAAATCTGTTGGCCAATCATGCCCCATTCCTTCCATTAAAAATAGCTCTACATAAACATCATTCAAACATTGGCTATCTTGGTAAATAGAACCAGCATCTCCATCATTATTTACATCTGGTAGTGATATTATATTTTGCACCTGACAGTTGTTGTAATCTTTCCAATACGTCATCATTTCTGGGACAGAGGTAGAACGCCAATTACCATCATAAGGAACTACTGTGTCATCATCTCCATGAATATGAAATATTGAAGTTGGTTGATTGGGATTACAATTTGAATAAGTATTGGGCGTCATAGAGCCGCCTACAGATGCTACTCCAGCTATCCTATAGCCAATGTTGCAAGCAAGATGATAGCTCATTTTCCCCCCATTTGATTTACCTGTAGCATAAACTCTCCCAAGATTAATTTGATATTCACTATAGGCCCAATCTATGAGGGTAGAAATATAATCTATATCGTCTGCGGGACTTTCACTTGTCCAGCCACTGTCATTCCAATGAGGCTCTCCTGAGCTAGGCAAGATAGAACCTTGAGGATAAATTACCAAAAATTTATCTTCATCTGCAAGTGACTGAAAGCCTGAGTACCCCAAGAAATCTAATGCTATTCTCCTGTAACCATGAAGATTGAATAATAGTGGTGTAAAAGTGATTGAAGATCCCACACCTTCTGGTATATATGCATAGAATTCACGGTCAAGATTTTGATGTTTTACTGAGCAATAAAGTGTATTAGGTAGGCTTGTTGTAGTGCATTCAGGCGCATTATTTACTGGTGGAGGTGGTGTAATTATCGGAGAAATCTCAGGTTCTGTAGACCCTCCTCCACCGCCACAACCATATAGAAGAGTAGTAATGATGAGAAGTAGTTTGTTAAGGAATGATTTTGCCATTTACATCAAACTCCTTCAAAAAATACCAAATTTCATTTGCTGCAACAATATCGTTTTGACCATTATCGGTCGGCCATTCATGCCCCATATTTGTCATAAGATAAAGTCGTACATTCACATCACCCAAACATTGATTGTATAGATAAAAAAGACCTCCTAACCCATCACCATTTACATCATCTATTAGAGTGACACTATCTTGATCGCAATCATTATATTCATCCCAATATTCCATAACTGTTGGTATAGCAGTAGATACATAATTTCCGTAATAAGATACCACACCATCCATTGTGCCGTGAATTTGTAGAATAGCTGTCGGATGCGAAGGTCCGCAGTTATTATAAGTTTGAGGTGTCATAGAACCTGTAACTGAGGCAACTGCTGCGATTTTAGAGCTTAAATTACAAGCGAGGTGGTAGCTCATAAAGCCACCATTAGACATGCCAGTAGAGTAAACTCTATTTCTGTCAATTTTATATTCGCTGTAAGCCCAATCTATAAGGCTTGAAAGGTAATCAACATCATCTGTTGTACTGCCTACTGTCCAACCTCCTACGTTCCAATGCGTCTCTCCAGTTGAGGGAAGAAGAGTGCCTTGAGGATATATAACTATAAATTTTTCGGTATCTGCAATTGTTTGAAACCCTGTATAACCAAGATTCCATATAGCTCTACTAGTATAGCCATGCAAGCTAAATAAAAGCGGTACTTGAGAATTTGTTGTATCAATACCGTTCGGAATATAGATATAGAATTCCCTATCTAGATTTAGCCTTTTTGAAGTGCAATAAAGAGTGTTGGTATATGTCGTTGAAGTACAAACCGGCACAGTGTTTGTAGGCGGCGGAGGCGGCGGTGGAGTGATAATTGGGTTTGTTTCAGAACCTGAGGATCCTCCCCCTCCACAACCAGATAATAAAACAATTGATAAAAAAATTACTTTGTTTAATAGTTTATTCAGAAATTGCCCCATTGATATCAAATTCTTTCATGAAACCCCATATAGTTGAAGCAGCATCTATGTCGTAGTCATAGCCCAAACCATCGCGATTTGGCCATTCATGGTCTGTACCTCCTAATCGATAATAAGCCAATCTGACACCATCAGTACATTCGTCTTTAATTGTTGCTGAGTAACTATACCCATCACCGTTATTATCTGCTCCATCTAGAATTACAGTTTCTGTGCATTGGTTGTAGTTGCTCCAATAATCTAAAACATTGCTAAAACCGACTGAATATGTGCTGCCATCTATAGGTATAGAGCTATCATTCTCTCCATGTATATGAACTATTGGTAAAGGTCTTTGAGGAGTACAATTATCGTATTCTTCTGTATACATCAACCCAGCTACTGGTCCAAATGCTGCAACTTTATCGCTTAAGTAACAAGCTAAGCTATAAATCATAAAGCCGCCATTCGAGAAACCTGAAGCATATACTCTACTAGCATCTACATAATATTCAGAGACTAAAGCATCAATTAATTCTGATATAAAAGAAACATCACAAACCTCACCTGGTGTTTCACAACCTATGCCAGTAAACCATCCAGTTGAACCTTTACCTTCAGCTACAGTGCCTTGAGGATAAGCAACTATAAAGTTTTCATCTTCTGACAATTCTCTGAAACCCGTATATTCCATCTCATATTCAGCATACCCATCACCTCCATGAAAATTAATCACTAACGGTGAAGTATCAGTTGAACCTAACAAGTTATCAGGAATATATAAAAAGAATTCTCTATCTAATCCACCAGAATTCATCGTGCAATATTTTGTATTACCTGTATTGTCATGATCGCTACAAGAAGTAGGCCCAGGTTCAGGGGTTGGTTCAGGAGTCGGTGCAGGTGTCGGAGCTGGGGTAGGTGCTGGTGTTGGCGCAGGTGTCGGTGCTGGTGTTGGCGCGGGTGTAACGTTTTCAGACGAACTTCCTCCACTACCGCCACAGGCAGTAGCAAAAATCAAACTGAAAACAATAAATAGACTTTTGATATTATTCTTCATTATTTGATTGGTAAATATATAACAGTATTTGTAGTGAGTATCATTATAAATATTAAACAGGTTATTATTGGGCCTAGATAAATTCTTCCAGTCATCTGAAAAAATATTCGATTGAAATAAGGCAGGATAAACATAATAGGCACAATCCCAAAGAGAAGATTCACACTAAGCCAATTAGTGGTCCAATACACAGTTCCTGTAGCTGCGAATACAGCATATTGAATGATAATTATTAAAAACAAGCCCGCTGAATTAGCAAAACCAGCAACCAAACGAGAGATCCATTCTGATTGACCATCAAAACGCATTGCACCATTTACTCGAAGGGAATTAGAAAAGAAAAAGACAAAAAAGAATGGAAAATACATCAATAAAACTAATAGCATTTCTGGTTGAAATGCTCTTACCCCCATAAACCAAAACCTGTAATCAATATGAAAGGTAAAGTAAATTGAATACAAAATTATGTAATAAATTAGAAAAACTAAGATACCTAAGAGAAATGTCTTGCCTAAATCATGCAAATTAATCTCAGTACCCCATGAATCAGTTTTTACTCCATGTTTTCTTCCGAAAAAATAATACGTTAAAAAGAACAAGATAAACCCTATTGATCCGTTTAAAACAGCCCACAACATTACAGAGTTGTTCATTCTTTGCGGAAAGAACCAGGTTAATTCTCTGTTTGCTGCTTCTGGAAATAGAACTTTAGCTATATCAACCATAGGTATGAATGTAATACATGCAATAGTGGCTCCAATGATAAAAACCGACCAGAAAATTATTTTTCCTTGTTTTGTTTGAGTAGGTAAAGCTGGTGGTATTGGTTTAACGATAGAAGAGAAAAATTGAAGTTGTAATAATGCTTTGGTTAGTGGTATGAGTAACAAAAACCCAACAACCATATTAATGAGTGTGAAAAATTCCTTCCATTGCCAGATTTGATCGTAATTATCTAGGGGTATTGGCTCTGTAAATACGTAGTCAAAATAGCTTAGTTGATTTGCTGTAGCTTCCCCATTATAGGGTTGAAAAGGATGCAGCAAAGCCTCATTGAATACTACTCTAAGCGTGTTATTCTGTTTAACACCGTAGTATTTACCAAGCTCAACCTCAGAAACAACATCTTCAAGTCTCAATATACTATTTACAGTCCTGAGTGATTCTGGTGCAATTGTCATATCAGCAGCTTCCCAACCTTTTAAATCATTTCTAAAAGCTCCTTCATCATATAGTGCGTAACTTACACCTACGTTTGATTTGACATCTTTAAGAACATTATCAGTAAGGGTTAATACGTATCCTGATACATAAACGGAATGTAATATACTTGATTCACTTGAAGCTTTTGCACGTTTGCCAAAATAATTTGCTCCTCTAATAGCAGCATTACCCCCCATTGAATGGCCAGTTGTACCTAGTAATTGTTTATTGATGTAATCGTATTGATCAGATTCATAAATATGATCTATAAGAGCAAACATGCCGTAACCTTCTGTAGTCGCAGCTCTTCTGCTAAGTGAGGAGCTAGATAGCCCTTGAGCATATGGATCTATTAGACCAACTACATAACCTCTTCTGGAAAGTTCTATCGCAATATTAGATAAAGCTTCTTTTGAACGTTGAAAGCCAGGAATTATGGCTATAAAAGGTGCTTTATTTTCTGATGTAGCTGACTTTGGTTTATATAGATCGTAATAAATATATTGAGAATTATTTGTATCTAAGCGTTCGAGTGTAACATCCACTTTACCAAAATTGGTCTGAATAAGAGATGCAAGAAAACTACTTACAGCTAATACTAATAGACAGTATTTAAGCTTCATTTAGATACTATAAATGAAAACTCCGATCTCAGAGGAGATCGGAGTTATAAAATGTGAGTAAATTAGTCGTGATGTCTCCAGCCAACCCAAGTAGAGTTTGTATCACATGTCATATGATTCCATCTTTCTTGTTCAGCTTCAGAG
>CENJ01034223.1_pt1 | contig 14110 bp, 9 predicted proteins | sample 356161 | NCBI WGS metagenome assembly CENJ01 (sample SAMEA2619531, study PRJEB7988) | marine metagenome | biome: marine biome (ENVO:00000447); feature: surface water layer (ENVO:00002042); material: "saline water (ENVO:00002010), including plankton (ENVO:xxxxxxxx)" | depth 5 m
ATTTATTGTCCAGAATTAGAAAAAAATTTATTTATATGTCATCATTGCGATCATCATTTTAGAGTTAAACCAAGTTTTTATAAAGATTTACTTCTGGATAAAGGTACAGTCAAAAAATACTTTAGAAATTTAAGTTCTGTTGATTTTTTGAAATTTAAAACTGACAAGAGTTATAAAGACCAGATACGCCAAGCAAAAGAAAAAACTGGAGATATAGATGCAATTAAAGTCTACGGAGGAGAAATAAATAAAAATCCTGTAATCCTCGGGGTAATGAATTTTTATTTTATTGGTGGCAGTATGGGGTCTGTTATTGGAGAGATTGTATCAAGATCTATAAAAATTTCCGGTGATAAGAAGTTACCTTTTATATTGATATGTTGCTCTGGCGGAGCTAGAATGCAGGAAGGTGCAATCTCACTTATGCAATTAGCAAAAACTACAAGTCAACTAGCAAAATTTTCTAAAAATGGCGGACTGTATTTACCGATTTTAACTGACCCGACAACAGGGGGAGTTACTGCTAGTTTCGGTATGCTTGGCGATCTTATTTTTGCTGAGCCTGGTGCATTGATTGGATTTGCTGGGCCCAGAGTTATCAAACAGACAATAGGACAAGATCTACCTGATGGATTTCAACGATCCGAATTTTTGTTAAAGAAAGGCTTTATTGATCACATTATGCACAGAAAAAACATGAAGCAAGAAATTTCAACATTAATTTCTATGTTTTCATGAAACCTGAAATCTTAATTGTTAATGATGATGGAATTTATTCCTCTGGAATTCAAGCATTGGCAGATGCTATGGTCAAGATTAGTAATGTTACTATTGTAGCTCCAGATAAAGAGCAAAGTGGTAAAAGCCACTCCCTTACATTAAATGATCCTGTTCGATTAAAATCTGTTAATTTAAAGAAAGGGCTAAAAGGATGGGCGGTAACCGGTACACCCGTTGATTGTGCAAAAGTTGCAATTAAAAATATTTTCAATATAAAAAAACCTGACTTGGTTCTTTCAGGGATCAATTTAGGTGCTAATTTAGGAAAGAATTTGATCTATTCAGGCACAGTTTCAGCAGCATACGAGGGTACGATACTAGGTATCCCTTCAGCAGCTATTAGTTTAGATTCATTCAAAGGAAAAAATTTTACAGTGGCAAAATATGCGGCAACTATAATCGCTAACCATTTATTAAAACATAAATTACCCAAAGGAACTATGTTGAATGTTAATGTTCCTAATATTAGTAAAAAAGATCTAAAGGGATTTCTTGTTACTAAACAAGGAAATCAAAGTTTCGCAGATACTTACGAAAAAAGAATTGACCCAAGAGGTAATTCATATTTTTGGATTAAAGGTAAAATGATTAATGATGATCCTTGTGCTGAAACCGATGGACAAGCAGTTTTAAGTGGATATATTAGTATTACTCCAATTCAATTCACTCTAACCAATGAGCCATATATAAATCAATTAAAAAAGAAAATATTACATGAATGACATTAAAAAGGGAGGGGTTGTAATTATTGATTTTGGATCTCAATACACAAAATTAATCGCTAGAAGAATTAGGGAAAACTTAGTTTTTTCTGAAATTTTGTCGCCAGAATCAGAAATTCATACAATAATGAAAAACTCCCCTGCTGCAATTATTTTATCAGGTGGGCCAAAAAGTGTAAATGATAAATCATCACCAAGTATTAATGAAGCATTATTGCAAGTTGATATCCCAATTTTAGGTATATGTTATGGTTTACAGTTACTTGTGCAGGGATATGGGGGTAAGATAGAATCTGAAGGAAATGGAGAATATGGTTTTGCAACTGTAGACATAAAAGATAAAAGTACACTTTTTGCAGGTTTTGATAACTTTTCTAAAGTATGGATGAGTCATGGAGATAGAGCGCTTAATGTTCCAATCGGATGGAATTTATTAGCTGAGTCCTCAAATGGAATCATTGCTGCGATTTCAAATAAAAAGCAAAATAGATTTGCTACTCAATTTCATCCAGAGGTAAGCCATACGGTAAATGGGAATCTTATTATACATAATTTTTTATTTAAAATTGCTCAATGTCAACCAAATTGGACTCCTGAGAACTTTATAAGTAATAAAATTCAGACAATTAGAAAACTAATTGGTGGTAATCAAGTATTAGTTGGAGTAAGTGGTGGTGTTGATTCTTCTGTCGTTGCTGCATTGATTAAGAAGGCAGTCGGAGATAGAATGCATGCTGTACTTATCGATCACGGACTAATGAGGAAAAATGAAGCAGAGGAATGTAGCAAATTTCTTAAAAGTGGTTTAAGTATAAAAATTAATCTTTATGATGAATCAGAAGCATTTTTTTCCAAACTTAAAGGTTTCACTAATCCAGAAAAGAAACGAAAAATTATTGGGAAACAGTTTATCGATTCATTTGATCGAATTTCTAATAAGCAAGATAATATTAAATTTTTAGCTCAGGGAACATTATATCCAGATGTAATTGAAAGTGGCGTAAGTAATAGTAATACGGCTCATGTGATAAAAAGCCACCATAATGTTGGTGGTCTTCCGAAAGAAATGAAATTTCAATTAATTGAACCTCTTAGAGAATTATTTAAAGATGAAGTACGGCTTGTAGGATATGAATTAGGTTTGGACAGGTTGCTAGTTGACCGGCACCCTTTTCCTGGACCTGGATTAGGCGTGAGAATTATTGGGGAGATTACACCAGAGCGAGTAAAAATCCTTCAAAATTCAGATAAGATTTATATTGATATATTGCACGAAGACAACTTGTACAACGATATTTGGCAAGCTTTTGCAATTTTGGTACCTGTAAAAACTGTTGGAGTAATGGGAGATCAAAGAACCTATGAAAACCTAATAGCATTGCGAGCAGTTACTAGCGAAGATGGTATGACAGCAGATTGGTTTAAGATGCCAAATAAAACCCTTCAAAAAATATCAAGTAAGATTATAAATAACGTCAAAGGTGTAAATCGTGTTGTATATGACATAACTTCAAAACCACCTGGCACGATAGAATGGGAATGAACTCTTCAAAATTAGATTTTGTATAAAATAATTTAATTTGAGCTTTTTATATACAGTCAGAAATAATTTTTAATCAAAACTAATCTTTTTTAGTAGGAATATATTTTTATTAATCATTAAATCTATTTTGGATATTTAAAACTCAAATTATTGTGTGGTTTAATTCAAAAAAATAAAATTTGTTGTAAATTCCATGACAATGAAACCTTTTTGCATTTTAAGTCTAATATTATTCACCGTGTCCTTATTTGGTAATTCAAAACCAAAAAATGATGTAATAATCTTTGGTCATAATTATACTGGTGATTTGAAAGATGGTAAAAGGCATGGTAATGGGCAATATATTTACCCAAATGGAGATACATATAAAGGACAATGGTCAAGTGATACTAAGGAGGGAGAAGGAACTTTAACTTATAATAATGATAGCTATACGTATATAGGCAATTTTAAAAAAGATTTATTTAATGGATGGGGTACATTATATATCATTGGCGGCGAAAAATATGAAGGCGAATGGGAAAATGGGGTTATGAATGGCCAAGGGACATATTTTTATCCTTTTGGAAATACCTATATAGGTGAATGGAAAAATGGGAAAAAAGAAGGAAAAGGCACTTACATATATACGTTCGGAGGAAAATATGTTGGAGATTGGGTTAATGATAAAAAACATGGTGAGGGTTTTTCAATGGATGGGCAAGGAAATAGTTATGAAGGTGATTTTTTAGATGGTGAAATGGAAGGTGAAGGTACATACACTTTTAAAAGTGGTAATACATATGTAGGTACATTTGTAAAAGGTAAAAAGCACGGAAAAGGTATTTTTACCTACGAAAATGGCGATAGTTATGAAGGAGAGTTCCGTTTTGGAAATATGGAAGGACAAGGCATATATAATTTTGCTAATGGGAATGTATATCATGGTGAGTGGAAAGAAGATAAAAGCCACGGTAAAGGGAAATATATTTTTAAAAACGGAAATACTTATATAGGTGATTTTTCAAACGGGCAAGAAGATGGTAAGGGAGTATATACTTATTCTAATGGAGAGAAATATGAAGGAGATTTTAAAAGTGGGAAAAGAACCGGACTCGGAACGTTTTCTTTTAAAAATGGGAACACATATGAAGGTGAATTTTGGAATGGAGTGAAAAATGGAATAGGAACTTTTAAATATCCAAATGGTAACATTTATGAGGGTGAATGGAAAGATGATAATAGACATGGACAAGGCACGTTTTCTTATGTTACTGGTGCATCATATAGCGGTGAATGGAATAATGGATTAATACATGGTTATGGGATTTATAATTATGTAAACGGAGATATTTATGAGGGAGATTTTGTTTTAGGGAAAATGGATGGTTGGGGTTTTTATAAGTTTAGAAACGGAAATGAATATCATGGGCAATGGGAAGAGGATAAGATGGAAGGAGAAGGAATTTATACCTCTGCAATTGGCAATCATTATGAAGGAAACTTTTCTGATGGAAGGTTAGATGGGCCAGGATCTTTTCGATCATATTTAGGTGAAACTTATATCGGAAATTGGCTTAGCGGTAGGATGCATGGGCAGGGTTTATATGTTTTTGCAAATGGAAGTAAATATGAAGGAACATGGGTAAATGATAAAAGAACGGGTTATGGAGTTTATAACTACGCTAATGGTAGTGTTTATGAAGGAAATTTCAAAAATGGGAAACGTGAAGGGAAGGGTAATTTTAAAAAATTAAACAAAGAAATTTATGATGGTGATTGGAAATCAGACAGGATGGAGGGACAAGGTAGTTATTTTTTTGAAAATGGAAACACATATATTGGGAAATGGGTGAATGATATGATGAGTGGAGAAGGTGTGCTAAGTTTTAATGATGGGAAAAAATATAAAGGTTCTTTTTTTAATAATGAAATAAACGGTGAAGGGACTATGTCCTATAGTGACGGAAGGACATTTATCGGAAATTGGATAGCTGGCTTAATGGAAGGGGAAGGTCTTTTTCATGATTTAAATGGAAATAGTTATCAAGGACAATGGAAAAATAATAAAATTAATGGAAAAGGGACCTATAACTATTCTAATGGAAATGTATATGAAGGAGAATGGGAAAATGGTTTAAAGGATGGAGAAGGAACTTTTTTAAAAATTAATGGTGATAAATATGTAGGGGGCTGGTCAAAAGATAAGAAAGATGGTAAAGGTACATACATATCAAAAAGTGGGGATAAATATGTTGGTTTATGGGTAAATGATCAGCGTAGTGGAATTGGAACACAAACTTATGCGAATGGTAGTGAGTATATCGGTCAATGGGAAAATGATTATATAAATGGTAAAGGGGAAATGTTATACGGAACAGGTAGTGTATATGAAGGTGAATGGGTGAAAGGCACTAAGCAAGGTGAAGGGTCATTCATCTCCTCGGATGGAAGTAGGTATGATGGTACATGGGTTGAAAATGCAAGAGATGGTAAAGGGAAACAAACTTTTCTGAATGGAGATATTTATATTGGAGATTGGGTAAGAGGTGTAATGCAAGGCATTGGAGTTTTCACATATTATAATGGAGATAAATATGATGGTGAGTGGATTGAAGGCAACAGAAATGGGAAAGGTATATTTATATCGAATTCTGGTAAATATTCGGGGTATTGGAAAAATGGTAAAAAAGACGGGAAAGGTACCTTCACTGATAAAAATGGAAATAAATATGTTGGAGAATGGAAGAATGACAAAATGCATGGTGAAGGAACATTCACGGATAATCTAGGACATCGTTATTCTGGTAATTGGCATAACAATAAAAGATCTGGAAAAGGGACATATATTTTTGCAGGAAATAAAAAGGATGTTATGGCTAATCCTGTCTACCTTTATTTTAATGGTAGTAGGTATGTTGGTGAATGGAAAGAAAATAAATTTCATGGAAAAGGATCGTTTAAATATCTTAATGGAGATACATATGATGGAGAATGGAATATGGACAAAAGGGAAGGAAAAGGCCTTTTTGTAAGTAATGATGGTGAACATTATGATGGTGAATGGTTGGGGGATAAAAAAAATGGTTTTGGGGAAATGGATTTTATTAGCGGCAATAGATATGTCGGAGATTGGAAAAATGGCATTATTGAAGGTAAAGGGAAAATGATTTTTTCTAATGGTGATACATTTGAAGGAAATTGGTTAAAAAATCGGCGACATGGTGAAGGCACACAAACCTTTACGACTGGAGAGCAATATATTGGGAATTGGAACCAAGGAATTAGATCTGGGAAAGGTGCTCAAATTTACCTTAATGGAGATAATTATGTAGGTGCTTGGGAAAATGGCAATAGGAATGGTTTTGGAATATTTACAGATTCTAAGGGGAATATTTTTGAAGGAGATTGGGAAAACAATCTCAGGCATGGTAAGGGAGTTCTATTATATAGTAATAAGGATAAATATGAAGGCGATTGGGAAAATAATTTCAAGCATGGGAAAGGTAAAATTGTTTACGCTAATGGAAATATTTATGATGGTGAATGGGCTAATGATAAAAAAGAAGGTTATGGAAAATTAAGGATAATAATTAATGGTATAGAATATCTGGGCTTTTTTAAAGATAATTCTTATCACGGTAACGGGACTTATAAAACGGCGATAGGTGATTATTATAAAGGTGATTGGAAACAGGGTAAAAAAGAAGGAAATGGAATTTATGTTTCATCTATTGGTGACAGATATGAAGGGTCTTGGAAGAATGACATGAAACATGATTATGGAAAATATGAATTTGCTGATGGTGATAGATATGAAGGTTTTTGGAAAAATGACAAAATTATTGGAAAAGGTATATATGAATTTGCGAATGGTGGTAGATGTGAAGGAAATTTTTTGGATGGGAAATTGAATGGAGACGGTTTATTTCACTTCTCAAATGGTGATAAATATAAAGGTGCTTTCAAAAATGGGAAGAGGGAAGGTTTTGGTGTTTTTACATTAACTGATGGGGGAAAATATTCCGGAGAGTGGTATAATGATAAAATTAGTGGACAAGGCATATATGAGTTTTCTAATGGAAATACGTATGAAGGCATGTTTGATGATGGTGTTATGAACGGTCAAGGTAGTTTTTCATTTAAAAATGGAAATTTATATATCGGAGAGTTTAAGGAAGGTAAGAGACATGGTCTGGGGGTTTTCACCTATAAAAATGGCAATAAGTATGTTGGTGACTTTCTTAATGGTAATATGCATGGTCAAGGAACTTTTACTTATCCGAATGGTGATAAAAGAGTTGGTGTATGGGAAGATGGAAAGCCGATTGAATAATTTAATATAATATGCAAATAAAAAAATTTTCTTATTTAATATTTCCATTAATACTATTCATAAACTGTTTTGGCTTAAAATTCCAAAAAAATGACATTACTCCCAATGATTGGAGTGAAAAATCAATTCGTATAGCAAACCTTGAAGATTCTTATAAAAGGAAACACCGTTTCAATAAGGTTTTTTCTAAATTTTCTTCAAAAAGATTTATTCCATATTACAGATTTATTGATAAAACTTTTAGTATTGTAGGGTCATACAATCAAGGTGATGAAAATTATATTATCATCAAAGATAAAAATGGTAAATTTTTCAAAATATCTCAAAAAAATAAAAAATATAATAAGGATCCTATACTAAATTTTTTGGTTTTTGAAGAAAATTTTGAAAATGCAAAGCAACTTATCGATACAAAAATATGGTTGAATGATGTGTGGGATGCAGAGAACTTTATTACAAAATTTCCAAACTCTTTTTACACCTTCCAAAGTGTTGAAGTCAAAGATGTTATTGGATTTCAAAATTCTGATATTGGATATCCAATATGGTTGAAGGTTCTAACTGAAAAGGGAGAAGATGCTATTGTAAGATATAATCAACAGGGAGTAAGAGTAGGCATCAAAGACCATTATTTTACAAGTGATCCTTTACCTCTTGAATGGGGAACAAAAATTCTTCAAAAAATCAAAAATAGGAAAGCAGATATTGGAATGTCTTCTAAGCAGGTGCGGATAGCCATCGGTTACCCAGATGAAATTAATAGTACTTCGAGTCGTCATGGGGTAAGTGAGCAGTGGATATATTTTTTGTTAAATAAAAAAAACTATTATCAATTTGAATATGATAAATTAGTTTATATCAATAATTGAAATAACATATAATAAGAAGCATATTGATTACCGCTAAATAAATGATGAAAATAAAAACATATTTTTTTTATTTCACGATATTCTATCATTCTTTTGCTGTTTCAAAAAATTATTATAAAAAATTTGAAGAAGCTCTTCAGTATTATAAGGAAGAACGTTTTAGGTTATCAGAAAAAAAATTTAGAATCATTCTTGAAAAGGAAAGAGATTATAAAGACCCGGCTTCCCAACTTTTTATAGCAAAATCTCAAGCTCAACAGGGCTTATGGAGCAATGCTAGGAGAACATGTAAAACTCTTTTAACTAAATACGAAAATTCACCCTACGAAGTAAATATATATACACTTTTAGGTGATTGTGCATTTAATGAAGGTAAAATAACTTCAGCATTTCAAAATTATTTAAAGGCTCGAAAACTCATTGATAATTTGACTTACAAGAATGAAGTCGATCAAAGGTTATATAATTGTATTGGGCTGGGGTTATCTGAAGAAAAAATTGAAGGTATGTTGTTTAGAGAAAGGAATAATTTTAATCGTGCAATAATTAATTTAGCACGGTGTTACCAGTCATGGGTTAATGGTAATAATTATACTATGAAATCTATGATTAAAGAGATTGATACTTACTTTTTGCCAGGAAAATTTTCAAATATTTTTGGAGAACTAAAAAAATCTGCAGATCAAATTTCAGCGCAGCCTATTACTTTTGGAGTAATTATCCCTTTATCTGGTTTTAATAAAAAATTAGGTGAGAGTTACTTATTAGGTCTTGTGGAATCATTTAAATCATCCAATATTCGTTTTATAATCTATGATAGTAAAGGAAAAGGCGCTAATGCTCTCAAAATTGCCAAAAATATTTATGGGAATAATTTAATTTCTGGAATTATTGGCCCTTTAACTAGCGATGAAGTTTTCGCTCTATCTGGTTCGATGCTTGAAATTCCTATCTTAATTCCTAAACTTACTCCAGTCAATATTCCCGCGTTAAATGAAAATTTATTCTTCCTTACACCCTCCATGAAAACATTAGCAGAAAAAACTGCCCATCTAATGATAAATGAGTTAGGATATACTTCAATCGCTATTTTATCTCCTGGGTATGGTGAGCATAAATTAAATACAGATTATTTTATAAAAGAATGCCATCAACTTGGAGTTAGCCCTGTTGCTATTGAATGGTACGTTGAAGCCCCTTTAGACTTATCCAGGCAGTTAAGTAGTATAAGGCAAAAGGCTTGGCAATTAATTCCTAATGAAGATATTCAAGAGAATATGATTAATTTAGAAATTGATAGCTTAGATGCTTTATTTGATGTAGATGTACAGGATTTTTTTTCTTTACCAAATGAAGACAAAGAAAAAATGGATAAGAGAGATTCTTCAAAGGTAGAGTTAGAAACTATCCAAGCATTATATATTCCAATTGGTGAGGATGAGTTAACATATATTGGAACTCAATTACCATTTTATAACCTCAAAACAAATATTTTTGGAAATCAGAATTGGTTAAATATGAAACTATTAAATCAAAATGTAATCGGTCCTCATGTTCAAGGACTTCGTATAGTATCAGATTTTGCATCTACTATTATTAATGAAAAAGATGACTCAAGTATAAATTATTACAATATGGGATATGAGCATGTAAATTTTTTGGAAAAAGTATTAAAAAATACTTTTTTTAACCGAAAACAGTTAGCACAAAAATTAAGAAATCAAAAAGGATATTTTGGAGATAATATAACTATTGGATTTACTGGACCTAAAAAGAATGAAAATGGATCAGTTCAAGTCCTTCAATATCAAAATCAAAAAATAACAGTAATTGGTACATTTGAGGGGCAGTCATACCGAAAAAGCATTCCTTGAATTTTATTTCCTATGTTTCCAAAGATTAGTAATAAGACTATAAAAATAAAATTTTTTTCTAAAAAATTCTTTATCCAAAATAATATAGATAAACTAGATCTTTCCTTATTTAAAGAATTTGATCAAAAACACTTTCTAATACCAAAACAAACCCATTCAAAAAATATATTTTTTTCCAATAGCCCTGGACAAATAGATAACTGTGATGGTGTCTTTACTTCCAACCCAAGAGTTGTTTGCTTTATAAAAGTAGCGGATTGCATGCCTATTTTTTTTGCTCACAAATCTATATCGTTTTATGGAGTTGTTCATGCTGGATGGAAAGGTTTGACAAAAGGTATTCTGAAAGGCACCTCAATTTTTTTCACAGAACATAAACTTAAACTTAATGAAATTGATATTTATATAGGCCCATCTATCCAAAAGTGTTGTTTTGAGGTTTCTAAAGATATAATTGATAAATTTCCTTCTTGGTCCATAAGACCAAAAAAATCAGGGAAATTCATGGTCAATCTTCAAAAAATTGCTTACGAAGAATTAAAATCAATTGGTTTTGATAAAAAAAGAATTAAAATCAACAGTGATTGTTCATTTTGTAAAAAAAATAATTATTATTCTTATAGAAGGGATGGGGAAAAGACTGGACGAATGATAGGAGTTATAACTAGTGAGGCATAAGGTATGACCTTATTTGAAGCAATTGTTTTAGGTATTGTTCAAGGGTTAACGGAATTTTTACCTATTAGTAGTTCTGGACATTTAGTTTTAATGCAACATCTTTTAGAAATTGAGGGCAATGGTAATGAGTTCGAAGTATTGGTTCATCTTGGAACTCTTGCTAGTATTTTGGTAGTATTTTCAAGTGACATAAAACTATTATTTTTGGATTTAAAAACAAAAAAAAACCAATCGTATATTTTCCATCTATTTCTTGCGAGTCTTCCAGCAGCTATAGCTGGAATCTGGTTTAAAGATTATTTTGAGTTACTGTTCGATGATTATTCCATCGTAAGCAAAGCATTATTATTTACGGGTTTAATTTTAATTTCGTCCTATTTTTTTAAATCTAGAAATAAAAAACATAATATTATTTCATCAATATTAATTGGTTTTTTTCAAGCTTTGGCAATTACTCCAGGTATTTCTAGAAGTGGAATGACTATCTCTTGTGCTTTATTAATGGGAATTAATGCGAAAGATGCAGCAAGATTTTCATTTTTGATGGCAATACCAGTAATAAGCGGGGCAGGTTTTTTAACTTTTATAGATTCCTATAACAACTTTTCTATTCCGATAGCAATAGGTTTTGCTGCATTACTGAGTTCGTTCCTTATTGGCGTTTTAGCTTTAAAATGGCTTTTGAACTGGCTAGGAAAAGGAAAATTTCATTACTTTGGAATTTATTGCATTTTATTGGGCTTACTTATAATGATTAACTAGAATGGGTTTAATTGGTGTAATATTTATTATGTATCTGATTCTTCTTCTAGGAATTGGAATCAGAACATTTAGATATAATAAAACTCAGGAGGATTACTTATTGGCAGGTAGGTCATTAGGTCCATGGGTCACTGCATTTTCAGAAAGGGCATCGGGCGAATCAGCTTGGCTATTATTAGCTTTACCTGGTGCAGCCATAGCGATAGGTCTTGGAGAGTTTTGGTCAGTAATTGGTATTGTAATAGGAATAATTTCTTCATGGCTTCTTGTCGCAAAAAAAATTAGACAAGAGACTGAAAAATATAATGCTCTTACCATCCCTGATTATTTTCATAAAAGATATAAAGATGAATCCAATATAATCAGGTTGTTTTCAACAGCTATAATAGCTTTTTTCTTTCTTTTCTACGTATCTGCCCAATTTCATGCTTCAGGAAAAGTATTAAATACACTTTTTAATATTGATCAGGTTTATGGAATTATTATTGGGGCTACAATAATCATATTATATACTTTGCTTGGTGGATTCTATGCTGTTGCTTGGACAGATTTTATTCAAGGTATCCTTATGATTTCAACTCTGATAATTTTGCCTCTTGTTGGTTTTTTTGAGATCTATAACAATAATATTTCCATCCCTAGAATGCTAGAATCAGCTTCTGTTGTATTTGGTAATAGTAACTCTTCTTTTTTCATGGGTAGGGATGGTATATTAGCTGTTGTTACAGTTCTAGGCGGTCTTAGCTGGGGATTAGGGTATCTAGGTCAGCCACATTTGATAATTAGATATATGGCTATTAGAGATGCAAAAGATATAAAAATTGCTAGGAACATAGCTATTGCTTGGGCAGTTCCAGGAGTTTTTGGTGCTTTTATGGTAGGAATTATATCCTTGGCTTATTTTGGGCCTGATTATTTTCAAATCAATGATCCTGAAAAATCGATGCCATTATTAGCTACTGCATTATTGCATCCCGTTTTAGCTGGATTGTTTATTTCAGGAGCTGTTGCTGCGATGATGTCAACAGCTGATTCTCAATTATTAGTATCAACCTCTGCGATAACAGAAGACTTTTTCCATCAATATATGAAAAAAGACCTATCGGAAAAAGACCTCCTGTTGTTAAATAGAATTATGATATTAATCCTTGGTTTTATTGCATTTGGAATCGCAATTTACTCTCAGGTTGTTGGTAATAATATTTTTGGTGTGGTTAGTTATGCATGGAGTGGCTTAGGATCAGCATTTGGACCAGCATTAATTATGACATTGTGGTGGTCAAAAACAACTCGTAAAGGTGTGATAGTTGGAATGATCGTTGGCTTCATTACGACTATTGTATGGTCTAATATTCCAGATTTAAAGGGAATTATCACTGAGAGAGTTACAAGCTTTGTCTTCTCTCTCGTGGCAGTCTGTTGTATTAGTGTTATAGATAAAAATGAAAATTAAAGAAGCTCTAAAAGCTATTTCTTTAGAAACAACACATCCTGTGTTCTTATTGAAAGGCGATGATCACTTTCTTCAAGATTTTTTTATAAAAAGGGTGTTGGAAATATTTTTTAATGATTCATCATACACTAAAACATTAATGCTGCCAGATGACATGAGTGGCAAAGAGATTATTGAAAAGCTTACGATTACAGACCTTTTTGAAAGCAACAAACTTTTTATTATCAGGGATCCTCAAAAAATTGTCGGTAAGTTTAGTGCTGATCTTTTTGAAATTTGTAAAAATCCAAATTCTAGCCATCTTATATTTTTAATAATTGATAATTGGTATACTAAAACAGCCTTTACTTCAAAAATTGAATCATTTCTTGAACCAATAGATACACAAAGTCCCTTTGAAAAAGATATGATTAAGTGGGCAAAATATCTTTTCAGCAAAAAAAATAAAACAGCTGATCCAAAAGTTATTTCATTTCTAATTGATATGGCAGGTGAATCAATAGTCCATTTAAATAATGAAATTAATAAAATTTGTATTTTAATTGAGCCAAGGCAACATATCGAGATTGAAGATTTAGAACAATTTTCAGGTTGGAAAAGAGGAAGAGGCTTGTGGGAATTTTTACTAGCCTATAGCAGTAAGAATTTTGAAAAATCTGTTGAAATTGGTAAGTCATTAATCCAAGATAGTAATCAATTAGCATCGTTGATTATATCGTTAGCAAATTTGTACCAAGAAATGCTTTTTCAAAAAATGAAAAAAAATGGAACTTTTGATTCATACAGTGGTTACATATCATTACCTGTTTCAATAAAAAAAAGGATAAAGTACTTAGCATCCAATTTTTCTGAAAAAGAAATAAGATATGCATTGAACTTGTTAAATGAAATTGATAAAAGAAAAAAGTCACAGGCTACAGACGATGAATTCGAGCTCATCCACTTCATTGGTAAAACAATTGGATAAGAAAAAAAGTCAGTTTCTTTATACAGATGAAATGCTGATTTCACGATTCCAGTCTGGTGATGAGAACGCATATATTGAATTGGTTAATAGATACAAAGACAAACTTATAAATTTTGTTTTTTATTTTTTGAAAGATGAAGAGCATTC
>CENJ01042707.1_pt1 | contig 14094 bp, 9 predicted proteins | sample 356161 | NCBI WGS metagenome assembly CENJ01 (sample SAMEA2619531, study PRJEB7988) | marine metagenome | biome: marine biome (ENVO:00000447); feature: surface water layer (ENVO:00002042); material: "saline water (ENVO:00002010), including plankton (ENVO:xxxxxxxx)" | depth 5 m
CCTCTTTGCTCCATACCTGAAACTTGTCCTCTTCTAGAATTCAAATCCCCTATTATATCCCCCATATATTCTTCTGGAGTAACTACTTCTACTTTCATCATTGGTTCAAGAAGAACAGCATTAGCCTTTGGCATTGCTTCCCTAAAAGCTGCTCTGGAAGCGATCTCGAACGCCATAACACTTGAATCAACGTCATGGAACGCTCCATCAACGAGGGTACACTTAAAGTCTATTACTGGAAATCCAGCAAGAAAACCAGTTTCTGTCGATGATTTAATACCCTTTTCTACACCTGGAATATATTCTCGTGGAACACGACCACCGACAATTTTACTCTCAAAAACCACCCCTTTACCTTTATCAAGAGGCTCGAATTCTAAAACAACTTTAGCAAATTGACCTGCACCACCAGACTGTTTTTTATGAGTATAATCAATCGATGCAGCTTTGGTAATGGTTTCCCTATACGCTACTTGAGGAGCGCCAACGGTAGCGTCTACTTTAAATTCTCTTTGCATTCTATCAACTAAAATCTCAAGATGAAGCTCTCCCATTCCTTTCATAACTGTTTGACCAGACTCATGGTCAACACTGACTTTGAATGAGGGATCCTCGGCAGCTAATCTTTGAAGAGCTACACCCATTTTTTCTTGATCAGCCTTAGTTTTTGGTTCTACAGCCACCTCAATAACAGGGTCTGGAAATTCCATTCTTTCTAGAATTACAGCATCATCTTGATTACACAATGTATCTCCAGTTGTTGTGTCTTTAAGACCTGCAACAGCAATAATATCACCCGCATAAGCTACTTTAATATCTTCTCTAGAATTAGAATGCATTTGTAGCATTCTTCCAAAACGCTCTTTTTTGTCTTTAACGGAATTTAAAACCGATGAACCTACCTCAATTTTCCCCGAATATATCCTCATAAAAGTTAATGAACCTACAAAAGGATCGTTCATTATCTTGAATGCAAGAGCTGAAAAAGGCTCCGAATCTGAACTTTCCCTCTTCACTTGAACATCTTCATCTCTATATTTGACACCTTTTATTGCAGGAACATCTAAAGGTGAAGGAAGAAAATCGATCACAGCATCAAGCATTGGTTGGACACCTTTATTTTTGAAAGCGCTACCACACAGGACTGGAACAAATTTACTACTAATCGTACCTTTTCTTATTAATCCCTTAATAGTTTCATCAGAAGGAATTTCCCCATCTAAATACTTTTCCATAACAGAGTCATCCAATTCAACTATAGTTTCAATTAGTTTTTCTCTATATTCGTCAGCCTTTGCCTTCATATCGTCAGAAATATCTTCATAAACAAACTTTGCACCTAGAGACTCTTCTTGCCATACAATTGATTTCATTTTTACAAGGTCTATTAGTCCTTTAAAATTTGATTCGGAGCCTAAAGGAAGTTGAATAACTAATGGGGTGGCACCTAATCTATCTACAATCATATCAACGCATCTGTAAAAATCAGCCCCTACTCTATCCATTTTGTTGATAAAGCACATCCGTGGAACACCGTATTTATCGGCTTGTCTCCAAACTGTTTCAGACTGTGGCTCAACACCGGCTACTGAGTCAAATACACAAACGCTTCCATCTAAAACCCTCAAAGATCTCTCGACCTCAATAGTGAAGTCAACATGCCCAGGAGTATCAATTATATTAATTCTTTTATCGTTCCAAAAACAGGTCGTAGCTGCTGATGTTATAGTAATACCCCTTTCTTGCTCTTGTTCCATCCAGTCCATTGTTGCGGCTCCATCATGAACTTCACCAATTTTATGCGATACACCAGTGTAATATAGGATTCTTTCGGTAGTAGTGGTTTTTCCGGCATCTATGTGAGCCATTATACCAATGTTTCTATAGTTGTTTAAATCTGTTGTTCTAGTCATAATTTACCACCTGTAATGAGCAAATGCTCTATTTGCCTCTGCCATCTTGTGAGTATCTTCTTTTTTCTTAACTGATATTCCCTTATTATCATGAGCATCAGCTAACTCTTGAGCCAACCTATCAACCATCGATTTTTCATTTCTTTTTCTAGAAGCATCTACTATCCATCTGATAGCTAAGGCTTGAGCTCTTTCATTTCTTATTTCTACAGGAACTTGATAAGTTGCACCCCCAACTCTTCTTGATCTAACCTCAATCCCAGGCTTCACGTTACTTAATGCATTTCTGAAGACATCAATGGGACTTTTTGCCTTCAATTTATTTGCGGCAGCGTCAAGTGCATCGTATACTATTTTTTCTGACTTGGATTTCATTCCATCTACCATAACTATATTTATAAATTTAGATAATACTCTATCACCGTAAAGCGTATCTGGACGAATCTCTCTTTTTTCTGCTCTTCTTCTTCTAGACATAAACTACCCTATTTTGGTCTCTTTGCACCATATTTTGATCTTCTTTGTTTTCTATTTTTTACACCCTCGGTATCGAGTATTCCTCTCAAAACATGATAACGAACGCCAGGTAAATCCTTAACCCTTCCACCCCTTATCATAACAACTGAATGCTCTTGAAGATTATGTCCCTCTCCTGGAATATAACTTGTGACCTCAAAGCCGTTGGATAGCTTTACACGAGCAACTTTTCTCAAGGCAGAATTGGGCTTTTTTGGAGTTGTTGTATAAACTCTTGTACAAACACCTCTTTTCTGCGGACAAGCTTCAAGTGCTGGTACCTTGTTCCTTTTTATCTGTTTAGATCTAGGCGATCTTATTAACTGATTTATAGTTGGCATTAAATCCTCAAATTAAAGTTAGAAATTGTGTTTGGCAAAGCCACTACCAATTATTTTTTGAATAGTAGTATATCTTTTTTTGCTGTCAACAACTGAATTAAAAAATTATCGTAGTAATAAAAATTTATTGACTAGAATCTTCAGAATTTGCTTTTTGAAGCAACTCTTTATCCTTTTTTACTGCTTCAACTTTAACCTGTGACATAAAGGAACCTGTTCCACAGGGAACTAGTCTCCCAACAATTACGTTTTCCTTTAAACCCATCAAACTATCTTTTTTTCCTGAAACTGATGCTTCTGTGAGAACTCTTGTTGTCTCTTGAAATGATGCTGCTGAAACAAAGCTATCTGTTTGAAGTGACGCCTTAGTTATGCCCAAAAGAATTTTATGACATTTTGCTGGTTTAAGACCTTCTTTCTCTATAGAGGCGTTTACACTTAGAAATTCTTTTTGACTTACCTGTTCTCCTGATAAAAATGTTGTTTCACCTGGATCAGTAATTTCGACTTTTTGCATCATTTGCCTAACGATAACTTCGATATGTTTATCATTTATTTTAACACCTTGAAGTCTGTATACATCTTGCACTTCTTTAGTAAGGTATGATGCTAGAGCTTCCATACCCTTAACTCTTAATATATCATGTGGAACAGGACTTCCATCAACTATGATGTCACCAATTTCAACATAATCTCCTTCTTGAACAGATAAATGTTTAATTTTTGAAATAACATATTCAACAGGTTCAACCGAAGCATCATCTGATACTATTGATATTTTTCTTTTCGCTTTATAATCCTTACCGAATACAATCTTACCAGATATCTCTGCAATTACAGAATGATCTTTAGGTTTTCTAGCCTCAAATAATTCTGCCACTCTTGGCAAACCGCCTGTAATATCCTTGGTTTTACTGGATTCCTTGGGAACTCTTGCAATTACATCACCCTCTTTAACCTTTTTAGCGTTAACAACACCGATAATTGCATCCACTGGTAGCGCATAAACAGCAGGACTTCCATTCTCTAAGACTAAAACGTTACCATCTTTTGGCTTGTCATGTATTTCAAGTCGAGGTAACAAATCCTGATTTCTAGCTTGTTGCTTCCAATCAATTACGATATTGCTTGAAAGCCCTGTTGAATCATCAATTATTTGTCTTGTTGAAACCCCTTCTTCAAGGTCTTTGAATATCATTACACCACTAGCCTGCGCAATAATTGGCAATGTAAATGGATCCCATTCTGATATTATATCTGAAACCTTAACCTTTAATCCTTCTTTAAAATTTAATTTACAACCGAAAGGCAATCTATGCTTTTCTTTTTCTTTTTTATTTTCGTCGAGGATTAGCAACGTAGCATTTCTAGACATATTAATTATTGAACCATTACTATCATTAGCTGACTTAAGATTAAGGTATTTGACTGTGCCGGAAAATTTAGATTCTATACTTGATATTTCAGTACCTTTTTGTGCGGCACCACCAATATGAAACGTCCTCATTGTAAGTTGTGTTCCAGGCTCTCCAATCGACTGTGCTGCAATCACACCAACAGCCTCACCAATATTAACAGGTGTACCTCTTGCTAGATCTCTACCATAACATTTGGCGCATATACCAAATTCTGCCTCACAAGTAATTGGAGATCTTACCTTAATTTTTTCTAAATTTGCTTTATCAATTAAAATTATATGTTCCTCTGTAATTATTTCACCATTTTCAGCAATTTTTTTGTTAGTTTCTTTATCAACAAGATCTTCTGCTAATGTTCTTCCAAGAACCCTTTCTGATAATTGCTCAACAACCTCACCACCGTCAACTAAGCCTTCCATTGTGATGTATTTATCTGTAAAGCAATCCTCTACTGTAACAATACAATCTTGAGCTACATCTACTAACCTTCTTGTCAAATAACCTGAGTTCGCAGTTTTAAGAGCTGTATCCGCCAAACCCTTCCTGGCTCCATGGCTAGAATTAAAATATTCTGCAACAGTTAGACCCTCTTTAAAATTTGACATAATTGGGGTTTCTATAATTTCTCCTGAAGGTTTGGCCATTAACCCCCTCATTCCAGAAAGTTGCTTTAATTGTGCGGCCGAACCTCTAGCACCAGAATCCGCCATCATATAAACTGAGTTATACATATCCACCTTATCGTTCTCTTTTGGAACCATAATCTTCATCATTTCGTCGGCAACAGCATCGGAGCAGTTTGCCCAAGCATCCACAACTTTATTATATTTTTCACCTTTAGTAATCAAACCCTCAGCATATTGCTTCTCATAGGATTTTACCTTAGATTCAGTTTTATCTAATAAGGAAGATTTTGTTTCTGGAATTAATAAATCATCTTTACCAAATGATATCCCTGCTTTACAGGCTTCTTTAAAACCAAGATCCATTAGTTTATCAGCAAATATAACAGTCTTTTTCTGTCCACAGTGTCTATAAACAATATCAATTGCATTACTTATTTCTTTTTTCGTTAAAACTTTATTAATTATATTAAAACTTACTCTTGGATGTCTTGGAAGGATTTCACTAATAAGCATTCTTCCCGGTGTGGTTGAAACTGTATGCGTAACTGATTCAAAGTTTTCGTTCAAAGTTTTATATCTACATTTTATATTAGAGTGTAATGAAACAATTTTTTGATCTATTGCTAAAATAAGTTCTTCCAGTGATGCAAAAATCATCCCCTCACCCTTATCACCGGGGCTCACCAAGCTAAGATAATATAATCCAAGAATCATATCTTGAGAAGGAACAATAATTGGTTTTCCATTAGCAGGAGATAGTATATTATTCGTTGACATCATTAGGACCCTTGCCTCAAGTTGTGCTTCTAATGATAGTGGAACATGTACTGCCATTTGGTCTCCATCAAAGTCCGCGTTAAATGCTGTGCAAACCAGGGGATGAAGTTGAATGGCTTTCCCCTCTATAAGCATAGGTTCAAAAGCTTGTATGCCCAACCTGTGTAATGTAGGTGCTCTATTTAATAGAACTGGATGTTCTCTAATCACTTCATCAAGAATATCCCAAACCTCAGGTCTTTCCTTCTCAACCATTTTCTTTGCAGCTTTGATCGTTGAGGCCATGTTATACTTTTCTAATTTTGAATAAATAAATGGCTTAAAAAGTTCGATAGCCATTTTCTTTGGAATTCCGCATTGATGCAACTTTAGCTCAGGACCAGTTACAATTACTGACCTTCCTGAGTAATCAACTCTTTTTCCTAAGAGGTTTTGTCTAAATCTTCCTTGTTTACCTTTAAGCATATCTGAAAGAGATTTTAGAGGTCTTTTATTTGTTCCGGTAATTACTCTTCCTCTTCTTCCATTATCAAATAAGGCGTCACATGCTTCTTGCAACATTCTTTTTTCATTCCTGACAATAATATCTGGAGCTTTTAAGTTTAATAGTCTTTGTAATCTGTTATTTCTATTAATTACTCTCCTATATAAATCATTTAAGTCTGATGTAGCAAACCTTCCTCCATCAAGTGGAACTAGCGGTCTTAATTCTGGTGGTATAACTGGAATAACATTAAGGATCATCCATTCGGGTTTAAGTTTAGATTCTAAAAAAGCTTCAATTAATTTTAAACGTTTTACTAATTTCTTTTTTTTAGTTTCTGAATTTGTGGAAGCCAAGTCTTCTCTAACAGTCTTTTTTTGCTCTTCAAGATCAATCTCTGAAAGAAGTTTTTGAATTGCTTCTGCGCCAATCATACTTTCAAAGCCATCTCCGTGCTCCTCTTTTAGACTGGCATTGGTTTCGTCGTCAAGAATATCATTCTTTTTTAAGGACTTAACCATTCCAGGTTCAGTAACAATAAAACTTTCAAAATATAAAACTTTTTCAAGATCCTTTAAAGCTAAGTCTAGAAGAAGACCAATTCTGCTTGGAAGAGACTTTAAAAACCAAATATGTGCAACCGGTGCTGCTAGAGGGATATGTCCCATTCGCTCTCTTCTTACCTTAGTTAAAGTTACCTCAACTCCACATTTTTCACAAATAATACCTTTAAATTTCATTCTCTTATATTTACCACAAACGCATTCGTAGTCTTTTATAGGACCAAAAATTCTAGCACAGAAAAGACCACTTCTCTCTGGTTTAAAAGTTCTATAATTTATTGTCTCAGGTTTTTTAATTTCACCATGCGACCATGAGGAGATTTCTTCAGGACTAGCTATAGATATTCTAAGGTAGTCAAAATTGACCAAACTTGGCTTTTCAATTAACTTTAATACATCGCTCATAATTACTCTCTTAATTTACATTTCTTTCAAGTAGTTCAACATTAAGGCCGAGTGATTTAAGTTCCATAATTAAAACATTAAATGACTCAGGTATTCCAGACTCTATGTTATCGTCCCCCCTTACAATAGTTTCATAAGCTTTGGTTCTTCCAGATACATCGTCGGATTTTACAGTCAGCATTTCTTGTAAAGTATAGGAAGCTCCGTAAGCCTCAAGAGCCCAAACTTCCATCTCTCCAAATCTCTGTCCACCAAATTGTGCCTTACCACCCAGAGGTTGTTGTGTTACAAGGCTATATGGACCAATTGATCTCGCATGAATTTTATCATCTACAAGATGATTTAATTTAAGCATATAAATTTGTCCTACTGTGATAGCTCTATCGAACTCTGTTCCAGTTCGTCCATCAGTAAGTTTTTTTTGACCACTTGTATCACTTGATGCGATCTTAAAAAAATTATTAACGTCTAATTCTTTAGCGCCATCAAAAACTGGCGTTGCGAAAGGAACGCCAAGCTTGAGATTATATGCTCTTCTTACGATCTCATCATCTTTTAAATCTTTAAACCTTACATCAAAAACATTTTTTCCATAAACATCTAAAAAAAGCTTTCTTATTTCTTTGATTTTATCTTTTTGTTTTCTTGACTGTTGAGCGAGCTTAAAGAACTTTTTCCCCAAATCCACAGAAGCTGCTCCCAAATGAGTTTCTAATATCTGACCAACGTTCATTCTTGAAGGCACTCCAAGTGGATTGAGAACTATATCAACTGGTGTGCCATCGTCCATGTAAGGCATATCCTCAACAGGAATTATTCTTGATATAACTCCTTTATTACCATGTCGCCCAGCCATTTTATCTCCAGGGGCAAGTTGTCTTTTAACTGCTACAAAAACCTTTACTAGTTTCATAACTCCAGGCTGAAGTTCATCACCTGATTGTACTTTATCAACCTTTGACTGAAATGTTTTATTAAGTAAGTCAAGACTTTTCTGAAATGCATCATCAAGCATTTCGATTTTTTTCATAACTTTATCATCTTTAATAACAATTTTTTTTAGTTGAGAAAGTTTTATATTCTCTAACTTACTATTGTCTAATTTAGCACCTTTGGATATTCCATCAAAAGCAGTCTGAGAGGTTTGATTCATTAAAAGTTCCTTTAAACTTTTCTCAAAACTTGATTCAAGAATAAATCTCTCGTCTTCCATATCCATATGAAGCTGTTCGATTTGTAATCTTTCGTTTGATAGAGACCTTTCATCCTTGTCAACCCCTCGCCTGGAGAAAACTCTTACTTCCACTACTGTACCTGAAACACCTGGTGGTAATTTAAGTGAAGTATCCTTAACATCAGCTGCTTTTTCACCAAAGATTGCTCTTAGTAATTTTTCTTCTGGAGTCATTGGAGATTCTCCTTTTGGTGTAACTTTTCCTACTAATATATCACCTGGACTTACCTTAGCTCCTATATGAACAATACCTGCTTCATCTAAATTAACCAAAGATTCATCACCAACGTTTGGGATGTCTCTGGTAATGTCTTCTTGACCTAATTTTGTATCACGTGCAACAACTTCAAACTCTTGGATATGGATTGATGTAAAAACATCGTCAACTACTAGTTTTTCTGAAATGAGAATTGAGTCTTCATAGTTGTAACCATTCCATGGCATAAAGGCTACAGTTACATTTTTTCCAAGAGCAAGTTCACCTATTTTGGAAGCAGGGCCATCAGCTATTATATCTCCTTGTTGAACATAATCGCCTTCCCTAACTAAAGGAGTCTGATTAATACAAGTGTCTTGATTTGATCTTTGGAACTTACTTAGTCTGTAAATATCGACACCTGTATCATTGTCAACTTTTTCAATAGCACTAACAACAATCCTTGATGAATCAACTTGATTTACATATCCAGATCTCTTGGCTACCACATTAACACCAGAATCTCTAGCAACAACTGATTCCATTCCTGTACCAACATATGGGGATTGACTCTTTAATAGTGGTACGGCTTGTCTCATCATATTTGAACCCATCAATGCCCTGTTAGCATCGTCATTTTCCAAAAATGGAATTAGCGATGCGGCAACCGAAACAAGCTGTTTTGGTGAAACATCTATATAATCAACATTTTTTGGGTCTAACATTAAAAATTCACCATTTTGTCTACATGAAACTAGGGTGCGGTCGAATGAACCATCCTTACCAAGAGGTTCATTGGCTTGTGCTATCGCAAATTGTTCTTCTTCCATTGCAGATAGATAAATAATTTCAGGTGTAACCTTTGAATTTATTACTTTTCTGTAAGGAGTCTCAATAAAACCATAATTATTTACTTTTGAATAAGTAGCTAATGAATTAATCAGTCCAATATTTGGACCTTCAGGAGTTTCAATTGGACAAATTCTTCCGTAATGAGATGGGTGAACATCTCTGACTTCAAAACCAGCTCTTTCCCTAGATAAACCCCCAGGGCCTAATGCAGATAATCTTCTTTTATGAGTTATCTCGGATAATGGGTTTGTTTGATCCATAAACTGGGATAATTGACTTTGACCAAAAAATTCCCTTATTGCTGCCGATGCAGGTTTTGGATTCACTAGATCATTCGGCATTACAGTTTCAATATCTTGAGCATTAGTCATTCTTTCCTTAATAGCTCTTTCCATTCTAATAACACCAATAGTGTATTGATTTTCAAGAAGTTCTCCAACAGATCTAACTCTCCTGTTCCCTAAATGATCTATATCATCTATTTGACCATTACCATCTTTCAAAAAAGCAAGATATTCTATTATTTTTATTAAGTCTTCATTCATTAAGGTTCTAGTACCTAAGTCGGCTTCTATACTTAATCTAGAATTTATTTTCAACCTTCCTACAGGGGAGAGATCATATCTCTCTCTATCAAAAAAAAGACTCCTAAACAATTTATCAGCTGCTTCTATTGTTGGTGGTTCACCGGGTCTTAAAATTTTATAAATTTCGTTAACAGCATCATTTCTATTTTTATTTTTATCAGCAAAAAAAGTATCTCTAATATAAGTTCCTTGGCTATTAGAATTAATATTTAAAATATTCAATGAGCTTATATTTCTTTCTTTAATAAACTTTATAGTCTCCTCTGAAATTTCATCCCCAGCCTCAAAGAATATTATACCGTTTTTTTCATCATAAATATCATTAGCTAGATAATTACCAATAATATGTTCATCAGGAATCAATAAACTTTTAACGGAATTTTTATCTAATTCTTTAGCTATTAAAATGTTAAACTTTTCACCGGATTTTAAAAATACTTTACCAGTTCCAGAATCAATAATATCTATATCAACTTTTTTACCTAGATACTCTTCCTTATCATAACTAAATTCCCAACCTTTCTGAGTTTTTTTTAGATTTTTAATTTTATAGAAAATTGAAAATAGTTGTTCTTGGGATAGACCATTAATTTTATTATAATCAAGATCACTACCGTTATCTTTACACTCTTTTCTGTATTTTAAAGACTTTTCATTATCAAGAGCCAGAAGGAGTGTAGATGCTAAAAATTTTCTTCTTTTATCTATTCTTACATAAATTAAATCTTTGGCATCAAACTCAAAATCTATCCATGAACCATTATACGGTATTAATCTAGAGGCAAACAAAAATTTTCCGGTTGCGTGACTTTTACCTTTGTCATGGTCAAAAAAAACTCCAGGTGATCTATGCATTTGAGAAACAACGACTCTTGTAGTTCCGTTAAATACAAAAGTACCTTTAGAGGTCATGAGAGGCATATCCCCAAGATATACATCCTGCTCTTTGATATCTTTTACAGAGGTGACACCAGTTTCCTCATCTATTTCTCTAATTATAAGGTTTAGCGTGACTTTAAGGAGTGATCCATATGTTCCACCCCTTTGGATACATTCCTCAACATCATATTTAGGTTCTTCAAGCTCATACTTTATAAATCTAAGTTCAGCAACACCAGAGAAATCGGTAATCGGAAAAACTTTATTAAATACAGCTTGGAGTCCTATATCTTCTCTATCTTCAGGTTTTACATCCTTTTGAAGAAAAAGTTCATAAGAGTTCTTTTGGATCTCCAAAAGGTTTGGCATGTCGACGAGATCAGGGATTTTCCCAAAACTCTTTCTTATATTATGATTAAAAGTAAAAGATTGTTTCATAATTGATGCTACTTAAGCTCTACAGTTGCTCCAGCTTCTTCAAGCTGTTTTTTGAACTTCTCAGCATCTTCCTTATTAACACCATCTTTTAACTTACTAGGGGCTCCTTCGACTATATCTTTGGCCTCTTTAAGACCCAAGCCAGTAATTGTTCTGACTTCTTTAATAACGTTTATTTTTTTTTCACCAGCACTCGCTAGGTGTATTTCAAATTCAGTTTTTTCCTCCGCAGCAGCACCGTCGGCACCTGCTTGTCCAGCTGCAGGAGCTGCAACCGCAACAGGTGCAGCAGCAGAAACGCCCCATTTTTCTTCTAGAATCTTAGTTAACTCTGATGCTTCAAGTACAGTCAAACCAGATAGATCATCAGCGATTTTTTGGATATCAGCCATAATTTACTCTCCTTTTTCTTGATATTTAGTGTTTATTAATCTAGCTAAGCCAGATTGTGTAGCATTTAAGGCACATGCAATGTTAGTCTGAGTTGAAATTAATAAGCTCAATAACTTAGCTCTGATAACTTCCAAGCTTGGAAGCGAGGCTAATGTTTTTATTTCATCAACAGTTAGTTCCTTTTCTCCCATTGCACCGCCAAGGATTTTGAGATTTTCATTATCTTTTGCAAAATCAACTAGCACTTTGGATGTAGAAACAGGGTCATCAGAATAGGCTATTGAGGTTGGCCCAACAAACAATTTGTCTAACATTTGAAAGTTAGTATCTTTTATAGCCATCTTTGCCAAGGTATTTTTCGCAACTCTAAAATTTGAATTTGCTGCACTTATCTGCTCCCTCAGTGAAGAGATTTGAGAAACATTGAGTCCCTTGTAATCAGCAACTAACATAAAATCTTTATCCTTCAATATAGAGTTAAATTGTTTAACAAATTCACGTTTTTGTTCTCTTTGCACCTTATAAGCTCCAATATCTGTCTGAGTAAATCTTGTGATTGACCCATCTATCCAGGCATTTTAAGGAACTTTAGCTCCACCTGAAGTCTTTGACAGAAAATTTTTTAATATTACATAACACTTGTTGAATCAACTTGCAAGCCCGGACCCCAAGTTGATGTAATAAAAAATTTTTTTATGAAAACACCCTTTGAGTTTTCTGGTTTTTTCTTTTTTAATTCATCAAGAAAAAAAACTATATTTTTTTTCAATTCATCATCGCTAAAACTTATTTTTCCAATGGGAGCATGGATTAATCCAGCTTTATCAGTTTTATATTCAACCTGACCAGATTTAATATTTTTAATTGCAGCTGCAAGATCATTCGTAACTGTTCCAAGTTTAGGGTTTGGCATCAATCCTTTTGGACCTAAAATTTGACCCAATACACTTACTTTTGACATCATTTTTGGTGTTGCAATACATTTATCAAAATTTATCTCGCCATTTTTTACTTTTTCTACAAGCTCTTCAGCACCGACAATATCTGCACCAGAGTCTTTAGCTTTTTTTAAATCATCTCCATCAGCAAAAACGGCAACTTTAATTTTTTTTGCTGGCATTTTTGGCAAACTAATAACACCACGAATTTGCTGATCAGACTTTTTTGCATCAATTCCAAGAACCACAGTTACATCTAAAGTTTCGTCAAAATTTTTAGATGCAAATTTTTTGGAGGTTGAAATTGCTTCCTCAATTTTAAAAATCATATCATCTTTGATTTCATTTAAGATAATTTTATTTTTTTTTGTTAGCTTCATTACTCTACCTTAATTCCCATTGATCTTGCTGTTCCTGCAACCATTTTTTCTGCAGATTCAACTTTATTAGTATTTAAGTCTTTAATTTTTTCTTCAGCAATCTTTTTAACATCACTTTTTGAAATTGTAGCAATTGTTTCCTTTCCGGGAGTTTTAGATGCCTTTTTTAATTTCAAAGCTTTTTTTATGAAAAAAGAAACAGGAGGTTGTTTGGTTTCAAACGTAAATGATTTATCTTGAAATACTGTTATTATAACAGGTATTGGCATGCCCGCCTCTAATTTTTGAGTTGCAGCGTTAAATGCCTTGCAAAACTCCATTATATTTACCCCTTTTTGTCCCAAGGCTGGGCCGACTGGAGGCGATGGGTTTGCTTGTCCTGCTGCTATTTGTAATTTAATATATCCATCAATTTTTTTTGCCATTTAATAATCCTAATAATTATATTTTTTCAACCTGTGAGTATTCCAAATTTACGGGTGTTGATCTACCAAAAATAGAAACACTTACCTTTAACCTTGCCTTCTCCTCATCAACTTCTTCAACCATTCCGTTGAAAGAAGAGAATGGTCCATCTGATACCCTGACTTGTTCACCAATCTCAAAACTTACAGAAGGTTTTGGATTTTTAAGCCCATCTTTCATTTGATTTAAGATTGAATCGATTTCTGCTTGAGATACAGGTATTGGCTCACCTTTTTTCCCTCCTAAAAATCCATAGACTTTTGGAAGTGTTCTTACAATGTGCCAAATTTCATCATCCATTTTCATTTTCATTAACATGTAACCAGGAAAAAACTTTCTTTCTGCATTCACCTTCTTACCTTTCTTCATCTCAATTACTTCCTCGGAGGGAATTAGAATCTTTTCAATGTTATTCTGCATATTTTTTTTTTCTATTTGAGCTAGAAGTTCTCTCTCAATTTTTTTTTCATTTCCAGAATAAACTTGTAATATATACCATTGCATAGTGAATCTCAAAAAAGTATCAGAGTGACAAGATAAGAAATAATTTTATCTACAAGTAAAAAGAAAAGAGAAGAAATGAAAACAAAAATAAACACCATTATAGTAGTTGATATTACTTCAGGTTTTGATGGCCAAGTAATTTTTAATGCTTCTTGCTTAACTTCTTTATAAAATGACGAAATTTT
>CENJ01065198.1_pt1 | contig 14092 bp, 9 predicted proteins | sample 356161 | NCBI WGS metagenome assembly CENJ01 (sample SAMEA2619531, study PRJEB7988) | marine metagenome | biome: marine biome (ENVO:00000447); feature: surface water layer (ENVO:00002042); material: "saline water (ENVO:00002010), including plankton (ENVO:xxxxxxxx)" | depth 5 m
AACTCCTTACCAATAATAAACGTAAAGTAGGATGGTACGTTAGGAGCCTAAGGAATTTCAAAGAACATTAAGGGCTAAACATTAACTAATAAGTATTCTTGCCCTATATCATGGCTACACGTCAAAAATTGACAAAAACTAAACACCAAACAGAGTACAACAGAAATAAAATCAAATCTATTTCTGACAATAGCCTACTCACTCATTAGTCTCACTCCAAGAGATATGAACGTCATTTATAATTTGATGAATCTAATTATGAAGAAATAATGCTGCAGCAAGATTTGGTCCATTGATGGACTATTTATAATGATCCCACCTTATGAGGGTCGTGAAGTTAATGAGTTAGTAAAAATAGAATAAGATTATTATCAATTATATAACTTAAAAGAGGATATAAAAAGCGTAATAATCTTGCTAAAATTAATCCTGAAAAACTTAAAGAACTAATTAATGATTTCGAAATAATCCATGCAAACGAATATAATGATCTTCATCAACTTTAATTAAAATAAAAAAGTGTGAATCACAAAAAAATGAATCGAGTTGAATGATGATAAACTTTAAGCAATTATTCTGTATCTATCTTTAAATTATTTATTGTTGATTTTTTGAGGAAGTTGAGGGAAAAACTCCAATTCTGAAACTAATTTATCTTTTATGATTTGTTCACTTTCTGATAAATCTTCATCATTTAATGGATTAGTTTCTAAAACATCTCTGTCCATGTCAAAAAACTCGCCATTTTGATATAATTTATACCTTTCTGTTTGAGAAAAAACATTTCTATATATGGAATTACCCCACATAGGATCGTAGTAGATATTAACGATCTCTCTTTTTAAAGTTTCTTTATTTTTAAGAATTTGCATTAGACTTTCTCCATCACCAGAGTTTTCTACATTTAAAATATCCGAAAATGTTGCATAGAAATCATTAAAATTAACTAGACCTGAGTAACTTTTAGATTTTTTAATTATGGATGGCCAGCTTGCTACCATGGGTACATTAACTCCGTGAGATATTGTATTACCCTTCCCTCCTCTTATTGATCCATTTTCTGTTTGTGAAATTATTCTAGGATGAGTTCCATTATCACCAACAAATAGTAAAAGAGTATTTTCTGCAATACCTTGAGCTTCCAATTCATCCACAATTTTACCAATGATTTTATCCATATAGGCAACCATGTCAACAAAATATTTATTGTCTTTCTCTGACCTTGTTTCTAAAGACTGCCATTCTGGCGAGTCAGGGGTTGGAACAAAAGGATCATGAACTAAAAGCATTGGATAATAAATAAAAAATGGATTTTCCTTATTCCTTTTTATAAAATCAACAGCATAATCTGATACAATATCAGGACCATATGCATTTTCATTTCTTGTTAAAAATTTTCCATTTTGTTCAATTAATGGGTTAGCAAACCTTTCACCTAGGTCTTTTGTCTTTGTAAGCTGCCATAAGGAATATTCATCAAAACCAAATTCATATGGCCGCTTATTATCCTGAGATATTTTCTTATCAACAGCTTTGATTTTTATACCATTGAGTTGCCATTTTCCTACTATGGCTGTTTTATATCCATTTTCTTTAAATAAGTTTCCAAATGTTTTTTGATTTGAATTTAGATACGTAAAGTGCTCATAATTTCTAAAGTTATATTTACCTGTCATAATTTTGACTCTTGATGGAGTGCACAAAGGCTGGGAAATTGCTTTTGTGAAGTTTATACCATTTAACGCCAAAGAATCCAGTACAGGAGTTTTGTAAGAGGTGCTCCCGTTAATGCTTAAACATTCAAAGCCGATATCATCAGCCATGATCAAAATGACATTTGGCTTTTGATTTAATTCAACTTTCGATTTACAATTAATAAAAAATAGTAGAATAAAACTAAAAAAATATTTCATCTGAAAAAACTATATATAAAAGGGTTACTAATGAATTAAAAAAATCCAAAGCAACCCTCTAATTTTAAAATTAACTATTAACTTTTCAAGTATAACATCCAATTTTATCTATAACCATTGTTTGTTGGGTCTGATTCTAAGAGTACCGGATTCGTGAGTATTTCATTTAGAGGAATTGGATACTTCACATGTTTGGACTGAATATTTATTGCAGCACCTTGTGCATGTGTAGTCACCTTTGTGTTTCTGACGGTTTCTAAAAGTATATCCCATCTAATTAAATCTTGTTTTCTATGTCCCTCTGCAAAGAGTTCATACTTTCTTTCGTCATACATTTTCACTCTAAACTCTGCCTGAGAGAGACTGCTCCATGGACTGTCTGGCTCAAATGCTCTTTCACGAACTTTATTTACATATTGATATGCGTTACCTGGTCCATTAAGCTCATTTTCACACTCAGCAGCCATCAGATAAATATCCGCAAGCCTTAATAAAACTATATTTTCAGACTTAGCATTTCTTGGTTTGTCAATATTTAGGTTCATTAATTTTCCTATGTAAACAAATTTTAATTGAATCCCTTCGTAATACTCCATAAAAGTACCGTCATATCTGAGGTCCCCAGCCTCCCAATTACTGCGTTTTCCAATATCAGGACAAGCTATACCTGCTCCAAATCCTGTAAAGGATTGGTTGTTTTCGGCTAGAGCTGCGTTCAATGCGTTTTTATCTCCTTTACTTTTAGGATTATCTCTTGCACGAGGATTGTACTCCTCAATCCAAAGATTGGTTTGTAAATTTCCACTGTTAATTGCACCGGTAGTATTCAAATGATTCGTTCCAAGAGCAGTGTTCCCAGCAAAATCAACCCAAAGAATGTGTTCGTTCTTTACCTCATTATCAAGGGTTGTTTTATCATACGCATAGACATCTGCAAAATTATCCATTAATGTGTGAGGTGAGTTATTTATAATATCCACACACTCGGATAGACAAGCAGACCATTCTTTGTCAAACAAATGAAATTTCGCTTTTAATGAAGCTGCCGCCCATTTTGTCATTCTTCCTAAATCAGCATCAGAATATGCATCTGGCAAATAACTTTTGGCAAGAGCTAAATCTTCCTTCATCCTTAATCTTATCTCACTCATTGGAGTTCTTGGAAGAACTGAAAGTTCACCGGTTCCTAATTCATCCGTGAAAAATGGAACATCTCCATAAAAACGAGTTAAATCATAATAAGCCATCGCTCTCAATACATATAATTCTCCCAAAAGCTGATTTTTTTCCTCTGTATTTAAAGACTCTGCATCAGAAATATTGGCAATTGCAGAATTCGCATTTCTTATTAGTAGATAAAACTCTTTCCACATAGAGTGTAAATCTCCATTTCCTTCTGTATAAAGGTAATTGTATGGAGTTTGAACAACTTTTCTTTGAGGACATACTTCATCGCTTCCGTACTGAACAGCTCCCCTGTAATTTCTATGTCTGTATAGGTTTTGGTTGTTTAGTGAAGCATAAACACCATTTACTGCCATTTGAGCTTCATTAAGATTATTGTAAAAACCACTTGGCGACAAACCACTTCTTAATTCCTCTTTTAAGAAATCTTTATCACAAGCAGATAAGACGATTAATAAAATTAAAACCATCCGGATGATTGAATATGTTTTATAAGTTTTCATTACTTTATTATTTATGTTTTTCATGATGATTCGTTTATAGAGTTAGATTAAACCCAAGTGCAAATGAAGAGTTATAAGGGTATCCTCCGTTAGCAACACCTTGCGACAAACCGTCACCGTAATTACTCTGCTCAGGGTCACCATGTGTAAATTTAGTTAATAGCAATAAATTATTCCCTGTTAAATAAATGCTAGCTCTTTTAATTCGTGGGATATCTAAATCATACGTTAGGGTAACATTTTTTAATCTTAAGAATGACCCATCTTGGTATGAGACATCGCTTCTTTGCTGGTAGTTCCCAAAACTTGAACCGGCTCTAGGAATATCAGAGTTTTGATTAGTAGTGGTCCACCTATCCTTAACAATTGGCAACAAATTACTCCTTGGGTCCCTTCCAAAATACCCTAGATGGTAAGCAGCATTTAAAATCTCATTTCCATAAGATCCATGGAAAAAGAAGTCTAATGTAAATTCTTTATATGTAATGGTATTTCTTAGACCTCCATAAAAATCAGGATTAGGGTCTCCATGGACAATAAAGTCAAGTTGGTTAATTGCACCATTCCCGTCTAGATCAATATATCTAGGCCCTCCTAAAACACTCCCTACAATCCCGTCGCTATCAATTTCAGCTGAAGTTTTATATGTTCCTAGATACGTAGCGCCAATAAAAGCGGGTGCTGGATGTCCAGGCATTATTCTAATACTTGGCCCTGATGAACCATTTGGATTATCTAGAGTAATAAACTCTTGTCCATCTCCAATTGAAAGTACTTTGTTCTTATTTGCGGATATGGTTAAATTTGAACTCCAAGTAAAATCTGGTTTGTCAATATTTAAAGAATTGATACTCAATTCAAACCCTTTATTTTCAATTTCACCAACATTTTCTAATCTATTCTCACCTGCTGTCCCTGGTATTGGTCTGTTGAGTAATAAATCTTTTGTCCTTTTATTATAATAATCTATTTCCAAAGAGTATTTATTATTTAAAAAACCAATCTCAAGTCCAATATCGGTTTGGGTTGTTGTTTCCCAATCTAAGTTTGAACTGGCAATATTTTCCAGCAATACAGCATTTGTGGCTTGGTCATTAAAAAAATTTACATAAGGTGTAAATCTTGACAAAGAGTTATATGCAGGTACACCTTGTTCACCAACAATACCGTGACTTACTCTTAACTTAAGATTGCTTATATAATCAATTCTTTGCATAAAACCTTCCTGACCAATTCTCCAAGCTGCTCCGAGAGATGGAAAAAAAGCATATTTATTACCTTCTTCAAAAACCGATGAGCCATCCCTTCTTCCAACTAGTGTGAGAAGATATTTGTCTTTAAAAGAGTAATTTATTCTTCCCAAAATGGATTCAAATGTCCTTTTTTCAAAATTACTTGACACAGAATTTTGATTGGGATCGGAACCTAGAGCAAGATTATTAAATGTAACTACGTCATTTACAAAACCATAAGCCCCTGATCTAGAAGACTCAAATGTGGTAGTTTGGGTTGTATAACCAGCAAGTACTTTTAAAGAGTGTTCGTTAAAATCTTTGTTATAGGTAACCGTATTTTCATTTAGTATATCTCTGCTATTTCTTGAAATTATTGCGGCCTCCCCGTCTTGACCTTTTACAACTCTATCTGGCAAGATTGTCGACAAGTATTGGTTTCTTTTACTAAAATCAAGTCCTAATCCAATTGTAGTTCTAAATGTAAGTCCAGGAATTACATCATATTCCAAGAATGCATTGGACAATAGATTTGTAGTTAGTGTATGATCAATTCTTTCATTGACATCAGCTAAAGGATTTCGAAAAGGTGTATTCGCAACTGGATTTATACCGTTATAAGTGCCGTCACTATTATACACCTCTAAAAAAGGAGGCATTCCATTTTGAATTTGTGACCAATTAACTTTGTTGTTTTCGATTTTTCTATCCGATAGGTTAATTCTAAAACCAGTCCTGATTTTTTCATTTACATCAAAATCCATATTGGCTCTTAAAGTATGTCTATTAAGACCTGATGATTCAATTATAGCCTGTTCAGACCATCTGTTTAAAGAGACATAATAGTTAGATTTCTCAGAATTACCACTAAGAGTTATATCTGTGTTGTTAACCTGTCCGTTTCTTGTTACTAAATCAACCCAGTCTGTATTAGGAATAGTTGCTATATCGAAAAGTGGATCAATAGATGGATCATTTTCACCATAACCACTTGCTCCATAAACTAAAGTTTCTGCCTCATTCCAATAATTTGCAAAATCAGTAGAATTTAAATACTTAGGTGGATTTGCTATACTGCTAAAACTTGTATAATGATTTATTGAGACATCAAGATCTCCAGATTTTGTAGACTTACCATTTTTTGTTTGAATTAAAATCACCCCTGCAGCTCCTCTGGTTCCATATAAGGCTAAAGAGCTCGCGTCTTTTAAAACCTCGATTGATTGAATATCATTAACGTTAATGTTTTGAAGATTAAAATCAGTACCTGCTATAAATCCATCAATAACAAAAAGTGGATTATTATTACCTTGAATCGAACTTAATCCCCTAATACGTATTGTTGGAGCAGATGAAGGATTCCCATCTGGAGCCGTGACTTGAAGACCTGCCGCTCTCCCTTGAAGAAGATTACTGACATTTGAAGCAGGCTGATTAGATATTGCATCACCAGAGATTTTTGCAATTGATGAAACCAAATCTTTCTTTCTAGTTGTTCCATAACCCGTTACAATAATTTCCTCAAGTGATCCCTCTTCAGGGTAAAGAGATACATTAATACTATTAACATTAGATACATCAATTGATTGGTCACCATACCCAAGAAATGAGATAGTTAACATGGTTTCATCATTCTCTAATACAATAGAAAAGTTTCCATCAAAATCTGTTGTAGTCCCATTATCGGTTCCTTGTTCAATAATCGTAGCTCCTGGAAGTGGTACACCGTCACTACCAACAATTGTCCCTGATATAATTCTTTGGATATCAGTTTCTTCATCTTCTTTTGGAACTTGAACTCTAGCTGCAGATTTATTAGTCAAATCTTTTTTAACAATAACAGTATTGTTTTGAGAAAGCTCATAGGTTAGTTTCAGTGGGTCTAAATAAGCTTTTAGTAATTCATCAGCTTTTATTTCCCCTTGATTTACCGAAAGTTTAGGTGCATCCTTTAGAAGACTTGACCTGTAGATAAATTTATAATCAGTTTGTTTATTGATGAGTTTAAAAATTTGTTTTCCACTCATTGTTTTATTTGACTTAATTTGAATTATAGCATCTTGTGAAAACCCATTTTTAGGATTGAAAGAAAATACTAAAGAGCAAAAAAGAAAAATAAATGTTCTCATAGTTAGTTGTAAAAGCTTATTTAAAAATAAAATATGCTTCGAGGTTTGATTTAAAATCATAAATTTGATTGGTTTAGTTATACATTTGTCTTAATTATTCCGTTTATGAAAAAGGCTATTACTCTGGAAGGTGTTGGCCTTTTTCTGTTTATTTATCATTATTCAACAATTATTACTTTATCAACTATTTTAAAATTTATCTCATTTGAGCTACTAGTTTTTTCAATTATAAATAGAATATCCTCAATAGATTTTGTTCTTTCTAAGATTCCAGAAAAAATAAGATTCTTTTTATTTGCTGATTTAAAAACAAATTCTAAGTCATACCACCTTGATAGTGTATTCATTATATTTTCAAGAGAGGTGTCATTAAAAGAAAAAAGTCCACTAATCCAAGATATTTGTTGAAATACATCTATATCCGACACAATAATATTAGTTGACTTAGAATCAACTTTTGATTGTTGATTTGGAAGAAGTAAAATTTGATTTTTTCCATTTTCAACTTTAACTTTTCCTTCAACCAAAGTAGTTGTGATGACATTATCTTCATTGTAAGCTTTTATATTAAACTTTGTTCCTAAAACATTAATTTTTTGTGATTTAGTTGAAACAATAAATTCTGAACCATTATTATTTTTGCTTGATGATACCTCAAAAAAAGCTTCTCCATACAAAAGCTCAACTTGACGTTTTTTACCTTTTATAAATTTAACAGGATATTTAATTTTTGAATCAGAGTTAAGTAAAACCTTAGTTCCGTCCTCTAAATTCAATGAGAATTGACCGCCTCTTGGAACTGTCAAAAAATTTGAAGCAATTTTTTCATCCACAAAATTAATAGATGACCTGTTTTTTGTTGAATAAGAAAGTTCTATCCCGTTACTGTTAATATTATTATTCTGAAATTTTTTTCCTTTTTCCAATATTACTTGATCACCATTTTCAAGGGTTAAAACTGCCTTATCAGTTCCAATAACGATAGGATCGTTAATCATTTTTGTTTGATCAAAATTAAATTGATTAAAAAGCGAAATACCTATTAACAAGGAAACACTCGCTGCAAAGGCAAGTTTTTTAAAACGTTCTAGTTTGTTTCTTTTCTCAATAAGCCTAATCCTCATTTGGATTCTGCTTTTAGCCGTTTGTAAGTTGTATTTAGTCAAAAATATTGAAGTATAATAATCAGTTTGAACGTAATTGTTAAATATTGCAATATTCCCCTTTTTAATTAACCATCTATCTAACTCTTCAATTTCATAGATATTAGCTTCTTTGGAAAGATACTTAACAATTAATTTTTGAATTTTAGTATCCATATTTTATATACGTTAGTTTTTTCAAATACCCCCGATATTTTTAAATATTTATTTACTTTTAGACACAAGAGTTATAATGTGTGCACAATGAAAATAGAATTGGAAAAAGATTTTTTATTTGTCGAAAAGTTAAAAAAGGGGAACCATAAGGCATATACCCAATTGATTAATAATTATTATGAAAATCTTTGTGGGTATGCTAATTTGTTTACCAAGGACCCTTCAAAGTCTGAGGATATTGTTCAAAACGTTTTTGTAAAGTTATGGGTTTATCGAAAAAAAATTGATTCTAATATTCCTATTAAAAGGTATCTACATAAATCTGTTTACAATGAATTTATAGATCAATATCGAAAAAACAAGTCTGTAATCTCACTAGAGAAAAAACACCTCAATGCAATAAGTGCAATAATAGAGGATAATTCTGTTGATATTGAAAAATTAATGATAAGAGTAAATAAAGAAATTGAGAAGCTGCCCGAGAAATGTAAAAGAGTTTTTATTTTAAATAAAAAGGACGGTTTAACTCACGACGAAATTGCTGAATATTTACAGATCTCTAAAAAAACAGTTGAAGGACATGTTACTAGGGCTTTTAAAATTTTAAATAAAAAACTAGGTAAAAAAATTAAAAGTATACTGATTATTCTATTTGATTTTAAAATCATTACTAATGTAAAATAATAATCAAGTGTTTTTTTGTCAGGGGTTTTAATAAATATATTCGTTATATATAAAATTCAAAAAGATGAAAAAGTTGCTTTTTCTGTTTTTTTTTTAACATTAATATTATGTTGTCAAGACTCAAGGAATAATATCTCCAAGCCAAATGTGATTTTAATTAATGTAGATTACCTTGGATGGGCAGATTTATCATTTATGGGTTCTAATTATTATGAGACCTCAAACATAGATAAACTTGCGGAGAGTAGAATGATATTTTACAATGCTTACGCAGCAGCTGCTAATTGTGCTCCAGGTAGAGCTTCTATGCTTTCAGGAAAATACACAACAGAACATGAAATTTATACTGTTGGAAACTCAGAAAGGGGAAATAAAAAAACGAGGAAATTAATCCCAATAAAAAATAAATTATGAAAATTAAATTAAATCTATTATTGATATCACTTTCAATAATAAATTCTTGTGATTCGAATTTATCTGAAAAATCAGATAGGCCTAACTTTATAATTTTTATAGCTGATGATATTAGTTGGGATGATTTTGGATGTTATGGAAATAGTTTTGTTCAAACACCAAATATTGACAAACTTTCATCAGAGGGAATCATATTTAGCAACATGTATCTAACAACAAGCTCTTGTAGCCCTAGTAGAAATTCTATTATGACTGGAAGATATCCACACAACACAGGGGCTCCAGAGCTACACACAGAGCCACCCCTAGATATGATAAGTTTGGCTCAAGAATTAAAAACTAGTGATTATTTCACTGTATCCTCTGGTAAATTCCACATGGGAGATTATGTAAGAAAAGGGTTTGATTTGATTCATGAAGGTAAAAAAATAAATGGACTAGGTGGAGAGAAAAAATGGGTTAGTATCATTGAGGATAGACCAAAAAATAAACCATTTTTTTTTTGGTACGCTTCTTATGATGCACACAGAGATTGGGGTGAAAATGAATTTTCTGGAACTCACAAAGTCGATGATTTAACCCCTCCTGAATATTTAATAAACGACAGCTCTACAAGACTAGACTTAGCCAATTATTATGATGAAATCAAAAGATTTGACCATTCAATTGGAGAAGTAATTGCAACTCTCAAAAAAGAAAATATATATGACAATACTTTTATTATTATAATGGCGGATAACGGGAGGCCGTTTCCACACAGTAAAACTCGTCTGAATGATCAAGGGGTCAAAACACCTTTCATTTTATCATTTAAAAATGGAAACATACATGGTAAAAGTAACAGTTTAGTAAGTTCAATTGATATTGCCCCTACAATTCTAGAATTTGCTGGAATTAAGATTAATCAAAGTTTTCAAGGGAATAGTTTTAAAATTCTTTTAGAAAAACCCGATCAACCATTTAGAAACTATGTTTTTGCGGAACATAATTGGCATGATTTTGAGTCTCATGGAAGAATGGTGAGAAATAAAAACTTTATGTTAATTGAAAATAACAGAACTCAATTTGCTCATTTAGGCCCTCTAGATGCATTAAACAGTGAATCTTATTTTAGTCTCTTAGAAATAAAGGAATCAGGAGAAATTTCTAAAATTCAAAGTGAAATATTTATAAGTCCAAGACCAGAAGAAGAGTTTTATAATATGCAAAATGATTTATTTCAGAGAAAAAATTTAATTGATGATGATGACATACAAATTGAATTAAATAATTTAAGAAATGTATTATCTGAGTGGAAATCGGAAACTGGCGATTCAAATCCAGATCAAATAACAAAACATTGGTATAAAAGATCACCTGGGCCGAAGAAAGTAAGAAATAATTTAAGTTCTTCTATAGATTTATTAAAAACACCTTTTCATGGAGTAAGAGGAGAATTTCCTGGTGTATCAAACAATGCTTCACAAATCAACAATAAAGGTCCCTTTTAGTTAAACATGAAACATATGTATAAAATCAATTATCTTCTTATTGCAATTCTATATGTGACTGTTATGAGATCACAATCTAAAAATGAAACTCAAAAAATAAATGTACTTTTTATTGTCGCTGATGACTTAAATTGTGATATAGGAGCATATGGCAATGATAAAGTTATAACCCCAAATATTGATAAACTTGCACAAAATGGAGTCTTATTTGGGAATGCTCATAACCAATACCCTTGGTGCGGTCCCTCTAGGGCCTCTTTTATGACAGGGTTGTACCCAGATCAAACTAAGATAAAAAAATTAAGGCTTTATTTAAGACAAGCTATCCCTGAAGTAATTACTATTGGTCAAAAATTTAGACAAGAAAATTATCACTCAGTTAGGATAGGTAAAATTTTTCATTATCATAATCCAAGAGATATAGGCACAGCAGGACATGATGATAGCTATACCTGGGATCAAACTGTAAATCCTTATGGCAGAGACAAATTAGAAGAATATAAAATTAATACTCTAAAACCAAAGTCATATGGTGGAACTTTGAGTTGGCTAGCTGCAGACGGAACTGATGAAGAACAAACAGATGGTATAGGTGCTAATGAAACGATTAAATTTTTAGAGAAGTTTGCGAAAAGTGGAGAAAACTTTTTTCTTGCTTATGGCCTTTACAGGCCTCACACGCCATATGTTGCTCCTAAAAAATATTATGATTTATATAAAACTAATGAAATAGAAATTCCTACTAGCTCCGAGGAATATTTAAAATCAATCCCAATTCCTGCAGCTGTAAGTGTAAGAGAAAAGGGGAAGGTTCAAAATAATTTAGATCTTAATACTGCCCAAACAATTAAGGAAGCATATTATGCAACAACTAGTTTTGTTGACGCTCAAGTGGGGAGAGTTTTAAATAAATTAAAAGAGACAGGGTTAGATAAAAACACGATCGTAGTATTCACCTCAGATCATGGTTATCATTTAGGAGAACATGGGCATTGGCAAAAACGAACACTTTTTGAGAATGCAACTAGAGTACCATTGATCCTTTCTGGTCCAGGAATAAATAAAAATCAAAAATCAGACGATGCTCCAATTGAACTAATTGATATTTATCCAACCTTAATGGAACTTGTTGGTATGAAAACACCAGAATTCGTGTCTGGCAAGAGTTTTGCTCCAATCTTAAAAGATTCTTCTGCTAGAGTTAGAACAAGTGCACTTACTGAATTAGGAGTTTCATTAAATAGTGAATCTAACGTTCAAGGATACACAATTAAAACTGATCGTTACAGATTAACACAGTGGGGTGATAAAGGAAGTCATGGTTATGAACTTTATGATCATATGTTTGATAAAGAAGAACTTAAAAATCTTTATGATATTGAATCGTATAAAAATATTCAAGATTCTCTTAAATTTTTAATTAACAACCGAATTGTTGAAGCAAGAAAAATTCCAAAAGGATTGGGTGAACAAATTGATAATACTAAGCAGTGGAAAGAGCCTAAATGGATTCATTCACGGCCAAAATAATTATAGATTAAAACCATATGAGAATTTTTATTTGCATCTTTTTGGGATTGGTTATTAATTCATGTTCTAAAAAAGAAAACCTTAATAAACCGAACATAATTCTAATAATGACAGATGATCAGGGTTGGGGTCAAACAGGTTATTATAATCATCCTGTACTTAAAACACCCAACCTTGACGAAATGGCAAGAAACAGTATCCGTTTTGATCGTTTTTATGCAGGTGCTCCTGTATGTTCCCCTACAAGGGCATCAGTTCTAACAGGAAGGGTAAATGACAGAACTGGTGTATTTGACCACGGATACGCCCTTAGAACTCAAGAAAAAACTATTGCCCAAGCCTTAAAAAAAGTAGGATATTCCACAGGACATTTTGGAAAATGGCATTTAAATGGTTTGAGGGGTCCCGGTGCTCCTATTCTAAAAGATGATCTTCATAATCCAGGAAAATTTGGATTTGATTATTGGTTATCTACAACAAATTTTTTTGACATAAATCCATTAATGAGTAAAAACGGTGAATTTGTTGATTTAAAAGGAACTTCTTCAAAAATAATTTTTGATGAAGCTCTGAGATTTATTAAAAAAAACAAAGAAACCAAGTCTCCATTTTTTGTAGTGATTTGGGATGGTTCACCACATGATCCGTGGCTTGCAAATGATAATGATAAAAAGTCATTTCAAAACTTAGATCAAAAAAGTCAAAATCATTATGGAGAATTAGTAGCATTTGATAATAATCTTGGTGTTTTTAGAAAAAAATTAAGAGAAATGAATGTTTCAAATAATACCATTTTATGGTTTTGTAGTGATAACGGAGGGTTGAAAAATATATATCCAGAAACAGTAGGTGGATTAAAAGGCTTTAAGGGTTCGATATGGGAAGGGGGCATTAGAGTTCCTGCAATAATTGAATGGCCATTGATGATTAAAAAAAAGCAAACTACTGTTTATCCAGCATCAACAATGGACATCTTCCCTACAATTGCTGATATTGCTCAGATAGATAAAGTAGACATGATCCAGCCCATTGATGGAATTAGTCTGTTGCCAATTATAAATTCAAATTTTGAGAAAAGAGAGATTAAAATTCCATTTAGATTCAAAGATAAGGGTGCACTGATCGATAATAATTTTAAATTAATAGCTACTAGTCTGAAAAATCAGCAATTTGAATTATATGATTTAGAAAATGATCCAAAAGAATCTAATAATCTTGCAAATACCAAACCTGAATTATTTAAAAATATGAAAAGGGAGTATTTAGAATGGTCCTTAACAGTAGATTCAAGTATTTTAGGTAAAGATTATCCAGAAAATATTTTGATGGAACAACCAAAACGTCGTTTTTGGATGACAGATGATAGGTATAAATCTTTTCTGGAGGAATTTATTAAACGCCCCGAATACGAAAAAAGAATTAAAAGGGGAAAGTGATTTTTACTGAAAACCATTTTATAAACTTAAAAAATTTCTGATAAAACTATATAAAAGAATATTAACAAGTTTAATTTCTAACTCTGGAAATAATTCAATCTAACAATAGAGTCATTTTAAATTTTCTTGTTGTATTTGAAGATAATATGAGTTTAAAGGGCTTAATATCTTACGAACATCCTTCATTAGTTCATTAAATTTAAAAAAATCTAGTGACCCAGGGAGGATTCGAACCCCCAACCCTCAGAGCCGAAATC
>CENJ01104695.1_pt1 | contig 14085 bp, 15 predicted proteins | sample 356161 | NCBI WGS metagenome assembly CENJ01 (sample SAMEA2619531, study PRJEB7988) | marine metagenome | biome: marine biome (ENVO:00000447); feature: surface water layer (ENVO:00002042); material: "saline water (ENVO:00002010), including plankton (ENVO:xxxxxxxx)" | depth 5 m
GAATGCTTCGATTGCCGAGGCGCGTGCCGACAAAGAAACCACCTTAGACATAATGGTGTCGGCGCTTTTCTTGCTCGCTATCGCTTCGGCGGTCATCAAGGTGGAATGCTGTGGCAAAGAAATACGGTTGGCGTGCGCGCCTTTTGTTGCCGTGAACATGATATTCTTGATATTCTGCTTTTGCATACATGAGTGCTCGAGCGCGTGCCTTGCGGTTGGCCGCAGCGCCACCAATCGGCTCCGCGATACTGCTTTGTGGCTGACACGTAAACCGCAGATTGCCAAGGCGTGCGCCTCGGTCGACCTCGAAAATGTGCAGATCGAGTTCTACAAGTCAAACGGCGACATCCACACCGTCACGTGGGGTTGATCTTTTTCTGTCTATGCCAAAAAAGCCATGGAAAAGCTGATCATTGTAAACATAGCTGCGGCGCTTGCGCACGGCCTGCTGGCGCTTTTCTTAGCCATCTATCCGGCCCTTTTCCGGGAGGTAAACAATCCGCCGCTGCTGCTCACGCGTTACAAGAACGACACAACGCAGGCGCGAGACGCGAATTGTTCCCAATGGCCTTCGCTGCAGCTAATCGAAAGCACGGGGGTCTTCCCCGTCTTTTGGTTGCTGTTTATCATTGAGCTAGTCACCTTTGCCGCGCATGTCGGCTACGCGTCTTCCGGCGCGGCGTATCTTGACATGGTCCGCGCCGGGACAAACGCGTTCCGATGGGTTGAGTATGGCGTGACAGCGGCCCTGATTGGCGGCGTGCTGGCAAATCTTGCCGGAATTCGCGATGTGTATACTCTAGTGATCATCATCTTTGCCGTGTTCTCGTGGATGCAGCACGGCTACGCAATTGAGAGCGCGATTCGCAGGAACGAGGTTGGGTTCTTCGGCGTGGGGATGCCTCTAATTGTTGGATTTGCGCTGCTGGTCGCAATCTTTGTGCCGATCGCGGACATGTACACTGCAAACTTGGATACAGTCGACCGAGTCATTGATTACTGTGATTCCGATTCTAAAAGTCACAACTTCGACAGCTTCCCGCGAAATCTCAACGATCTGATTTGGATCACGTTCGCTTTCTATGGATCGTTTGGGCTTGTTGCGCTTGCGTACGTGGTTGACGCCGCGCTGAACGGTGCAGCCGCGGCACGGTCACGATTTGGCGCGTACGAAGTTGCATACATAGCGCTCTCGTTTGTGTCAAAAGTAATTCTTGTACTGTGGGCGCTGATCAGCGTGTTCGCGGAAGATGGCGCGCTCGCATGGCTGTTTTCGTGCCCGTTTGGCAGCACGACGTGTACGCCGTGCCGTTACACCTCGTCGCTTGATGGATCTACGTGCCGACCTCCATGCAAGGGGGATGCCTACTGCGCTTCTACTTGACAAAAGTGTAAAAATCACAGGTGAAGTGTGCTCCGTTTTTTTGCCATTTTTATTAGCCACGGAAAATTCTATACCTAAAAGCCGCGCCGCAAAAACCGGTGTTGCTCCTGCTCGCCAATGAGCTGGCAAACGAGGGGTTCCAATATGACGAGCTTGAGCGCTGGGCTGCGTCCGGTCGCGCGGTTCTTATCGGCGCGTGGCGGTCGCGCGTTCTTGTTGGTGCAATCATAGTGAGCGATCACGGCGAATTCTCATACATTCAAGGCGTCTGCACCCGCGCCGCAGCCCGCCGGAGCGGTGTTGGCTGCTGCCTTGTGCAGGCCGCGGTGGACATATCGTGCGACCGGCCGGTTTGGGCCAAAATTGCGCGAGCGAATGTCGCCTCCCGCGAACTGTTTGTGCGCGCGGGATTCACCCGGCGCTGCGCCGGCGCGGCTCCGTCCGAGATCGCGATCGAGCATGATGAAGAATACGACGTGTACGAGTTGTAGTATCTTGGGTTCACATATCGCGTTTTTTTTTGAACATGGCACAAAAAGCTTATGGTAAAGGTTTTCGCATCGATCATCCGCCCACTTGGCGGACTTTTTGTCGGCACGACCTCCCTCGGCATGGCGTGGACGCACAGCGGCGGCACGCAGGGGACTGAAGAGGAGTTTGCAACGAATCATGCAAAGAGGCAGAAGCTTCTGCGCCGCCATGAGACCATGCGAAACAGGCTCGGCGTTGAATTAGGTCGTTGTGACTGCGCCGGCAACGTGCGAAAGTGAGTCGGTGCGCTTGGCGTACGGGTACCAATCGCGACGAGCCGAGCACGTGCGCGGGCACATGATGTGGTAAATGTGGTAGCCTCTGTTGAATTCGAGGATGGAAAAGCTCACAAAGAAAAGCACAGAAAACGTGATCGAATGGCGGGAGAATGTGCTCAGATCAATACTGTAGCACAGGGCGACCACCGGAAGCACCAGAATTCCTATGGCCGTTGCGGCAATCACCGCGCGTCTCCAACCTGGTGCATCTTCCACCTCCTCGAGGTAGTTGCGACACGTCGTGTCAAGCTCGAAAAACTTTCTCTCGAGGTGACCGCGGTCCTTGAATTCCACCCCGTTGAAGATTGTGACGCAAACAATCACAATCAATATCAAAGGGAGGAGCAAAGCAATGGAACCCAGCAAATTTCCGTGCATCGCTCTCTTGCATGAGAAAAGAAATGTTTCAAGTCTTTCAAATGAAACCCGTGCTGATCCTTGAACTTGTCATTTTGGCTTCGATGGGTAGCGTCGTGGCCCTAGTGATTGGGCTCGCTCCGGACAAGGTCAACGAAGGGCTAGTCTCGCTTTGCGACAAGGGCGCCGTCGTTGCGACGGACAAGCGCACCGGGGCGGCGGTTCAACAAACCGAGGACACTACGTTTGAGATCACCGATGAAGAGGCTTTTCTCCGCGGCGATCTCGTCGACGCCGTCACTCTTGAATCCGACTCGTCACCACCGCCAAGCGAAAGCGAAATTTACTACATAACTTTCCTAACAGCAGCCGCGGGCTATAAAGAGGTTCCCTGTGGTTATGTGGTGTTGAACGAGATTCTTGGTTTGGTTTACTTGTTCGCGCTGCAAGATTTAGGTGCGAGTCCGGTTGCAGTGGATTTCGGACCTTTAGAAACCCCGTTTGTCCTATTTGAAGCCGATGAAGACGGGCAGAGCGGGAAGGTTGTGTTGGAAACATTGGAAAAGCAGATGTATCGGGAGGTGGCCGAAGGCAACATCAACCCGACCGAAGAAGCCGGAGTCGACCCACTCGATTGCGCGTTTGACTTAGTTCCGTGCACAGGGTGTAGAAAACAAATCGCGTTCAAAGTCGTTGACAATGCTTTGCAAGTGAGGCCGTGCTTTCTTGTGTACCTATTCGCAAATTATCCATCCCCGTTCCCCAACTTCGAGTTTATTCCGATTGACCAGAGTCTGCTGACTTTTGAATTACCCGATGATTTACCAGACCTCGAGGCAAAAATTGCAGAAACCAACACTCGCGTCCAGCGGATTCTCATACAATGGATTGACGACGATATGATTGCGTATCTGATTTCATTCAACGGTGAAATAACTTGGGTGTCTCAGGCGAGCTCTGAGAGTCGAGCTTGGGTAAAGGTGTTTGAAAACAATGGGCCTTTTCTCATGCCCGATTTCAATGGCGCTTACACGGTCCAGCTGTGGTCGTCCAACGCAGACGCTACTGGCACAGGCTAGCTGCGACGCGCTTCGCGCATACACAACTGCACTCCTCGGGGGCGCGCAGCTTGCCGTGCGCATCGACTGCAAGCAGCTCATCGACAATGGACTTTATCAGCGGCACGCCAACGGTCTCAACCATAAAGTCGTCAAACTGCGTTTCGGTTTTGGCAGCCGCTTCAGTCGCAAGCATGATCAACACGCTCGCGACCAGGCCGCGCTTCTCCTCGCCGCTGAGGTCGGCAATCGTCTCAACGTGCGAGAGGGCGAGTTTGGCGTATTCGGTCGCTCGGTCGAGCGTGAATGCGCCGCCAACATCGATGGCGGTCTTCACATCATTTGCTAGCGTTTTCAGAAAAGCATCGTGATCAGACATGCAGGCGGCTTTAAGGGTGACAAACCAAAAAATATGTCGACCGGACAAAGACACACGCCGTGATGTCAGGATTCAAAGCATTCCTGGCTTTTGCAATTTCAACTCTTGTCATCACAATTTCAATTGCCGCTGCGCTTTTCGCGATGCGCCTGTATACCACGTGGTGGGACAAGTACAGCGAAGGATGGTCGGAGCTCTCGGGGTGGGCTAAGGCGACCGCCGCGACCGAACTTGCGGGCTCGGGGCTGATTTTGATACTTGCGTCGCCGCTGCTCTTCTATGTTGTGAACATTTTCATTGTGGCAAACGCGGCCTCAATCCCGGTTTACAACAAGGTCGTGCCGCTCAAAGAAAAGATAAAATTGAAGCTGAAAAGGGGAAAGAGCAGCTAGGGCTCTGCGGACGCCGACGCTCGGCTCAAAAGGTCTCTGAACTCGTGAAATCCCTCGCGGTTGGCCTCGAGTCGGACCACCTCCGATGGTGTGCCTGTCACCCACTTGCCCCCCCCGGGCAGCTTGATGGCCGCAATGGGCGCGCGGTACCTCACCGGAGGGATGGGTCCGAACATTTGCGTCAGTTTGCCCATCAACGCCGCGGGCAACACGCCGTCGCTTTTTTTCACGGCGGTATCGCTCACGGTGATAAAAACAACCGCATTCGAAGGGATTGTCTCCAACCAGCGCGCCATTTTTTGGCCTTCAACCTCGTTGTTGTGGTAGAGGTAAAACCGCTTCGGCAGCACTGTTCGCTCGGTGGGGTTGCAGACAAAGCAAATCAGCCCCGTTCGATTTGGCGCTACAATGATGCGAGAAGCGCCGTTCATTTTGTGCAAGCCCGCAAACGGTGGAATTTCGCCTTCCCACGTGTAATTCCCCGGCAAACGAAGCATGGCCTTTCCTCGACCGACGTTGTACCCGGTCGAGAACGCCACAAAGGCATTCGAGTCCTCGCTGTCAAACATTGCGTCGCGCCGTTTCACTTCCTCGACGTTCACAAGTTGCGTCATCGGCGCAAGGCCACGAAGCATCGGGTGCTCTTCGAAATTGGAGAAGGCCGCGTTGATCCCATACCCCGCGCGCAGCTCGCTGACAGCCGGCGGCTGCAGCCGGTTGTACGCGCGACTTGTAAAGGCGATAAACGAGATGCGCTCGCCGCTGAACGGCAGCGTCTCGTGCTGGAAGTTGCCGTCGAAGAGCGCCCAGCGCCGTTTTGGATCGAGCACACCGCGGTCTTCGGTCCACAGCTTCCCGCCCGTGTGCCTTCCGATGGAGTGGATCCAGGAAGGCCCGACGTTGTTTGCATCCGTGTGCCTCTTCGCGGCGTAGTTGCGATTGACCTGCACGGACGAGAAGACTGCGTCCGGCACGCTGCGCCTGATCCACGCCACAATCCGCCGCGATATTTCGGGGTGGGCGCGCGTGAAAGCGGAGACGGTCGGCGGCGAGTACTTTGGAACGGTGACGCCAATCACAAACCCTTGCACCGGCGCGTCCGATACGTTCGGTCGCACCTGGCGAGGCCACTTCTCGCCCAGCCGCTGGTGGAGCAGCTTCAGGACCGACGCGTCCGACTCCATTGGTGTTTCAATCAAATACACAATTTTTTTCAAGTCTTACGCTAAAATGCAAGGATTCCCGGTGTGGGCGTGGGTTGTCATAGCATTAATACTGGCTGCAGCCCTTGCACTCGGTCTCGTCTTTGGACTACAGACCAAAACCCCAGGAGATGCGACAACTCAACTGCCCGCGGCACCCGCCGCACCGGCTCCTGACGACAATGATAATAGCACATACGCATCCGTGATGTACAGTCATAACTTCGACCCTGAAGGGAAAAGTGTAAAATATGAAGTTGACTTATTTATTGTCTATCAAGCGGGCATGTACCAATGCGATGGCACACATATGGTTTATTCTAATAGCACTTATGTCGATGCTGCTCTAACGTTCGCTCGAACCTATCTTCAAATTTCCACAAATCAGCCAAGTGGGTTGTTCGAAATCAATAGCGACGGGACAATTGATAGCGGAAGCGGGCTTAACTGTACAAATGTTATCACCAATGTAGGAGAATTGGGAGTTACTTCGGGGTGCGACTTCATAAACGGAGACTTCCAGGTTGGCGCACTAGGGAATGAACAAGAGCAGGTTTTTAATAAGTCAAACGATGATCAGTGGTATCAGGTCGCTATGTTAAGGTACATGAGAAGTAAAACCCCCTGCAACAACCCTGATGCACCCGATGCCAAGAACAAAAACTTTCAGAATCCGGACTGTATAGGGTTTTGTAAAGCAAATCCGGGAACTTGCCCAGAAGGGGTGGACACATATTATGAGGAGCGCAACGGTCAAACGGAAATCTGGGCTGGATATTGTATTTCCGGCGATGATGCCCCCGCAAATCAGGGTTTTTGTGAGGACGGGTATCCATCATCAGTTCCGATTGTGCCAAAGAATCCATCAGGGATCAAAAACGCTTGTTTGCCAAATAATTGGAAGATTGGAGGCTACGATTTCAATCTTGGAAATGCATACTACAAGATCCATGTTCACCAAAAGAAACCAAAGAGTTAGCTATAACTGTTTTCAGGCGCCCTCCGAGGGTCTGGCCGACTCGTCCGCGGCGGCGTACCCGGCGGCGATCGAGAGCGCCGAGGTCGGCAGCAACGCGGGCGTGGTCTCGTACACGCGCTGCAGCGCCTTTGTTTGCGCGCCGCGCGCGCGGTCGATCAGCTCCTGCGGAGACACCGCAAACAGCGCGCGTACGTTGTCCTCGTGCCCGAGCATCGCGGTTGCCTTGGCGTAGGTCAAGGCCTCGGTCGCGTGGACCAGAGCAAAGAGCGGGTTCTCGTCCTGCGCGGAAAGGTCCGTGCGCTGCGCGCTGTGCTGCACAAACGTGCGGCACGCGGAAATCGTGCGCGTGGCTTCGCCGGGGTAGGTCAGAAAAGACACGAGCGTGAGGAGCGCAACCACGCCCACCACCCACAACACGCAGCTGGTCAAATTCATTGTTGCTTCCTGCACGCGCAGAAAAAATGCACGCCGTCCTCGCCGTGTACGTCGCCCACTGGCTGCGACCAACCAACGCGATATGCAAGTACCACCGACAAGCAATTCTGCGGATGATTGCAAGCTCACCGGGCGCGTTTGATGCGCACGAATTCATCCTTCGTAACCCGTGGGTGAGTCACTTCGCAACCGCGCGCGGCCTCGCCCGCGTCAAAAGTGAATTGAACGCATGAACGAGGTTTCGCGCGAGGTCTTTTGCTTGAGCGTCGCGATGGAGCGCCTCGCTTTGACGCGCCGGCGGCTGCGCGTCAACCTGCAAGCTGAATTCGACAGCGAGAGCCTGTGGCTCCCACAGCGACTTGCCGATTCAAATGACAGCGCGGTTCAAAATGGTTTGGCTGGCTTTATGCCAAATTTTCGCAAAGTTGCTTTGTCTTATCGGTAACCACGTTCAAACACACTATTGGTTTGTAAAATGATTCCAGAGATTGCGGAGGGATGTACGCTTTGCTGCAATTATTTATGGGATAAACTTTTGTAGGATCTGGCGCTGTAGGCGGATATGCGCCTCTTAGGTCGCAATACCCCGTATTATTTCAGTCTACCTCGCCAACGATGACACGAACAATCGCCGCACTGCTGGGGCTTGTGTACGCGCGCTCGACGTATTGCGTTTGTGCAAAGTGTTTGGGCGCCATGATCAGCACCGTTGGCTGCGACAGGTATACCAACACGCTCAAACGATCAAGACGGTGTTGAGTCGCGTACTCTATGCCCTGGCGCGCACAGTTCTCAAAAAAGCAGTCAGGCGGCGGGAAGGCCATTAAGGCGTTGAAAACTTGAACCATTTAAATTGAATCAACAGCGCGGCTCACTTTTTTTGGCTTTTCTTCACTATCCACTCGTCAAGCAGTCGATTCCCGCGCTTCTTGGCGATCAGCGGCTGCCGCGAGGCCTGCGCCTTCTTGATCTGCCTGTCAATTTCGGCGCACCACAACTCATGCAGTTGACTGAGCGAGAGCCCATCCGCCCCGTAGGGCACGGTCCACAGCGAGTGACGCTGCTTGCTGACGTCGCAAAGAGTCCGAGTCAGGTGCACCTTGTCGATCCTCGCGGGTTCGAGCAGGCTTTGGATTGACTCGGTCCACGCCCGCGCGTACACGCCCCTGTCCGGAATCTCGCCGTTGTGAATCACCCAATCGACGTGTTCCGCCTGCTCCGTGCGTTTTGCACGCGCATCTCCCGTCACGACAACCACGTACGGCACGCGATCGCCCGCGCGTGGCGGCTCGGCGGCGATAAGTCCTGCCTTGATGCGGCTCGCAAAGCGTTTTGCGGCCTGAACCTGTGGAATTTTGATGGAGGCGTCGTCGCCGGTCCACATCGCGTACTGGTTGTCCTGCTTGATCGACTTGGTCACAACATAATCGCGCACGTCGATTTGATCATCAACGAGCTTCTGGATCTCGCATCGCATGACACGGTGCACGCCGGCGATGATATTGTCGAGGGAGACGGGCAGCTCCTGCAAAATCTGGTCCACCACCTTGCTGTAAATTGCGCGGTGGAACTTGGGGTTGTCGCGCCGCGCAATGTCGACGCCCATAGCGACCCGCTTGCCAGCCCCTTCTCGGCTTTCGTACGCCATCGTCACGTACATCTTCTTCTTCTTGAGCAAGAATGGGAGCATGATCTTCTCCATTTCGAGGTTGACCGGCTTCGGGTACAGCTTGCTGTTGCACTCGTCCGCGATGACTTCGCCCAAATCCCACGCTTCCTCTTTGCTCATGGGTGACAGCGGCAACACCATGCACGAGTCGGTGTCGCCATAGACAACCTTGCAATTCCAGACCGGGTGGGCCTCGATGTGGCTCTTTGTGATGTCGATCAGGTGCCGCCCCTGCAGCGTGATCGTGCGCGCGATGATGGCGCAGGGCAGACGCCCTTTCTGAGCGCCGGTGAACCCGTACAGCGCGTTCGCCGTCACCTTCAGCGCGCCCTGTTTCTTGTCGAGCAGCATCTTTTTGAATGGGTCGGTTTCCCTTTTCATGTCGGCCTTGGTTGCCTTACGTTTGGACAGAAGGTCGCGCACGATTGTGGGGAGCACGCCAAACTTCTCGGTCGCCCTCGCAAAGTATACGACGCTGCCGTCCGAGTGCGTGAACGGATGAAATTTGTGAGCGTCGCGTTGCGCCGGCTTGCCAAACTGGCCGTTGACCAGGTACAGCGTGTCATACGACAGATTCCACGCAATCATGATGGACGGGTATAGCGAAGCGAAGTCGACGCCAATCACCGGCGTCGTGTAGATTCCGGTTTGCGCCTCAAGCACGGTTGCGCCCTGGTAGGATTCGCCGTCAACCACCGGCGGCAAGTCTCTCTTGTTGATAAGAATGTTGTGCGCGTAGGCATGGCGCGAAATTAGACTGAATCCTTTCTCCTGCTCGCCAGAGTACACGTATTTCTGCTCCGGCACGTTTGTCACACTCGCAAAAGAGCAGACCGCGGCGTTCATGTCAATTTTTTCGCAAACAAGAACCATCACCTCCACGTCGCGCGCGCAATAGTTCATCACGTCGCGCATTGTCTCCCGCTGCCAACGGAAGCGCGCGTCGGCCTCCTCGCCTAGGAGCCGCTCGACAGTTGGCCAAACGTCATCCGGCAGCAGCCCTCGTACCAGGCGCAGCGCCTCTCCGTGGGGGCCAACCTCGCACGGCTTGCCCTCGCGTCGAAAGGCGCGCAGCATGGTCTCGGCTGGCATCTCGTCTTTCTGCACGTCCTCGCCCAAAACGTGCGCTGCCACGCTGTTCAAGGAATACGAGGAGAGCTTGAATGTTCGGTCCGCGTACAAACAGCTGTCAAGGAACACAATACCGCGGACATTGATTTCGCCAATGTCGCGGCCGGCAAGCATCACGCGATGCTCGTACGATGACAGCGCGCGCGTTTTGGGTTTCAACGCAAACGGCGAAAGCCGTTGCTCGAAATGCGGGATGCGTAAGCGCGCGGAAGCTTGCATAAGAAACGGCCAATCAAACCCGTTTCCGTTATGCGCCACAATCCGCGTTGGACGAAGCTCCATCGCAATCACGCGCGCAAAGAGCGTCAGCAGATCCCGCTCGGACGCGCAGTTGATGACCTCCGGCATCGGGCCGCCTAGGGCGTTCAGCCGGCGTAAACGGTGGCCTCTCCACTGCTCGCCTCCGCGGGTGATCATCATGGTGCGGTTGTCCCACGGCCCGCCCCGCATCACAACTGCAACGCACTCGACTTCATCACCGCGACTGGCGTCGCTGAACTCGCGCGTCATCACGTTGTTTGTCTCGATGTCGAAGTACATCGTCCCGCTGTTCGCTGCACCTTCGAAGTGCGGCAGAGGCCGGAGCGAGTGCGCGGCGCACGACCCGTAATAGACCAGTGTCCCGGCGGTTGGCGGATTCATGCCCCTCTTTGCGCGCATGAGGTGCGCACGCTCGAACGTGAACCACTCGCCAAAGTTCAGCCCGCGGACAAGCAGAAGCTCTTTCTCCGGCGGCAGCTGCCTGTAGGTTTCCGCGCCGGCGGTCTCGAGCGCACGCTGGACTGTCCGAATCTCGGACACGGGCGCGGACACTCGCAAACCATGCCTGGGCACGTCGCTGTACCCGACCAAGTTTGAGAACGTCTCTTTTTTGATTGAGACCTTTGGGTGGGCTTCGATAATGTCCGGGACAATCTCGCCGAGACAAATCACGCTCGGCTGAAATCCGATTACTTCGAGGTGCACGCGGTGCCCCTCGGTTGTATCGGCAATCAAGACAATCACGCCGGAGCGATCATCGGCGTTTGCGTTGAATGCGGGAGTGCCCGCCTGGGTGAACGCATCGATGAGCTGCAGGGGACGCATGTACTTATGTGTGTTTGTGGGGCACTTTGAATTTTTACTTTCACAGCAATGCGTGGCTCCTGCTTGCGCCAAAAAAACGGTGAATTCTGAAGTGTCGCAAGAATGAGCAGCACCATGTCAACCGAGATTGAGATGGACGATCTTGAGCGCGAATTGTTCAGTTGGGCTCGCAGCGAAGTTCGTCCGCCCACAATCACCTTGAACCGATTCGAGGACCATATCTCAATTGAAGCCTCTCACGCCTGCGTCCTCTACGCGATTGCAAAAACGCAGAATCTCACGTTGCCATATCCGGTGGTGTATCGGCGCGTTCGTCGTCGCCTGAATGCAATTTGATGGGTAAGCTGCTTGTCAAGGCAATCGCTTGGATTTCATGGAGCATGCTCTCAACCTCGGCTTGCGATTCGGCGTCGTCCGCAAAAGTAAGAGCGTCCTCAAAGCCGTGCACCGCGCGCAGCGAAGCAAGGGTGACGTGCTCGCGCGCCACCGGCGTGTGATGCACTTGCACAAGCCGCGCTCGCCAGCGCGCCTCCCACGACGGATGGTGGCGACTGGTGTCGGCGTGATTATCGAGCAAGTGCCGCAGCACGTCAACCTTTGGGGTGGCTACGGTAACGCCGCTGAACTCAAGTTCGACGCACACTTTTTGGTTGGCTCGCAATTCTTGGACCGAGATGGAGCGGGCTTTCTCTGGTTCGCAGAAATCCGCAACGTCGGTGCCTTCGTCTACAAACACCGTGAATAGCGAGTTTTGGTCGAGGGATCCGACCAGGTCGCGCAGCGTCGCCTTCTCGCCGCGCTTGTGCTCCTGCAGCGAGAGCGCGAGCGCGTTCACCAGCACTTTGAGGTGCTCGCGTTGCACGCCTTCAACCTCGAGGACGACAGCGCGCGCACGCGCCCCTTCGTACGCCAGCAGCGTGCGAATCGCGCCCTTCACAATGAATGTCGAAAGCTTGAGCGGGGCGTAATAATCGATCTGAGCCCCGCAAATTGTATGTGTGCGCTCTCGCGACATGAGCGCAAACATGTCCTGGGCGGAGCGGACGGCCTGCGCCGGGCTTTCATGCTCCAAAGCGTCGGTCAGCATCATTGTGTTGCTTTGTCTCTGTGATTGGATTCCAAGTTTGACTTTACGAACGCGTTGCATGTGACTCAGAGCGATCGCATTCACGCGCTCGCTTGGCTTTGGGCGGCAAGCCGTGGATCCACCGTATCGCGCCGGTCCACAAATTGTAAATCGGAGGACAAGCGTACAAAGTCTGGTACACAAGGATGTAAGCACTCGTTGTTGCAATGGCGCGAAGCATTTTATGTGGTAGGACCTTTATGGAACACACTTCCCTCCAATACACAACAAACCTGGGCAACAATTACCTGGATGGCCTCCGCCTTGACAAGCTTGACCCAATTCTTTGCACTTGTTAGGCTCGGGGGCGCCCAGAGCCGGCGCTGGCGCCGGCGCTGGTGGCGGTACGCCTGTTGGCGCGGCTGTCGAGGTTGTCGACGTATTCTGTCGCGTGTTTAACACAAGTCCAAGACTCAGACCAAGAGTCAAGGCAAGCGCGAGCGTGCCAGACACAATGATCCACGCCCAACCAGGGAATCTCATGATGCCGATGGATGTGAATAATTCAGACATATTTGAGGGGGGGTCCCAGGCCGAGGTGGCGCCGGGAGATCCGAAACAATGTCGTTGTTCATGACGGCCATGGATGCCGAGATGGGCGCCGGATTGCAGCTCGGCGAGAACGGCACGCCCGAGTACGGTGACCTGGAGCTCCCGCCGGCGCTCGCGCTCTTCAACGCCGGCGTGCGCGGGGTTGACCGGGCCCGCCTTGCCGACTTGGTCCGTCGGCTGGTGCACACAAGCCCGGCGTGCGCGGCGGATTGCGGCGTTATTGTGATGCAACTGCGCGACATCCGCGGCGGCAAGGGCGAACGCGCGGCCGCGCTCGCGATGCTGTGCGAGCTATCGCGGCATTGCCCCAAGGCCGCGGTCGCGCTCGTGCCGCTGCTGCCCGAGTACGGCTGCTGGCGCGATATGCTTGCGCTGATGGACGCCGAGCACACACAAGTTACGCCGCAGCCGCTCGCGCGGCGCGGGCACCGAGCGCACCGCAAGCCCTGGCGCGCGCCAGCGCCGAACAAACCACTCGGCGTCTTGGGGTCGCGGGCACTGGAGGCCTTTGTGACGCAGCTGCGCGCCGACAACGCGGCGGCGCCGGAGTCGCCGATCTCGCTCGCGGCGAAATGGGCACCGCGCGCCCACCACCGCTGGTCGCAGCGCGCAAAGGCGCTCGCGGCCGCCTTGTTCCCGCATTCGAAAACGGCGGCCGCCGACTACCGCCGCCTTGTCGCGCGCCTCGCCTCGCGAGCGGCGTGCCCGGAGCAAGCGATGTGCTCGGGCAAGTACGCGGAGATCCAGTTCGACAAGGTTCCGTCAAAGGCGATGGCAAAGTATCGCAAGGCCTTCCTCAATGAGAGGGCAAACGGCCCGCCGCCAACGGCCGCCGAGGACGAGACCGGCAACCGCAAGCCCGAGAGCGCAGATCGCGTCGCGTGCCGGAAGCGGCTGCGCGACGCGGTCAAATCTGGCGACATCAAGAAGATCAAAGGCGCGGCGATGATGCCGCATGAGCTTGTCCGTCGATTGATGAGCGGGCACCACGCCCGGTCATCGCTTGAAGCCGACCTTGTCGACATTCAGTGGTCGTCCCTGATTGAAGAGACAAAGGTCAAGCTTGCGGGCGCCGAGGCTCCGCCGGACGGCCGCGCTGTCGACCTCGGCAAGATGATTGCGCTCGTCGATGTATCGGCATCAATGACCGGCACACCGATGGAAGCGGCGATCGCGCTCGGCCTGATGGTGCAGGAGCTCGCCGCGCCCGCGTTTCGTGGTCGCGTGCTGACCTTCGAGTCGGTCCCGCAATGGGTCGCGGTGCCCGCGCGCGGCGTGAACGGGGCTTCGCTCAAGGACGCCGTCCACGCCGTCCAGTGCGCCCCATGGGGGGGCAGCACCGACATCGCCGCGGCGCTCGAGCGCGTGCTATCCGCGTGCGAATCCGCGCGATGCAAGATGGAGGACGTGCCCGAACTGCTCGTTCTTTCGGACATGCAGTTCGACCAAGCGAACCGCGGCAGCCGCGCCGGCGCGTGGGAGACAGCGCACAGCCGGCTTGTCCGTCGCTTCGCGGAAACCGGCGC
>CENJ01062335.1_pt1 | contig 14082 bp, 13 predicted proteins | sample 356161 | NCBI WGS metagenome assembly CENJ01 (sample SAMEA2619531, study PRJEB7988) | marine metagenome | biome: marine biome (ENVO:00000447); feature: surface water layer (ENVO:00002042); material: "saline water (ENVO:00002010), including plankton (ENVO:xxxxxxxx)" | depth 5 m
TTCGCATAATATATATTATGACAAATATTAATAACATTTAGGTAGGTCGGCACAGGCATAATAAATGGTTGAACTGGTGCTTAACCCCCAACATTTATAAAAACCATTCTTCGTTCTTGAATAATTGGTCCCACTGCCGAAATTACAGGTCATAGACGAATTAACGGCAATTCTTATCTGGTTTATGGTAAAAATACCAGCCTTATGTTGGTGGGAAATTAACTTAGGTTAATTTCAAGTCCGTCATAAGCCGGTCTGATGTGGTCAGGCAGGTTTTTAAGAAGTATCGCGTAATCCATGTCGATATGAAGATTTGTTAGATATGCTTTTTTAACTTTTAATCTTTCAATATGCTCAAGTGTTTTCTCAAGATGAAAATGGGTAGGATGAGGTGTGAGGCGTAATGCATCTACAATCCAGACATCCACACCTTCAATATATCCTAGACTTTCTTCTGGCAACTCACTCACATCACTTGAATATACCATATTGCCTATTCTGTAACCGAGTGACCTGATACGTCCATGTTGTTGTCCAAAAGGAATAACGTCTACTGTGCCGCCCTCACCGCTAATCTGTAATGGTGTGAGAGGGTCTTCAATGCGACAATCCTCCAAGATAGACGGATAACCGCTGTTTTTAAGCTCTTCAAAACAATACTTAAATCTTGTTTTAATGGTTTGTGCAGTCGCTTCATCCATCCAGACAGGAATACGCTTCATATGTTTATAAACCAAGGCCCTTAAGTCATCGATACCATGGGTTTGGTCGGCATGATCATGAGTTAGTAACACGGCATCTATACGATTTATCCCGGCATCAATAATCTGTTCCCTTAAATCAGGAGATGTATCGATGACTATATTGGTGACACCTTGCGAGGTTTCAGCTTGTGTAAGGAGTGAACAACGTCTTCGCCTGTTTTTGGGTTCATTTGGGTCGCAACTCCCCCAATCACCATCAATACGTGGAACCCCTCCAGAAGACCCACAGCCTAAGATTATGAATTTAAGTTTCATGTAATGCTGCTTGAAGCTGTTTGAGATTGATTGATATCTATTGGTGGTGAAGCTTTACTGAAAAGATTGAAAAAATTGGTTCCACTTATTTCAATAAACTTTTGATATGTAATGCCTTTTATATCTGCGACCAGCTCGGCAGTATGGCGAACGAAGCTGGGCTCATTTCTTTTGCCGCGATGTGGTGTGGGCGCAAGAAATGGCGCATCAGTTTCAACCAATATCCTGTCTAATGGAACAATTTCAATAACATCTCTTATTTCTTTGGCATTTTTAAAAGTCGCTATACCTGAAAAAGAAATAAACATGCCGATGTCCAAGGCCCGTTTTGCAAGATCCGGCCCGGCCGTGAAGCAATGTATTAATCCCGGAAAGCGTCCTATGGCAGCCTCCTGTTCCAAAATCATAGCTGTATCTATATCTGCATCACGGGCATGCACTATGAGGGGAAGATTGGTTTCTCTGCTGGCTGCAATGTGAGCTTGAAAGTTTTTCTGTTGAGCTGCACGCGGGCTATGCTCGTAATAATAATCAAGTCCAGTTTCGCCGATGCCCACTACTTTGGGATGCCTGGCTATTCTGGCTAATTCTTCGGCTGAAGTTTCCGGCTCTCTTCCAGCTTCGTGAGGATGAATGCCAACAGAGCAAACAATGTCGTCATAAGCCTCAGCAAGTGAAATTATTTTGTCTGCTTCAGTTATTTTTGTTGAAATTGTGAGCATAAGGCGAACACCCACTTCACGCGCGCGCCGGATTACATCATCCCGATCTTCTACAAAATCGGGGAAATCTAGATGGCAATGACTGTCAATCAACATGAAGTCTATCTAGCATATCCGTAAGCTAAGCAACAGTATCTGTAGCCACTAATTCAACAAGTTGTTCAATAATTTTTCGTGTTGCTCCCAACCTTTCATCCTCCGGTTTCCAATTCATTCTAAAAACCATGGTGTGGTCGGGTCTTAATTTGGCATGAGAGGCATGTCGGGACAGATACTCGACAAGGCCGGCAGGGTTGGCAAATTCATTATTTCTGAAAGTCATAATAACCCCCTTATTACCGACATCAATTTTTTCAATGCCGGCTTTGCGGCAAAGGGTTTTGACAATCACAACCTGCAGAAGATTTTCTGTTTCATCCGGAAGGGAACCAAAACGGTCAATTAATTCAATGGCAAAACCGTCAACCTGTTCTGGTTCCAACAGATTGGAAAGGCGGCGATACATAGCCATACGAAGTTCAAAATCTTCAATATAGGTTTCCGGAAGTAAGACGGGCGTATCAATATTGATTTGTGGAGACCAGCTTTCTTCATGAGCGACACCTTTTTGAAGGGCAACAGCCTCCTCAAGCATCGATTGATAAAGCTCATAGCCAACCTCTTTAATATGACCGGATTGCTCTTCGCCCAAAAGGTTCCCTGCCCCACGCAAATCAAGGTCATGACTAGCAAGGGTAAACCCTGCGCCAAGGCTGTCCAAGGATTGAAGGACCTTCAGTCGCTTTTCAGCAGGTCCTGTTAGAGGTTTTTGGTCGTCATAAGTTATATAGGCATAAGCGCGGAGTTTGGATCTGCCTACCCTACCGCGCATTTGATAAAGCTGTGCCAGCCCAAAAAGATGTGCGTTATGGATGATCATCGTGTTGGCTGCTGGAATGTCCAGACCACTTTCAATTATTGACGTTGATACCAACACGTCATATTGCCCATCATAAAAGGCTGTCATGCGACTTTCCAGTTCCTTTCCCGCCATTTGCCCGTGTGCAGTTATAAAATTAACCTCAGGCACATTCTCAGTCAGGAATTCAGTGATTTCATCCAAATTAGAAATATATGGGCAGATAAAGAAGCTTTGCCCTGCACGATATTTTTCACGCAACAAAGCTTCACGAACAATCACAGGATCAAATGGTGTTACATAAGTTCGAACCGCGAGCCTATCCACCGGCGGTGTTGCAATGAGAGAAAGGTCGCGCACACCCGTCAATGCAAGTTGAAGCGTGCGCGGTATCGGCGTTGCGGATAGTGTCAGCACATGTATCTCAGATTTAAGTTTCTTGAGTTGCTCTTTGTGCTTCACTCCAAAACGTTGCTCCTCATCAATAATAACAAGACCTGGATTTTGAAGCTCGACTTCCTTTGATAACAATGCATGTGTGCCAATTACGATATCAATTTTTCCGTCTTTCAATTCCTGCCTGACGGCAGCAATTTCTTTTTGACCGACTAAGCGGGACATTTCCCTGATTTCAATTGGCAAGCCTTCAAATCTTTCTTTAAAAGTTCTTGCATGTTGTCGGGCGAGTAATGTTGTTGGGGCTATTATTGCGGTTTGGGCGCCTGACATAGCAACAATAAAGGCGGCGCGTAAAGCGACTTCAGTTTTGCCGAAGCCAACATCACCGCACACCAGCCTGTCCATTGGCCTTCCTGAAGAAAAATCTTCAATGACGGACTCAATGCTTTCAAGCTGGTCATCTGTTTCATTATAGGGGAAGCGCGCACAGAAAGTTTCGTAAAGCTTGTTGTCAACTTCAAAAACCCGCCCTTCCCTCAATTCCCGCGCCGCAGCAATTTTAATGAGTTCGTCAGCAATATCCCGGAGTTTGTTTTTAAGTCTGGCCTTCCGTGTTTGCCAATTAGCGGTTCCAAGCCGGTCTAATTGTGCCCCGACATCATCCGGACCATAACGGCTCAACAAATCAATATTTTCTACCGGCAGATAAAGTCTGTCATCTCCATGATAAACAAGCTTTAAGCAATCATGTGGTGAACTGGAAACTGTGATGGTCTCAAGGCCCTCAAACCGAGCAACGCCGTGATCGACATGAACAACAAGATCACCTTTTGATAGGGTGCTGGCTTCAGTAATAAAATTAGCGGCCTTTTTGGAGGCTTTTCTCTTTACCAGACGGTCTCCAAAAACATCCTGCTCGGTAATGACAACAACATTATTGGCTTCAAATCCCGTTTCCAGAGGTAAAATACCAATACCGGCCTGCCCAATCGGCAATTGGGAGAAACTGTTCCAGCTATCTACTTGTGTTAAATGTTTCATATTGTGGTCTGCCAGCATGCTGCTTAGGCGTTCACATGCTCCAGCAGACCAACTGGTAATCAAGACCTTTTTATTATCATTAAGTAGAGTGTTTATATAATCTGATAATACATTGAATATATTAACATTCTCTTTATTTCTTTCAGCCGTAAAGTTACGCCCTGCTCGCGCTCCAAAGCTAATGTTTTTGATTTTTTGAGAGGACGTATCGGTTTCAAAAGGCGTAACAATGATTGGCGACAGACGGTTTTTAATATCCGTCCAGTCATTTTGCGGCATGTAAAGATGTTCCGGCGGCAAAGGGTGAAGTGCAATTGCCTCATTCTTTATAGCCATTTCCAGCGCCTGACTCCGCGCTTCATAATAATCGTCAATTTGTTCGAAGCGAACATCTGCAGCGTTTTGCGCAAGATGATCCATGGTAACTTTCATGTTTCCGCAATGGTCAAAAATACTTTCCAAAGTTTCATGAAATAAAGGAAGCCAATGCTCCATACCTTGATGACGCCTTTTGTCCGATATGGCCTCATAGAGTTGATCACGTGACGTTGCCGGCCCGAATTGTTGGACATAGCCTTGCCTGAAGCGGGTAACTGTTTCATCATCAAGCCTAATTTCACTAGCCTGATAAAGGTTTATTTCTTCTCGTTTGTCTTGACTGCGCTGGTTTTCAGGTTCAAAGACACGAATGGTCTCGAGGGTTTCTCCAAAGAAATCCAAACGAAATGGCATCTCTTCTCCGGGAGGAAACAAATCAACAATGCTGCCCCTAATGGCGAAATCTCCTTGCTCCATGACCAAGGAACTTCGTATGAATCCATTTTCTGAAAGAAATAAAAGTAGACCATCCATGTCTACGTTATCTCCGACCCGCGCAGAGAAGCTCTGTTTTTTAACTATTTCTCTTGCCGGAAGCTTTTGCAAAACTGCATTGATACTTGTGAGCAATATATAAGGCGCGTCGGTTTCTTTTAGTTTTGCAAGACCTGCCAATGTGGACATACGTTGGGACATAACAGTTTGCCCCGGCCCGACACGATCATATGGAAGGCAATCCCAAGCAGGAAGAGATAAAACTGTGATATCGGGTGCAAAGAAAGCCAGTAATGTTTCAAGTTCATCGCGTTTACCTGCATCGCGGGCAATATGCAAAAGCCCGGGTTTGCCCGCAGCTGACAATGCGCGACAATAATCTGCTAAAATGAGTGCATCATAGCCATCTGCCACCCCTGAAAAACTCTGAGGTGGGTTATCAATTAATTTATTTAAATCAGTATATTGTATGGACAACTTCAAGTCATATGTTGAAGGCTTAAAAGTTTGTCAAGCAAAGGGGAACGCAGCGCGTCCGGGAGTTCTTGACGCCCCGTTGACCAGGCGAATAAATCGGTGTCGGAAAGCTCAAGAATCCGTTCATAATCATCAAGTTCTTCGTCGTTGAGATCGGCAAGAGTTTGTTCGGCAAATTTGGAGAATATAATATCCATTTCCTTAATACCGCGATGACAGGATCGGAAATAGAGTTTCTTTCGTCTATCATCAAGTGTCGCTATATTTGTTGGCATAACTTATTCCATGTAAAACCGTATTGAATGCATAATATAGTTTCATTCTTTTGAACAGGTAGAAGATATTAGGCCAAGTATTTTAAATCCGCTGTTTACCAGTCTAGAGACACTTACAGGTGTAGGGCCTAAATTATCAGCCCTGCTTGAAAAGCTCTGCGGGCCTGCCCCGATTGATTTATGTTTGCATTTACCAAGTGGTATTATTGACCGTCGCTATCAGCCAACAATTCAGGATGCCGAAGATAATCGCATAGCGACTTTCGAGATTACTGTTGAAAAGCATAACGCACCGCCGCGCAGATATCGACGAGCTCCCTATAAAATTCTATGTAGTCACCAGACTGGCTATCTAACTCTGATTTATTTTAATGCGAAAGCCGACTGGCTGTCGCGCAGTCTTCCGGTCGGTCAAAAACGTATTGTTTCAGGACGCGTAGAGCGTTTTAGGGATACCTTACAAATGGTGCATCCAGACCATGTTCTTACCCCTGAAGAATTTAAAAAAATGCCCCTCGTAGAGCCGGTTTACCCCATGACAGCCGGGGTAACATCTAAACCACTTTATAAGGCTGTGAGAGGCTCTTTAGGCTACCTACCTGACCCTGAGGAATGGCAGGACAAGGAATGGCTTAAACGTCAAAACTGGCCTGGCTGGAAGATAGCGCTGTTGGCTGTTCACGCTCCGGAAGATGCAGAAAACCTTCGTCCAGATGACATAAACCGTCAAAGATTGGCGTATGACGAGCTACTGGCAAATCAACTTGCTTTAGGGCTGGTTAGATCTCAACGTAGGTCAAAACCCGGTCGGATATTGGCGGGCTCAGGTGAGCTTAAATCTTCCTTGCTCAAGGAACTTCCGTTCACTCTTACCGGATCTCAGGAACTGGTGTTAAAGGAAATATTTGAAGACCTGAAGTCCGATCAACGAATGCTCAGATTACTCCAAGGCGATGTTGGCAGTGGTAAAACAATCATTGCTTTATTGTCGATGATACATGCAGTTGAAAGTGGCGCGCAGGCCGTCCTGATGGCCCCTACTGAAATTCTTGCACGCCAGCATGCAGAAACCATTATGCCACTATGTGATGCAATCAATGTTCGTGTTGAGTTGCTGACCGGGCGTGATAAAGGCATTAAGCGCGAAGAAAAATTATTAGGGTTCAATAAGGGAGATACACATATCGCGATTGGAACACATGCTTTGTTTCAAGAAGATGTTACTTTTGACAATCTTGGGATGGTTGTAGTGGATGAGCAACATCGCTTTGGCGTGCATCAAAGAATGCGTCTATCTGCCAAAGGTCAGGGAACAGATGTGTTGGTGATGACTGCCACACCCATACCGCGAACTCTTACGTTGGCGGCTTATGGTGATATGGATGTATCACGCTTAACTGAAAAGCCTGCCGGTAGACAACCCATAGAAACGACTTTGATAGATGTCACCCGCATTGATGAGGTTTTGGCGGGTCTTAAACGTCAAATTGAGAAGAAAAGCCGTATTTATTGGGTGTGCCCCCTTGTGGAAGAGAGCGAAATACTTGATTTGGCCGCTGCAGAGGCTCGTTTTGAAGATTTAAGGGCAGTTTTTGGGGCACGCGTTGGGCTTGTTCACGGCAAAATGAAACCTATCGAAAAAGACAAAGTCATGGCTCAATTCCAGACTGGAGATATTGAGGTACTTGTATCAACCACTGTCATTGAGGTTGGTGTCAATGTGCCGGAAGCAACAGTCATGGTTATTGAACATGCAGAACGTTTCGGACTTGCCCAACTTCATCAGCTTAGAGGACGAGTCGGCCGTGGCGCAGAAAAATCATTTTGTATTTTATTATATCGAACACCAATAAGTGAAACGGCAAAAGCACGACTTAAAATTATGAAAGAAACAGAAGACGGGTTTCTAATCGCAGAAGAAGATTTACGACTTCGTGGTGCCGGCGAATTATTAGGGACACGCCAAAGCGGTTTGCCACATTTTAGACTTGTAAATCTTGACAGTCATAGTGGCATGTTGCCGGCTATTCATGACGATGCGCGCTATATATTAGAGACAGACCCTAAGCTTACGTCAACGCGGGGCAAAGCACTTCGTCTATTACTCTATCTGTTCAGGAGAGATGAGGCTATCAGATTGCTGGAGTCAGGATAAGGCTTACGCCTCATCCTCATCATCAACTTTATTGGTCATGCCTGCAGAAATAACAAGACGTGCGCCCTCCTCAATTGACATGTCCAATATCCGGACATCCTTGCGTGCATAAAACAATAAAAAACCCGAGGTCGGATTAGGCGTCGTTGGCACAAAGACAGAGACTGTTTCATCACCCACAATATCTGCAATTTGACCTTCTATGTCATTGGTGATGAACCCTACGGCCCAGCAGTCTTTCCGCGGGTATTCAACCAAAACAACCTGTGAAAATGAGCGTTGACCGTTCTCAACCGCTGCCTTAAAAATTTGCCTGAGGGCGTTATAAATCGTTCCGGCTATCGGGGTTGAGGAAATCAAATTTTCACCAAACTTAACGAGCGATCGGCCGAAGAAATTGGTGGTCAACGCCCCTACTATAAAAACAATAATGAGGGCGAGAACAACACCGATGCCGGGCACATCAAATGGTAGATATTCTGAGGGTTGAAATTGTGACGGGATAAGGGGTGTGAACCAACTGTCCAACAAACCAATAAACCAAGTAATGAGTAGGATCGTGATCCCAATCGGGCCGGTCACTACCAGTCCCGTCAGGAAACTATTCCGTAGGGTGCGCATTAATGATTTTGATGGTTTTGATTCTTCAAGTAGCGGATCCGACATAAAAAGAACTTATCTTATTCAACTTGATTTGAAAACAGACGCTTCACTCATTTTTATGTATCACATTGTTTTTGATTTTTAAGGCTACGCAAATATAGTTTGAATAGCGTTGGCGCCAAAATTTTATCATAGATGAATATGGCCACAGGCTTGATGAGAGGGAGGTTTATTAAAACGGCAAGACCTTTAAAACCCGGCACTTGTCTCCAGAGTGTTATGAAAGCTGGCACACCACTTATGATATCGCCATTAGGGAGTTTGGCGTGCAAGCGTTTTAACATGTCTTCTTGTAAAAACCCGTCAGGTGCGGAAATGGATATATCCACAAAATCAAGTGGACTATTGCCCTCACCTTTTTCATTCAAGATTATTTTTTGATACATATGGATTTCAGGTGCACAGATAGAGCAGCTACCATTGTAAAATATTTCAGTTTTGGTTTCTTTCGGGCATAAATTCATATTTATTATATAGTTTGATAGGTTTTACTGAAAAATTATTTTTTCAAATTTAAAAATGCCGGTTTCGGAGACGTAAAATAGTCATTTTCAAGGCCTCATTTTTGGAATTTTAGTAATTTTGGTATATATATTATCATGTAAGCATGAAAAGATAAAGTTTACATATCAAATATTAAACGGCATGATTTTTGCTGTTTTTTAGTGAAAATTGTATCTCGGTGTATCCTGATTTTTTCTGCGTTTTTTGTATCTTGAGTATTGTATGCGTAAAGTTGATGTAAATAAATTGTCCCGCCCCGGTTTCCACCGGTTAGAGAGGAAGCTTTATCTCCGCTGTTATCAGGGGGGCTCTAAGGCCTACGTTCATCGTCACCGAAATTACTGGATACTCATCGGTGACTTTCGCAAGATTGATATTGATGATGCGGAAGCCATCAATGACGCAATTCTGACAGCTTTAGCGCGTGGATATGATGTTGATACAATCAGAAGTAAAATCGCTCGGCGTGAAAAACTGGAAACCCTCTGGGATGCGGAAGAAGAGATTAAAATAGAAGAGCCGGTCGTTGCTGAAGACCGTATTCTCTTCAGTCGTGTAGCGACTGAGTGGTTTAACAAAAACAAATCCTCATGGTCGCGCGACAAAACAGTTTCTCAAATGTGGCGCATGATTGAAGTTTATTGTTTCCCTTATATTGGCAATATGCCTGTAGAAGATATCAGCACCTCTGATGTTATTAAGTGTCTTGCTCCTATCTGGCTGAAGAAGCCTGAAACTGCGGATCGCTTAATGAGTAAATTGAAGCGTATTTTTGAGTATGCGCAATCACGTAAATATTGTGTCTTTAATCCAGCAGTATTTTCTGTGGATTTCGAATTGCCTCGCCGAGCTAAAACACCACGTAAAGATACTGCAAGAATAGATTATGTTCGCGCTGCGCATTTCTGGAATGAGTTTAACACCAAGGCTGACCCTAGATCACTATCTGTTCAAGCCACTAAAGTATTGATGTTGCTATGTAAAACACCCATGCAGGTCGCGCAAATGAATTGGATGGATTTGGATCTAACAAATGCACGCTGGATGATTGGCTCTTTTTCTGAAACTGAGCTTGATTTAAATATGTATACGCCCATCCCTCCTTTAGCGTTGGATATTTTAAAAAAATTAAAGATGGAAACCGGCAATGAGCCGTTCGTATTTTATAAACAGAATAAACGCTCTGACACAATCACTGAGGCATCTATCCGTCATGCTATTCAAAACATTTGGGGTAAAGGGTTGACGCCTTTTGGGTGGCTAGGAACTTTTAAAACGTGGAGCCATTCAACCGGATACCCGCAGTCACTGTTGGAAGTATATTTTCATCAATCAGCATTCCTGAATTTAAGCATTACAGAACGTCAGGAAGTGTACCGTCAATCACGCGTAATGCTGACCCATTGGCAAGATTATTTAATTGGTGAAGCAAAAGTAACAGAGCGTGCGCGCCTTTAATATTTTTCACTTCCCAGTTTTACTTTTATTTTTACCAGAATTTATATCTGCGTAAATCATGAGCATTCTTCAGCTCTATAAATAAGAAGTTAATATTATTTTAAAAGAAATGCCCGAAACCGGGAGCGGCTTCGGGCTATTGTTTATGTTATTGTGTTTATTATTAAAACAATGATTTTATTATATACTATTAATTCCTAATAACGAATTTAAGTGTATCTTAATTCGTATCCTAAAGATTGGGATTCACAACCCATTGTTATTAATATGTTTTATTAATTGTTCTGCCCAAAATCTTAAATACGTAAAATACTTTAAAAGAATCACTTTCAATTATTGGTTCATATGAAGTTTACATTGAACAAATTTGATGAAGCCTTGTTACCAATCTTTCAACATCTTCAACAGTGTTATAAATTGCAAATGAAGCACGCGCAGACTCTTCAACTCCAAATCTACGCAGGATAGGTTGAGCACAATGATGCCCCGATCTGATTGCAATACCCCCTGCATTTAACCCTTCTGCAATCTCCTGTGCGGAATGGCCGTCAATATTAAATGACAAGACGCCGGCCTTATGCGGCGCTTGACCAATAATCGAACAGCCTGGAATATTTAAAAGTGCGTCAGTAGCCATCGCAAGTAATGTTGCCTCGTGTAAATCTGCCGCTTGAAGATCAAGCTCATCAAGATAATTAAGCGCTGCACCAAGCCCAACCGCATCAGCAAGGCTTCCAGTTCCGGCCTCAAACTTTGAGGGCAAGTCGGCATAGATTGTTTTTGTAAAGGTCACATCTTTAATCATGCTACCGCCTCCCTGCCAAGGAGACATCCTGTCAAGTAAATCACTTCTCCCATAAAGTGCACCAATACCTGTAGGGGCAAAAACTTTATGACCGGAAAAAGTGAAGAAGTCGCATCCTAGATTTTGTACATCTACCTTGAAATGAGGCAGTGACTGCGCCCCATCAACAAGACTGACCGCACCGACAGCACGCGCCATGGCGCAAACTTCGGTCACAGGGTTAATAGTCCCTAACACATTGGAAACATGGGTAATTCCGACGATTTTTGTTTTAGGCCCAAGCATTTTTGCATAGGCTAACATATCCAACTCGCCTATTTCAGTGGTAGGTATCACCCTGATAACTGCTCCGGTCATTTCAGCTACCATTTGCCATGGAACAATATTGGCGTGATGTTCCATTTCGGAAAGAATGATTTCATCCCCATTTTTTAAACTGTCGCGTCCAAAGCTATTAGCGACAAGATTAATGGCTTCCGTAGTGCCACGTAAAAAAATGATTTCCTCTGAATGTTCGGCATTAATATATTTTTGGACTGTCTCGCGCGCATCCTCATACATATCAGTCGCTTCACCTGCCAACTCGTGCGCACCTCGGTGGACATTAGAATTTGTTTGTCGGTAAAATTGACTGACTGCATCAATTACCTGATTGGGCTTCTGACTGGTTGCACCATTATCCAACCATGTTAATGGATGACCGTTAATTTCCCGCGCTAAGATTGGGAAATCAGCTCGAACCTTTGAACTGTCGAAACGCCCTGCCATTGGGGACGCTTCAGTCGGCTCCGATATGACCGGTTGGTTCGACTGGTTAATAAAGTAGTATGTGCCACGATGTTGATCGTAACCCTGCCCCTGAAGGCTCGGCGGGCCCATATTACTACATGGATGCCACTTATTATCTTGAGGCATATTGGTTTCAATTGGGTGGCTGTCACTATATGTGGAGGATAAATCCGTATTTTCAGCTCCTACACCCTCTGGAGAATGGTGTGGGACTTTTTTAAGATGAGTATTTAAGCCCATATCATCCCCCATAAGGGACTGTGCTATAGACGTAAAGTCAAATCCGTTACTTCGCATTTCATGCGTAAATAATTGTTTTTTATTACTAATATCCAAATATGATGGTTTACTGCTGGCGAAGTTCTCTAAATCGGCATAATCACCCAGTAAGTCACCGGTAACATCATCATTAATCTTGTTTATCTTGGGTAATTTAGCAGTTGTCATCTCATGCTCGGATTTCTTGTTTAAGTTCCACCAAGCCCCTAAAGGGGACAGTGTTATATTTTAACCTTTAAGATTCCAAGGGCATCCGGGACTAAAACATCAAGTGATACATAACGTGTGAGTAGAAAGCGCTGAAGTCCTTGCTCGTCTGTACCGTTAAACTTGGCAGTTATGCCCGGGGCAATTTCCCGTCCAGTCTTAGCTGTTCCAGATAAACCAACAACACCTTGTCGATCCTCACCAACACGTAAGAGCATGACCTCAGTAGAACCATCATTGCCAACATTTATTTTATCGGATGGGACAATGGGAACGCCGCGCCATGTAAAGAAGGGAGAACCAAACATTTCGACCGTGCCGATACAAACACCGCGAGCCGTACACTCTTGACCAAAACGCACCATAGCGCGTGGATGCATGATGAAGAACGCAGGTTGCTTCCAAATCATGCCAAGCAAGTCATCCATAGTATCAGGGTTTGGGGAACTACCTGTAACGCGCATATCATCAGAACATTGAGCGCTTAGCCCGAAATCTTTACTGGCTATGTAGCGTGCTTCTGTTTCTTCTTGTATCGCTTCAGCAACTATACGGAACTGCTCACCCAACTGATCATAGGGTGAATTATATAGATCAATTGTTTGTGTATGTGCCTTGATAACAGTTTGAATTGTGCTGAGTTTATATTCTCTAGGTTTGTCGTCTATGTTGAAAAAAGTTTCTGTTAACTTGTCACCGGTTTCATGTTCACACAGAAGTTCGGCACATTGCTTAACGGCATTAACTCTAAAAGTACCTGCTTCAACTTGAGATGTTGGCAAAAAGTTTAATAGCCATCTTGGCGTTATTCCTGACCACTGTGCGTTTGTTTTTGTGGTGTTAGATAATTGCCTAGCTGAATCACGGAGCAATGCCATGCTCTTCTCCCATTATTATTTGTTATTAATTATTAATATAATAATGTTTTCATGCTGGTGCATTTATGTCAATAGCCCTGCCCTAGATCTACTCCATATAGGTCTTTTCAATAACCTTAAGCTCTTTTAATTTTTTAATGAGCAACTCTATGCGGATGAATGCAACAAGCCCAAAAATAAACCCGATAATTACCAAGCCGTCCATGAGACCTCCTTTTTATTTGTTCAATATTCTTCTTTTTTTGGCAAACATAATACTAAAGTAATGATAAATGAAATTATTGAGATTGGCATGGTAACCCCCAAAACATACATCGTTATCTCAACTATCTCAGTTGCTGTACCGTCAATAACATCATCAAACCTCCAAGCCCACGATTTCAGTTGCTGTACCGTCAATAACATCATCAAACCTCCAAGCCCACGATCTATAATGAAGGCATAACGCAAATCCCCACGCGCCACATAAAACACCAACTGTGTTTGAGTCCCGGATTGTTAAATACCCACCAGCTATGAGCAAAGCGACTGCTACAAGGTCAGGCAAGTATCCTGCAAATGTTTGTCCAAACTTTAGGGTAAATAAAGTCTCAAGTGTGAAGTGAACGAGCGCAATGAAAATAGTAAAAACTGAAAATTTATATAGAAATGATTTCATATCAAATAAAGTGAAGCTCGCTTAGAAACCCTATTCCACAGT
>CENJ01064593.1_pt1 | contig 14080 bp, 10 predicted proteins | sample 356161 | NCBI WGS metagenome assembly CENJ01 (sample SAMEA2619531, study PRJEB7988) | marine metagenome | biome: marine biome (ENVO:00000447); feature: surface water layer (ENVO:00002042); material: "saline water (ENVO:00002010), including plankton (ENVO:xxxxxxxx)" | depth 5 m
GGCTCTGGCTCTGGTATTGGTTCTGGCTCTGGCTCTGGCTCTGGGATAGGCTCAGGTTCTGGCTCTGGCTCTGGAAGAGGTTCAGGTTCAGGTTCTGGCTCTGGCTCTGGAATAGGCTCAGGTTCTGGCTCTGGGATTGGTTCTGGCTCTGGAATTGGTTCAGGTTCTGGCTCTGGTGGATTTTCAACATTTGTCAATGGAGTATTACCATATTCTGTATAATCTGTACTAATTAACATTCTGTATAATTGTGTTGCAAAGTTTGCATCATAAACACCATATAATCTCTGAACTTGAAAAATTATAGAACTTCCAGACGGATCATTTGTTACATTATTGAAATAAATTCTCTCCTCTATTGGGCTATCTGTATCTTGAAGTACTAATAATGGAGTATTACCATATTCTGTATAATCTGTACTAATTAACATTCTGTATAATTGTGTGGCGAAATTAGCATTGTATACACCATATAATTTTTGAACTTGGTAAATTATGCTGTTAGCCGATCCGTCATTTGAAAAAAAAATCATGGTATCCGTTATACTTGTTTGTATAAATGTTGATGAAATCACATTATGATTTATTATTGATAACATATTTGTATTAGCTTTTGTTATTGATGCATTAGCTGATGTTTGAACTTCCACATTTGTTATTGTTGGAATATTGGTTGCTCCATCTTTAAATAGTGTATAAATATTATCCTTCTCTAATATTATACTTCCTGGTGAATTTCTTGTTATTTCTATTATATTTTCATAATTCAACACATTTGTAGATGGCTGCGTTAAAGATAAATTATATGGACCTATATCTGTTTTTCCGAAATTTTGTATTAAATTTGTTACACTAGATACAAATGTTAGTGTTACTTTTGTTGCTACACCATGTAATGAATTTCCATTTTGATCTGTTGTTTTGTTATAAGTTCCTACAAAATTATCTTCACTTGGTACCTTAATTGTTACTTGTCTTGATGAATTTGATATTATTATTCCATTAAATACACCCAATTTATCCTCATTTGCTATTGATATAACTCCATCTGCCACTGTGGTAAATTCAATATCTGTTATTGCTGGAACATTATTTGCTCCATCTGTAAATAATTCATAAGTATTTCCTGATTCTAAAACAATGTCTCCTGGACCTACATTTCCACCTATTTTTATAACCTTCTCTGAACCTTGAATAAAACTTGGAGGTTGTGTCAATGTTGTATTGTATGGACCAATATTTGACATTTTGTAATTATCCACCAAATCCTTTACACTTGCATCAAATGTTATTGTTACTATACTATGAACTCCATTATATCCCTTTGCATCTTTATATGTACCATTGAAATTTGATTGTAATGGTAATCTAATTCTTACTTGTTTATTTGTTCTATGCACTGCTATTTGATTTCCATCTGGATATAAAGATTCTATCTCTGGCTCTGGCTCTGGAATTGGTTCTGGCTCTGGCTCTGGCTCTGGAATTGGTTCTGGCTCTGGCTCTGGGATTGGTTCTGGCTCTGGAATTGGTTCTGGCTCTGGCTCTGGCTCTGGGATTGGTTCTGGCTCTGGCTCTGGCTCTGGAAGTGGTTCTGGCTCTGGCTCTGGAATTGGCTCAGGTTCTGGCTCAGGTTCAGGAACTGGTTCGGGCTCAGGTTCAGGCTCGGGTTCTGGCTCTGGTATTGGCTCGGGTTCAGGTTCAGGTTCAGGCTCTGGAGGAATTTCAATTTCTATAGGTAATACTTCTGGAATAAATATATCTTGAATCACTACATTATCAGCAGCTGTAGTAACAACATTTGCTATGGTCTCCACATTAAAGATTGGATTATTAAAATCAACATTTGTTGTATCTAATATATTTTGAGATGCCACAACTATTTGAGCTGCATCTGTGATAATATTTTCAAAATCACCTTCAGTTTCAGAAATTGTTTTATTTAATTCATTTATATAACTTGTCGCATTTGTAATTACATTTTGTGATACATCTACAGAACTATCTGTTAATACTCTATTTAATACTTTTGTAATATTCTCACTTCTAACTAAATTAAATGATGTTGTTGAATCTTTTGTTATTTCTTCTTGAATTACTCTTGTTAAAGCTTCAATTGCGTCATCTTTATTAATAGTAGAACTAGAATTACTTGTTATTGTTTTTGATAAAGTATTTGTTAGCACGTTGTATTGATTAATAACCTTTGCAAAATTTGTATTTCTTGATTTAATAAAATCTTCATTAATAAAATCAGGTACAACATTAAATGCATTCGCAACTATTTGTTCTGAATCAGAAATCAATGTATTATTAATTGTTTCACCTGCTGCTATTTTATTTTCAATTATTTTAGCTTTTATTGTTTGTAAAGGATTTGCTATTAATTGTCTATCTAATGTGTTTGCAATTGTATCTTTATTTACTACTATTTGTAATGTACTAATTATATTTTTACCTGTACTTATATCTGTACCGCCTGTAAATTTAATTTTGAAAAATTCAGGTAAATCTGCAACAGGTGTTGTTAGTCTAAATCTACCAAAAGAATCTGTTGTTACACTTTCTATTAAATCTCCATTCATATTTTGAACTAAACCTGTTGAACCTCTAATATAACCATCTTGTAAGAAACCTGATATTGTTGCTGTTGTTGGATCTAAAAATGCATTATCTGTTGTTGTTACTATCATATTATTATGAGATGGATCAAGCTGAATATTAAATTTATTTGTATTTACTTTTAAAATATCACTAATAATAGATCCAAATGTCAATACAGAATTATTCAAATATGTTATATTATCACTATTATCCACTATTAATCCTGGTATTGAATTATTTACATTTACTAACAATGCTATATTTGATACATCATTCGTCAAAGTTGTTAATACACTATTACTTGATAAATCCAGACCATTTGCAAATACATTGCTTATTTGAGTTTTTAGTGATGCTACATCATTTGTGTTAATATCAGAAACTACTATATTATTGTATTTATATTCAATTACTGCATTTGTTATTCTTGCTTCACCAATTTCATTAATGTTGTCTGTTGTTACTACTTTCATATCTGCAAAACTAGGATCTGTTACAATAGTAAATTTATTAATTACAACCTTGATTACATTCAATACTATATTTTCAAACTGACTCAATGTATTCTTTAAATAATTAATATTAGATGTATTTTCACTTAATAATGAATCTTTAAACGTTATTGTTGTTTGTACTACAAATGAATTGCTTGCATCATCAATAAATAATACACTTACATCATTATCTGAAATATCTAATCCATTTGCATATATTTCTTTTAATTGCGTTTGTATTGAAATCTTATCACTATTTGTTATATCTAACAATGAAACATTTTTAATTCTATATGATACTTTACTTCTTGTTACTGGATCTGCTGAATCATCTATTGCTACTATTCTCATATCTATGAAATTGTCATCTAATCCTATTGCATTTGGTCCTGAAGTATCAAATCTCTTCAAATTTACTCTCACTATATTCAATATAAAATCCTTAAAATTATCTATTGTTGTCCTCAAATAACTTATATTGTTTGTATTTGATACTATTGAACCTTGTAAATTAATCACTATTCTAAAAATTGTTGAACCATCTTCGATTACTACAGATACATTATTTGTTGAAATATTTACTGCATTAGCATACAAAGCTTTTATATTTTCTATTATATCTTCCTTATCTTTTTGACTAATCTCTGTCATTTCCAAGTTTTGCAATTTGTATGAAATCTTTATTTTGGTTAGTGTTTCTTTTGGTCCTTCTGGTTCTGGCTCTGGTTCTGGCTCTGGTTCTGGCTCTGGTTCTGGCTCAATTTCTCCGTGTGTATGTGTTACTCCATCATGTGTATGTGTATATGGAATTGTCTGTACAAATGATGTTGTCGATGGAGTTGTTGTAGATGGAGTTGTATTTACTAAACGAATTAATAATGGTGCTGTACTTTTACGAGTTATAAATGAATTTGTGTTCATTGATGAATTTAAACTTGATCCTACATTTGCATTTATTGTAATATTAAATGTTATCTCTGTTCCTGCTTCAATATAAATCAAATCATTTTGAACAAATCCATCTTGTAAAGACCAATGATGGTTATTCAATGAATTACAAACATGCATCGATTTACCTGATGGATCACGATTGGCAAAAATATTTGTTGAAACTGCTCTACTTAACAATTCATTAATATTATTAATAGTTATTGATCCTGTTAATTCATTTACATATTTACCTGTTGAATCTATGGTTTGTAAACCTGTTAATAAACCATATAGCGATGTTGCATTGAAATTAGTATTTAATTCACTATTGTGATTACTTGATAATAATTCGGTTATATCACCTGTGTAATTGAAATATTGCTTTACATATTCTTTGAATTCTGAATGAAGTGTACTAAATTTACCTACACTATTTATTTGAGATACATTCTTTAAATTTGTGCGGAATTGCTGAGAATTTAAAGTTATACTATCCACTGGAAATCTGTTTGTCTGACTATTAAAACTTGTGCTTAATATCTGCTTATTTGATGCATCTTTATATATTCCTAAACGCTCATTAAATGCTTTCACATCTAATGTTAGCTGTACTGCATTTGTAACATCAAATAAGTTAAAACTGGATTCATTTACTAAACTTGATAATGTTGAAAAACCCTTTTCCATTGAATACCCCCCAGTCGCAAGGTAACAATAATATAGACCAGACAAAGTCAAATCACTAGATCCTAGATTTGTATTGTGCGAATGACTAGTCATTATATATTTTTATAACAAAATATATAATAAAAAATTTTTAATTAATTCTTTTTATAAATCATATAGCACTTTTAAATTTAATACAAATGAATAATCTGAATTATTTAAATTTATTATACGACCATTATCATCATACATTGTTATGTGTAATCTTTGTAAATCTACTGGACCAAAATAGTTCCTTTTCTCTGTTATCATATTTAATGATTTTTCTACAAATAGTGTGAAATCATCACTATTTAATATTATTTTTGCTATTATATTCTCATTTATTGTTCTATTCTCAAAACCTTCTAAAAATAAGTTATTCACACTTTTTTGAAAATCATCAATCGCTAAATAAATATACTTTATTGTTTTCATATCAATCACCTTGTCCGATACATATCTCTTTCTATTTTTATAATATTTCTTAGTAAATCCTAAATTCCATCCTATTTTTGTTCTTATATCCACTTGGTCTGGCAAATTTTGTAAATTATTTTCAAAATTCAATACTATTTGCACTATCTTATCATCGTTTGTCTCTATTATTGTTTTTCCGGTACCATTTCCTTTCTCATCAATATCTATTGATAATTCAATTTTTGAAAATTCATCTGTTTTTTCTTTTAACAAACTATTTATTCTCTCTATCAATGATGTTGCATTATAAACTCCATCTTCTAACAATATTATTGTTGACTTTTTTATTAATTCTTCATTTTCTCTCACACAAATCTCTAAATATAAAAAATTATTTCCATAACTTCCTGATATATTATAAAATACTATAGGCAATTCTATATTTGCTATTTGCATCTCCACTACTTTATTTATCTTTGATGGTAATTGGACATAAAAATCTGTTGACTTTGTATTATCATAATTACTGCGAAATTTTGTATCTATTGACAATGATCTATTTATTACTCTCTTATCCAATGGATTTAAATTTCCTTCAAAAAATTCTTGATTATTTGTATATATATATTCTCTTCTCTCTCTATTATATATTTCATCACTCCTATTTGGATCTTGTATTGATGATGTTACATTCATATTCAATTTCTCCTTCTTTGTTCTCACTTCATCATCATAATATTTCTTCTCCATATTTCTTGATCTATTCTTTGCAAATGGCTCTAATGACACTTCTCCAAATTTTGTAAATAATAACCAATCCTTTGCTGCTGTTGTAAATACTATTAAATCTCTCTTCATTTCTTTATTCACTACATCACTATTCATTAATTGTTCTCTTATCTCATATGCTTTCATTTCTACATCATTCACTGAATATGATTTATATTTTTCTAATTTTAAATATTTCTCTATATCTTCTAGCTTATAATTCTCGATATCTAAATCTATATTTATTGACATATATAATAAATATACAATTATTTATTATACTATTAACTTACTTTTTTGCTAGTTATTCAACATTAAATTCTTATAATCTTTATATGATAATTTATCATTTTTAAACATTCCATCATAACTTGTCTCTATATTTGATACTTTCTTTTCCTTTTTTAATATATTAAAATCATACATCTTTCCACTACAAATAAATTTATTTTTTATGTATTCTTTCTCTTTTTCTTTCTTTTCATCCTTTGTTTTTTCTTCTTTTTTATAGTTTTTCAACTTCGCAAAAACATCTCTATTATCTTTCTCTTCTTCCTTCTTTTCGTTATCTTTTTTCTTTTTTTCCTCTTCATAAAATACCTTCTTCAATTCTAATTTTTTACCACAATCTTCCACTATTTTCTCATCCATAAAAAAATCTATACAATTATACATCCTTACATATTTCATTGCTGCTGCATTTAATACTCTATATGATATTATACTATCATTACTATAATACACAAATCCTTGTTTATATAAATCATAATACATCATTATTCCCACATTTTTATCATCTTCTCTATAAACATTCTCATACATTATTCTTGTTTTCCATTTTTTCTCTTCCAAATTATCTGAATCACTCAATAATTCTTTGAATAATTTACTATCATATATCTCTTTCACTATTGAACTATTCATATCTTTTTCATTTTTAAATAATTCCATAAATTTTTTTGATTCTTTCTCTACATACATTTCTACCTTTTTCTTTTTTGGCATCTCTTCATTATTCATTAATTTTAATATTGCATCCCAATAATATTTATATATTTCCAACAATAATCTTAATAAAAAATACATTGTATTTATCATTATCTTTTTATAAATTTATTATATTACTTCTTTTTTAATTGATTTTTTCTATATTCACATAAATCTTTCACTTCTCTCTCTAATACATCCACTTTTATTACTTCATAATTTCCTAACGGATGATCTGGATGTAGTACCACCAAACATAATTTATCAATCTCTATTCCATAATTCTTTTCCAATATATATTTGTATATATTCAATTGCAATGAATAATGCCAGAAATTTGTATCAGGTAAATGATTTATACACTCGGTTATTGCCATTTTTCCATAATTATTATCATACTCTATTCCTTTTGATCTCTTCCAATCATAAATACAATATTTCTTTGTATCTTCATCATAAAATACCATATCTATTGATCCTGACAACTTTAAATCTTCATCAAATACACACCATTCCGTCCTATATGCCTTCAAATTTTCATTGTCTCTCTTGAAATTCTTAAAATATGCATATTCTATACTATCATCTTCTACTTCCAATCCATTATAATAACATTCTATGTTATAATGTGTTTTTGTTCCTGCTGTTGATGCTTCTACTCTATTTTTCTCCCAAGATTCTAATATTGATTCTCGGGTCATTCCATAATATTTACTTTTTTTATCTTCCGTTTTTCCACTACTTATTATTTTTTCTATTGTTTTTTCACTATCAAAATGCGCAAAATGACTATGATTCCAAGTTGTTACTGATGTATAATCTTGTTTTCCTTTTACTGTATATATATGTGGACCTTCATCAAACTCTATGTCTTTATCTCTTGGATGTACATTCTCTTTCTCTAATTTATCTGGCTTCAACATAATAATAATATTTTTATACCATATTATTATTTTAAGTGATTTTTATTCAATTTTTTATTTCATTCTCTATTGGTTTTATTTTCTCGTCACTTATAAAACATCCTTTGAAACATTCGTCACATACTCTCCATACAAATAAACACGGAAAACAACAATAATATTCACAATACATTTTAATTTTTGTTTTTTATTTCTTATTTTTTTCAATTTTTCTTTTTTGTTGTCATTCTTATTCTCTTTCCAGTATTTGGAGAATATTTATAATACACCTCTTTTGGTGTTCTACCTCCTCTTCTTGTTTTATTTGGTTTCTTTAACTTTGCTGAGATTCTTTGAGATTTTTTTGGTTTTATCCTTTTAGGAGCTACTACTGCTTTATTTGATACTTCACTCATATCATCATCTATAATAGAATTCAATAATTCATTAGCTGGTGTACTACGTCTACTGCTATTTAAACTCGAAATATTTGAAGACATTGAACTTACCGATGGATACGATGACATTGAACCTCTTTTTTCAGAATTCATTCTTAAATTTTCTAATTCATTAATTAAACTATCTGTACTTTTAACTTTCTTTGGTGGCATTTTATATATTATCATTATATTTTATAATAATTCTCTAAAACTCTATTTATGTTTTCTTTTTGTCTTTCTAACTTTTTTTGTTTTTCCTCGTTTTGTTTTCTTTGATTTTGATTTTTTTGATTTATTTTTTCTCTTTTTCTTTCCTCCATAAGTTGGAGGATTCTGATAATCTGGATCATCAGGATTATCAATATTATTTCTTAATAAAAATGGATTATTGATATATATATCTGGACCAACTCGATATTCATTTACCCATAAAGTCCATAAGTCTCTTTCTCTACCACAATATAGTCCACCTGCACCTTGATAATCAATTATTGGACCCATTAATTCTGAATTATAGACTCCTAAATACAATAAATATCTATATTCAGGATATTCTCCAAATAGATCTTTATTTACTGGTTCAATATAAACGTGTATTATTGCCTGATTTTCAATAATAATTATATATTTTCTTTTATCTCCTATATATATACGCTCATTATTTACTTCATTATAAAATTCACTTGGATCTACATCTGGATCATAATAAAGTAGAACTCTTTTTATTTCTTCATTTCTTATATTTCTTCCTAGATGTTGATCAAGATTGTTTCTACTTCTTGGATGTATTCTATTGTGATATTTATTAAAAGCCAATTCCATTATATATAATTGATATTTATTTTTTCTTTTTTGATTTCTTAGTTTTTCCGCCCTTTTTTGGTTTTTTCTTCTCTTTTTTTGATTTTCTATTTTTCTTTGTTGCACTTCCTGGATGAAATGCTATTTGTGAAGTATGCTCTGGTGAAACTGATGGTGAAACCAAATTTAATTCTGGCTCTACACCTACTACTTTTTGTTCAAATCCATCTTTTCTTCCTGTATTTAACATATCAATATTAAATTTAAATGGATCTTTTTTTATTTTCTTATTTTTTGGTACATATGCTTTATTTGAATCCATTGATCTTGGTGTTCCCATCGATGTAGGTGTACCAACACTACTCATATTGTCATTAGATGATAAACTTGATATAGTTGGAGGACCTCTTTTATTTGATTCAGCTGGTGCAAATATTCTTGCTTGTCCATATGGTCCAATTAGAGGATTATTATTCACTTGTAAATCATCTAAACCCTGACTTAATTCATCAATATTAATACTTGTATTTACTATTTCTTTAAGTCTTTTTTCATTACTTGAATCAGAATCTGACTCTGATTTTGGACCTTTTTTTGGTGGCATTTTATATATATATTTATATTATATAAAAACCTTACATTATTTATAATTAATGAATCAACCTTCTCAAGAACAACAACAAATTATTGACTATGTAAAAGATGATTTTAATATTCGTGTTGAAGCTGTTGCAGGTTCTGGTAAATCTACGACAGTTTTATCTCTAGCAAATCAATGTCCTAGTAAAGAAATTCTACAATTAACTTACAATTCTAGTCTTAGACTCGAAATTAAAGAAAAAGTCGAAACACTAAATATTAATAATATTAAAATTCATACTTTTCATTCTCTTGCTGTTAAATATTATTCTAGACAAGCTCATACTGATACTGGAATTAGACATATTTTATTATATAAATTAACACTACTTCAACCTATTCCTAAAATTGATATATTAGTTATTGATGAAAATCAAGATTTTACTGAACTCTATTTCCAATTTGTTTTAAAATTTTTACTTGATTATGCAAAACCTATTCAAATCATTTGTCTTGGTGATCCCCGACAATGTATTTATGAATTTAAAGGTGCTGATCCTAGATTTCTAACTATGGCTGATGAGATTTGGTCTCCATTTTTTTATCTAAAAACAAACAAATTTATTAAGTGCAATCTCAGAACATCTTATAGAATTACCAATCAAATGGGATTCTTTGTTAATAAGGCTCTCATTGGTGATAATCTTATGCTTACTTGTAGAGATGGTGATCCTGTTACTTACATTAGAAATAATAGAAAAAATGTTGAGAATATTCTTATTTTTAATATTAAAAATCTCATTACTAATGGTATTAAACCTGATGATATTTTTATTTTAGCTGCCTCTATTAAAGGTATTAATAGTTATATTCGGAAATTGGAAAATAGACTTGTTGAGCATAATATTCCTTGTCACGTGCCTATTTTTGAGACTGAAAAATTAGATGAACGAGTTATTGATGGTAAAATAGTTTTCTCTACATTTCATAGTGTTAAAGGTAGACAGAGACCTTTTGTTTTTATTTTGGGATTTGATAATAATTATTTTATACAATATGCTAGAACTTTACCCAAAAATGAATGTCCTAACACTCTCTATGTTGGTTGTACTAGAGCTATTAAACATTTATTTTTGATTGAATATGATGAAAGACCTACAGACAGACCATTAGAGTTTTTAAAGATGGGTCATAGAGATTTGGTCAATTGTTCTTTTGTAGATTTTAAGGGTTTTCCTAGAAAAATTTTTCATAATTCCGATTCATCTCAAGACAATATTAAATCTTTAATTGAAAAGAGATTTGAGACTCCAACAAAAATGGTACAATTTATACCCGATTTTGTTTTAAATGAAATCTCTCCTATTATTGATAAAATTTTTGATTTCTCTCAAGTTTATACTACTAACATTGAAATTCCTAGTGTTATTCAAACAAATTATGGTTTTGAAGATGTCAGTGATCTCAATGGTATTGCTATTCCTAGTTTTTTTTATGAGAAAATTAGTAAAAATAATATATTGAAATCTCTCATTGATCAATCTATTTTAGAGATGAGACCTAATGAACACTTTTTTCTCAAAAATACTATTAAAAATATACCTGAAACTTTCAATTCTATTAATGATTATCTCTATCTCTCTAACATTTATATTTCTATTCAAGAAAGGCTTTATTTTAAATTAAAACAAATCAATTCAAATGAATACAATTGGATTAATAATGAACTTTTAAATCAATGTATAGAGAGATTGGAAAAAATGATTGTTGAAAATAATCAATATATTCCCTCTTTTGAGAAAACATTAATACATAATTCTAATGAATCTCTACATGAAAATATTGATCACATATTAAAACCTCATTTTACAGAGAATATTTTATTCCGTTTCTCTGCTATTATTGATGTTTTCTCTGAGAATTCTATATGGGAATTAAAATTTACTAATCAAATCTCTATTGAACATAAAATTCAACTTGTTATTTATGCTTGGATTTATCAATCCATGAACCTTCCTTCTAGAGATTTTAAATTATTTAACATAAAAACAGGCGAATTATACGTTTTAAATTCTAATTTTGATGATCTCTCTACTATTGTTATTTCTATTTTAAAAGGAAAATATGAGAAACCTCTTATTAAAACAGATATTGAATTCAGAGATTCTGTTAAAAAACATATGAATTCTATCACTATTCAACATTTAATTGATGAATCTCTCAACACATTAGATTTAATCGATTCTATTTTTTGATTTTATTCCATTCTGGATTACTTTTACTTATAAATGATGGTGTATCATCATAATCTGTTGTTAATTCATCCCCTTTTTTTATTGGCTTTATACTATAAATATTATATTCTCCATTCTCTAGTTTTAACTTTGTATTTGGTTCTTTTTGATGATTTATATGTTTTCCATAATGTGTTATTGATTTATCATTATTTATTGCTTTAAATATGAATTCTTCTTTCTCTATAGATCTATCTGTGAATAATCCTTTACCATGTATTTTACTATCTGGTGAAATATACAATCCTTCCTTATTTCTAAAATTCTCTCCCTTTTTTAAATATATTCTTAACATTAATACTATCAATCTCACAACCACTATCAAAATTATCAATAAAAAAAGATTTCTAAGCACCTTCAACGAATTTTTATTCATATATTATATTTGGATATTTTTTAATTTAACAATATTCATACATTCCATTTCCTTTTCTCTTTTTATTTTTTGTCCATTCATAGGAAGCTTCATCAAAATCCATATCAAAATCTCTATCTAAAAATGACAACAATTCTATCTTTCTCATTGTTTCTCTATTATTTCTCAAATTCATATGGAAATTACTTTTTATTGGTTTTAATGGTTTTAAAATTTCCATTTTATCACTATCGTGTGATCTAGTATGCAATGATACCATATCATCAAATGAAACTGATTGTGAAAAATGACATTTCATAGGAGGATTTTTATTTTTATAAACTGGCTTTTTATTATCGTGTGATCTAGTGTGTAGGGCAACAACATCATCAAAACTCATAACTCTCTTCTGCATAATAATAAACAAAGAATAATACCTGTATATAAAATCTAATTTCAAGTTTCAATTTTTTTTGAATTAAAAAAAAAAATTGAATTATGCACTGATAAGAGTGTTCATTTTATCTTTAAGAATAATATTTTCTTTTGCAATTTTTGTTTTTATTTTAGGATAAGAATTTTTATTCATTCCTGCACTAGATTGTTGTTGAATCTCTATACATTTATTTGAGAAATCTGAATCAACATTAGAATATTCAGGATTTTCTTGTTTCCATTTTAATAGTGATCCAATACTTTTTCTAGAAACTTCTTTTATACCATCTTCTATTTTTTGATCTGTATCATCTTTTTGCCATTTATCTTCGTCTCTAATATACATAATCTCTCTTTTTATATCTGTACAATGAATCGGTCTCTCATACAAATTGAATTGTTTAAGGTTATCCATTAATATTTTTGATATTCCGCCTGCAAATCCTAATTGGGCATTATTTATTAAATCATCATATGTTATCTCGATTCTCTCTATAAAATCTGTGAAATTTATTGCATCTTTACATTTCTCATTTAAAAACATATTAATACTGAATTTATTATTTTGTGTATTGTTTTGGTTTATGGTTACATTGTCTTTCTTTTGAATATCACTCAACATTGTATTTTGTTCATTTAATTTATCACTTTGAATATCTATTTTCTCGTTTTGTTCTACAAGCAAATTTCTCAAATCTACATTTTCTTTGATTAATTCTTTTATCAATCCCATACTTATCTCTTTTTTATCTATTTTTTTTGATTCATTTATCTCTTCACATACTAAAAAATTACACTTTTTCTTATGATTCCACAATGATGATGCATGCTTATACTTTTTTCCACATTCACAAGATATTGAATTGTCTGATTTATCTCTATTATTTGTTCTTATTTTATGTTTTTTTGTTATTATATGCCTCTCCCAGTCACAAGATCTACTACAGAAAAATACACATGCTTTACATTCATATTTTTTAATAGATTTATCTTTTGTTCTTGACATTATCTAATATATAATTATATTAATTTTATGGTGTTTTAACGTATAATTAAGTATTTTTTATATACATTCATCTCATAACAAAATTTTTATATTTATTCCTAAATTTCACTGCCGCTTTTTTCTTCGTCAGTTTACGCTTTTTTTTCGTCATGCTGGTCGAACAAAAATCATAGCATTTATCATCTAAAAGTGAAAAAATCGTCCTTACTGACGCTTTTTTTAGCTCTCAAAAGTTCGTCAAAAACGACGAAAAAAAAAGCGGCGTTTTCGAATCCGGAAAAAATCCAAAAAATTTTATGCTAACAAAAAAAATCACTAAAAATGCCATTTTAGAGCATCCCAGTAAGGGCAACTATTTTT
>CENJ01081091.1_pt1 | contig 14080 bp, 13 predicted proteins | sample 356161 | NCBI WGS metagenome assembly CENJ01 (sample SAMEA2619531, study PRJEB7988) | marine metagenome | biome: marine biome (ENVO:00000447); feature: surface water layer (ENVO:00002042); material: "saline water (ENVO:00002010), including plankton (ENVO:xxxxxxxx)" | depth 5 m
GGCTAAGAACCGCGAATGGGAAATCGGCCATGTGGATGAAGCGGCTGGATACAAGTTCAATTCGAGAGACCTAGACCAACAGTTTGCACCAATAGGCAAGGACGCTCCTGTCATCAAAGAGCCAACACCTATAGAGAAGACAAACGAAATTCCTGTCATTGACCTAGATACATTAGCTGATGATCCAGAGCTTAATGCTAAATACCTTAGAGTAAACCAACTGCAAAGCGGTAAGTTCTCGACAAACGTACAGGACTACGACAAGCATTTAGACGACTTAGAAAAAGCGCTGAACGAACTCCCCGAATACCGAAAAACTGACGCAAATATTTCAGAGCAGATAAGCAGGCTTCAACAAATACTACAAGGCAACAATGTCCCGCTTGAGGATATGGCTGGGGCGCTGGACGTTTTCAGACGAATGACCCGCGTGTCTTCAAGGGGCGCACCTACGATCCAAAGGTCGGGAGAGACCCGTCTCGAAGAGGCCCAAGGACCGAGCGGTGGAAGCGCTTTTTACGCCATGCCGTCAAATGAACTTGCAATGCCCAAAGACGTAAAGATGGGCGAAGGATACCCACAGTATCAAATGATGGCGCATGAAATGTTTCACTGGGCATACGACAATGTGCTGTCTAATGAAGACAAAGTAGGAATGTATAAAGCGTTACGCAAATACTACTCAGGTAAAGACGGTAAGCTTGATGTAGATAAAATACAGGCGGCGATGCCTATACCTATAACAAAGAAAACAGCAAAAGCATTTCTACGTCCATCCGATGGCAGTAGCCCGAAAACAGTTTTTGTAATGTCGAGCTTCAGTCCTCAAGAATTTCTCGCTAGTCAGTTTGAATTGTACGCTAACGGCCAACTCCCGTATGCAGATACCGTCTTTCAAAAGGTCGCTCGTTTCATCACAGAGGTTATGGAGCGCCTTATGGGCAAGAAAAGCCTGCAAGTTGACCCCGACCTTATGCCGTACTTTGCCAAGCTTTTACCTGAAACCAGTGTCGACTTCATGGCTACAACAAAGAGCGCTACGACACCTGAAGGCCTAATGATCAACCGCATCATGGACGGCCTCAATCAACGCAGGTTTCAGCTAGAAGACATAGTTGCTAACGAATACGACATAAACCCGAACGTCTTGAGATCTCATCAACAAGCTCTATCCACCCTCCTACTCAAAGACGGCAGTGACGACATCTACGATCCGTTCATAACACAGGCAATGCGCGGCGACGACAATGTTGAGTTGAAAGATCGACTAGATTATGACGGCCTTGACGAGCCGTCTCTCAAAGAAATGATCTACGCAAAATTTGAACGGTCCGCTCGAAGCGACGTCGAGACAGCGCTGGAAACTCCAGCGGGAGAAGCTAACGAAGCGCAGAAACTAATGCAGGCAAACCTTCTCCTCGAAGTGTACGACTTACTCGACGAACGTCTACGAAGAGCCTTCTTGCAGAAAGAAGGTGCAAACGCCCCTGACCCCGACATGGTTCTCCCCGACCTTGAGACTGTTGACCCGAACACCCTTAAGGGAATGGGAAGCAAAGAAGACTTTGAAAAGCGTGCAAGGATGCGAGAAGGACGCAAAGCATTTGTTTCCGAATGGAGAGAAGCGTCGGCCAGTGGAAACAATCAGCAGATGGCGTCAGTCCTCGAGCAGTTTGGCGAACAACTTGTCTACAAACACACCGCAGTTGGAAGCAAGAGACCCTTCGTTGGTGAGGGTAGCCGTCTCGAGAACTGGATCACAACTAAATACATGAAGGACAAAAAGGCCGCCGGAAGAATGAAACGCGCCCTTCGTAGACGAGGCGAAGTCGTGTCCGAGCTTATGTATTCCATAGCTGGCAGAAAGATGACCAATAGATTTGGCCAGCCAAACGATGAAGCGATAGCCAAGTACGCGGCAATGACGCCAGAAGAATACAGAGACGCTTTGGAGATGGGTTACAAAACCGCAATGGAGTGGTTACGACGAGCAGACATACGTCTAAGCTGGAAGATGGCTGTCCAAGAAAAGAACGCAAAGAAAAAAGCTTTTTCAGACATGCGTCGCAACAACAAGCAAAAGGACGCAGACGAAGCGGCGAAGGCATTGGCGGCGGCTAATAGCAAAAAGTCTCCTCAACAAGAGAAGCCTGCAACCAATACGCCTAAAGATGCGGGCTTGAGAAGTGAGCCGAAGAAGAAGCTATTAGAAGAATTGCGCGGCAAGAATACGGATGAGGCGCGATACGAAGACATCGGTGCAGAGTTGGCCCGACGAGTAAGAGCCGCCGCATCTGTAGAAGAAGCGAGCGTAAGTGCTGACACCCTCATCATGAACGATCAAGAGCTTACGGTTGCGCTCGGTAGAGCAATGACCGAAAAGAATAAAGAAAAGGTTGCCGAATACGCCTACGAGATATGGTGGAGAAACGATGGCAAGTCGGTTCTGAACAAAGGACCGCGCCAGATAAAACTCGCAAACATGGAAGCTGAAATGTATCGAGGCGCGTCAGAGGCAGACGGTGTTCCAAACAACACTAATTCTGCCGTGCGTGATGCAGTCAAGAAGATCACGCATAGAGACAAGGAAACCCAAAGAACTGGCCGAATAATGCTTACCCGTCTTCTTAACATGAGCGACGGCGACAAGCTTAGATTAACTTCTGGAGAGTACGACAACGTACGAAAGGAAATAAGAAAGCTTGCGAGCGGTATAGTCAAACCAAACCAAAAGAAAGCACAGGAAGCAGAAGAACTTCTAACCTTTGGCGGTACTGCCCCAAGCTTAGACCCGAACAATCCTTTAGATGCGGCTCTTGCTAACTTGGCTGGCACGTTGAAAGGCCCGCCCGCCGACACAATCCGAGGCATCTCCGACATAGCCATGCGGGCTGTGCCTCTGAATGTAGACGAAGCGGCTGCTATTAGATCAGCTTACGACGCGGCTGGTTCCCCTGACGTTGGCTATCCAAATCCAGCAGACGCATCCTTCGTTTGGTTCAAAGACACACTAAACAAGGCAATCCTTGGGGAAGAAAGCTATCGCCCATTCAGGGGTGCTGACGCCACCACTGCAAATAATGTATTGCAGTCAAGGATCGAAGACATAGCATATCTGACAAACGGACTTATTAAAGATCCATCCGTAAAGACAGCGGCCAAACGACTAAGCTGGTACGGAGATATCTTTGACGGCCTGCCCACAGGACCGAGCGCTGAACGCGCTCTCAAGGAACAGCGGTTTGTAGAGGGCGGGCTTGGTGCTGGCCCGAACGGCGAAAGCATAGCGTTCTATCACGCTACACCAAATACAAAAGCTTTCGCAGATCAAGACTTTGTGTTCGAGCCGTCTGGCGACAACGCGCATTATGGTCGTGGAATTTACAGTGCGATGAACGTGAAAATTCTCGATCGCGTCTACTCTGTCAAGCCTACTACAGCGGCCCTCAAACGGATGATAGCCACACAAGTTCCAGAACAAGACCAACCAAACGCCCTATTGCTTTTGGAAGCGCTTCAAGATGCCCGCGTAAATCAAATGGACGCTGACCAGACAAAGAGAGGCTCTGGTGAATGGCCGTTCATTGACGACGAGATCATGGAAGCCCTAGAATTTATGGGTCTACGACAAAGCCCCGGTGTAGTCGAGATGAGAATACGGGCGGTTAATCCACTAGACCTCAGACAAGACACTATCTTAGCTCCTAACGATGTGGATTTTGTCAACGTCATGATGAATATTGAGGCTGACGGAGGCCTTAACGGAAACTCATTAGACTACATAAACGGCAAGCTTGCCGATGGAAACTACAACGCACGCGATTGGTACGGTGATGTCATTTTCCTTATGCAACGCGATAACGACATCACGGAACCGCAGGCAAAGAAAGCTTTTACGGACACCGTAGAAGAACTTGGGTACGACAGCTTGCAGGTTACGGAATGGAACAGACCTAATGACGACATGGGCAATCCGGGCGAAGTAACACAATTTGATGCAGTCGTTATCTTTGACAGCGCCAATGTAAAAAACAAAGACGCCAAAGAATTTGATCCCGACTACGTGCAGTTCAATCGGGCGCCGCAGAGGATCAACATTAACACTGACGTCGACGGCATGGATGGGCCACTGAACGCTGTCACTGGCGACTTGCTCTCTGACCCTAACGCCTCTGTTGAAGACATCATCGACGGCGTAGCGGGAAGATCTGGCAACGGCGCAGATCCCGGCCTCATCGACATCATGAGGAAGATGGCCAAACGACAAGCCCTCACCGAAAAAGATATGCGTAAACTTTCGGAGTACAATCCTCTCAAGATACTGACCGACAACGCCAATCGTCTACGCATGAGCGGTATGCACTGGGTTGGCGATTGGGCTAAACCCCGAAAAGGCGCTAGTTACCACGACAGAGAGAGCGCATTGATGGCCTCTAAGGTTATGCCTATTCTCGACAGGCTAAACGAAATAGGTGATCAGACTAAGTTCCGACGTTGGACACGCGGCCTCAAATTTACAGGCAAAGTATCACAGCCCGACAGCTTTAAGCGCATCGTCAAGGCCATGAGACGGCCTACAAGCACGAACGAGAAAGCGCTGGAACCAAAAGAGCGCGGTATGGTCGTCGCTCTCCGAGAAGCGTTTAGAGAAGAACTGCGCTTGATGAAAGAAGCTGGCATCCGTATCGGGGAAATACGCGACAACTATTTTCCACAAGTATGGAACGTCGAGAAGATAAGAGAAAACCCTGCTAGGTTTGAGCAAGGCTTAACTGCTTACTTACTACGTGAGAACCAAGACAAGCCAGAAGGCTTGTCAATCGACAGAGCTTCAGACATAGCCCGTCAAATCAGTGATCACCTGTTGAATGAAGACGGTGTTTATCTGCCAAAAATAAGCAAACGGGCGAACCAGAACGACAACATCGACTTCACACGTCTTATCCGTCTCAACGAAATAGGAGATGACGGCAAGCTTAAGTACGAAAACATACTCAAGTTCATGGAAGATAACGAGTTCTTAGTCGACGATTTACAGTCTATCGTCGCTAAATACTTTGAAGGAACGACCAGACGAGTAGAGATGCACAAAAAGTTTGGCACATCCAATCACGGGTTCTACGACTACCTAGCAGTAAGGTCTGACGGTGAGCGTACAGCCAAGAAGATGCTGGCCAGCGACAGAACCGTTACTAGCACTCGTCTACACCTCAACCCAGACGGACCGGGAGCTACGACGGAGACAGCCCGCATACCAGAAATCAAAGCACTGTCAGACGCCGACGCAAATACAGCAATAGACAACGCACTGATCCTTATACAAGAAGGAAAAGGTCCGACCACGGTGGCGGCATACCTGAAGTCGCTCAAGCCAGACAGCGGAGACGCCTACAAGCGCCGCGTCGAGGCTATAGCTAACGGACTGTGGGAGTACAACAAGTTTGGGAAAATAAGTAGGGGCGAGATCAAGTTTGCGGAACAGTACATGGGGACAATCCAAGGCAAGACCGTCGAGGAAACTGCTTACTTCAACAAACTCCGTAAGTTCAGCAAGGTCATGCGTACAATCAATACAGTATCCTTGCTTGGCTTCACAACGCTTACGTCGTTTACCGACGTGGCCCTGCCATTCATCCGTGGGGCCAGCGCAGTCAACGCTTACAACGCACTGAAGAACGCGGCCAACGGACCAGATGGTGACGAGTACAGAAAGGCACTGCGAAGCGTAGGCGCAACAATGGAAAACATTGTTCAGCATCGGATGGCTATGATGTATGGCGGTACAGGGGGCAAGATTTCAAACGCTTTCTTCCACGCTAACCTGCTAACTCCGTGGACAAACATGATGCGAGAAAGCGCTGTGATGGTTGGCTACGAGATGTTGAAGGCGAACATCAAGATAGCTCAGAAGCACCAGGCATCGGGTATCAACAGCCGCAAGTTCCGACGCGCAAAACGCATGTTGTCAGAGTTCGGGCTTGACGACTACATCACAAACGGCAAGTCGCCAGACGATCTGTCCCTGCTGTATGAAGACACTCGTCTACGGGCCGCACTCCACAAATTCGCCTCAGAAAGCATCTTCACACCGTCACGCACAGACGTCCCGTTATGGGCGCAGGATACTTCGGAGTTCGGAGCAATAGGCGCGATGATCTTCCAGCTAAAAAGCTATCCGCTAATGTTCCAAAGACTGACGGCACGCACCCTCAAAGAAGCTTACGGCTACATCAAGAGCGGTGGTGACGGTGGAGACATACTCCCCCTCGTCAACATGCTGACCATCGGAGGCCTGTCAGGGGCGGGAGCATTGGCTGCCAAAGATTTGGTTCAGGCACGCGGCGGTGACGACGAGAGGTCTGTAGCCTTGCGTAGACGGTCACTTCAGAACATAGCGGAGAGTATGGGCTACGACAAAGACAAGGACGACCTAGACGAGTGGCTCGGATGGGCCGTTGAAAGTTATGTTCATATGGGTGGCTTGGGTCTAGTTGCAGATCTTTTCTATTCAGCCAGCCGTCAAATGGAAAACGGCATGTACGGCATCAATCGTATGAACTCCCTTGTCCTTGGCCCGTCTATGGGCGCCCTGACATCGGCCCTCACCGTTGCTCAAGGGACGACAGTGGCAGACGGATTAGATAGAAGTGCCGCCAGAGAGTTGGCCCAGCGAATACCGATATTTGGTGGCGTCAGAAACATCCGAGACGAGATCACAGACTACGTAGGCGGACCACCCAGACAGAGAGGAGGAAGGTCCGAACTCGAAGGTCTAGGTGGCGGTCTTGGCGGCGGTCTATCGTAAGGAGGTAACATGGAAGGCGTAGGCATTGGAGATTGGATAACCATTTTTTTTGGTGCTTTCACAATCCTGTCAGCGATTATCTTTGCCTTAATTAGAAATCATGTGTTGTTGCAGGAATGTACAAAAAAAATTGAAGTTCTTTTTAATCTAATCAACCAAATCAAAGACAGGGACAAATGAGACTACTGAAACGCGAGTACGCGTCACCCCATTTCAAATGGACAGAGCTACAATGCAGGTGCAAGGGCCGATCCTGCGGTGTAGCCGAGGGTACAAAAGCCCGATGGATACAACCCGAGGCCTTAGATAAACTGGAGACTTTACGTGAAATTCTTAAGCAACCTATCCGCATCAACTCTTCTTGCCGATGCCCTATCCACAATGCGGCGGTGGGTGGTGCGCCTTTATCAACTCACAGGTCTACAGAAAGCAATCCAACTCGTGCGTTCGATGTTGCACTCAGCATGGACAAAGACCTCCTCATACGTAGCGCAGAAATGGCAGGCTTTATGGGAATAGGAGTTTCGTACCGCACATTCGTTCATGTAGACAACAGACCCAGACGGGCAAGGTGGTAGACAGTGGAAATTTTAGGAACCGTAGTCAGCGGCCTCTTCGGGTCGGCGCTTGGTGGAGGGGGGATTGGCCTCATCGGTACAGTCGTAGGGAAAACCTTCGGTTGGCTCGAGGCAAAAGAAAAAAACAAAACCCTTCTAGCGCAAAACGCGCACGAACTGAACCTTCTCAAAGAACAGGCCAACATGAAACAAGCCGAAATGGAGAGCGAGTACATGATCGCGCAGATGTCGGCAGACGCGTCGATACGTACCGCCGCCTACGACCATGATGCCAGCTACGGCGAGACGCCACGATGGTGTAGCGCTGTACTTCGACTTGTACGTCCGACCGTTACACTGCTACTCATGGGCATGTCGGGATACATCTACTGGAAAGCATACGAGTTCGGGGATTGGACTACAACAAAAATGCTGGCGGAGGAAGTTGTCTTTATGACCAGCCTCGCAATTACTTTTTGGTTTGGATCACGACCCGCAAATAGGAGGTAGACATGAAAGAATGTGAATGTGGTAACGGTAAAGTCATAGAGAAAAAGCGTTACTGTGCGTGTGAAGACGCGAAGTACACACACGTCAAAGCCATGCCTTTGATCGATCCTGTAGCCGTGATTAAAAAATCACCGAGGCCCAGCAAACGAAGTTAGGCCAAGCTTGATCCGCTCGAGGTAGCCTTCTTTGATTGGCTTCGGGGTACGTGAGCCATTGACCCACGCCACGGTGTAGCCTTCGCCGCAGACTTCCAGAACGTAACCCTCGCGTCCGTCCATGTGCCGTACGGCATCATTGACTTTGACCCGAGCCTTCTCGCATGTCGTCACTTTTTGTCTCCTTCAAAGTGCGGTGGACGATCATCGTTCAAGCCCCCTGTCGTAAGGCCATCAATGATGATCGCAAGACATGCCCTCGCGTGTCCGAGATGCGATTGACCGCTCTCGGCATCTAAATCTTCTCCTTCGTACCAAAGCATGAGATGACGCATGGCGGCACCGTAGTAGATGCTTGCGCTGATAGGTCCGTCTACACGCCAGTTCCACTCCCCGTATTTGTCAGCGCCGTGCCTCATGGCTTCGGCCTCTTCCCGTATGGCTTGTGCAGGCACGAGTTGCACTGGACACTTCTTCATTCCTTGTGCTGTCTTCGGGTTCGTGTCAGGCGTCTTCATAAAGTTCAATCTCCGTGTCTACACGAGCCAGCTTACCCTTCACCGACGCCATAGCCGCGTATGTGTAAGCGGCCTTGTCGCAAGCCTGTATAATCTCGTCCCTTGTCTGCTCTGGTACGTAGCTCAGACGAAAGCGTATGCTTTCGATCGTCGCTTCAAACTTACTCAGTTTGGTTTCCAACTGCTCCTTTCTGTCGAGCAGGCTGTCTAAGTAATCATTTATCATTTAACACCTTCTCAGCGTGATTGATTAATTGTTGTCTACGCTCCCCAATATTCTTGGCTGCTTGAACTTTTGCTTTTGAATACCTCATGTCGGCTACGGCCTTTGCCCTCTTCGACAACTCGGCCCACGCCTCCCAAATCTCGCCCCTGCACTTGACAACTGCATCAGGTGGCCTGCCGAGCCAGCCCCACGTAAGGCGCTCTGCCATCCAATCCTGTGTCTCTTGATCTTTCTTGATCACGCTTTCTCCAACGGCTTGTAAATTTTATAATCGTCACAGACAGCAACAGCTTTCGTCTTATGCTTCATGCAGTGCCATCTGTCGTCTGGATCAGCGGCACAATGAATACAGGACGCGCACTCTTTGATTGGAGCTACGCTTCCCCAGCACGCATCTTTCTTGAAGCATGATCGGCAACGCCAATCGGTTTCGTCTTTCGATATTTTTCTGGCTTCGTTAGAAAGCACGACTTGTATCCGCGCCTTAAGGTACGAGAAATCTGTTTCGCTGAACTCTATCGTTTCGCTGGCATAAGCACTCGTGTTCTTGTTGTATGCGACGAGAACAGCCTTTCGGTACTTGCCCGACAACCCCATCATTAACTGGCATTGATAGTTGTACATTGGGTGGCTAGACCGAACGCCTTCCGACTTGAACTTGCGGAACTTGCTGTCGTTCATGCTCTTGATCTCGAGCAGTGCTACCTCGTCATCGCCTAACGATATGAGGCCGTCTGCATGGCCTACGACATGGCCACCAAATTCTTTAAACTCATACTGCTTCCCTGTAATTGGGTCGACTTCCTCAATAAAAAATCCTGCCTTTTTTAGATCGGCAACAACCTGATCTTCTATACGATGACCTTCCCGAAAGATGCGTAACAACTGTGCGCTTGGCGGTGTGTCGGGGAACCCTCGCAAACTGAACGCCAAGTAAGCATCGCAGGGATGACCCACACCAGAAGCTCCGAGGTACTGCCGCGCTGGCCCTCGATCTTCTTTTATCGCATCAATCTTTTCGGCTATTAAATCCATAGGTCGCTTCTTTAGTTGGTTTTAGCAATGTTGCGTGTGTCCCGCTGTCGGCTATACAAAGATGCCCGCTTGGAAGTATGTATGTGGCAGTCCAGACACCCGTCTTCGAGTTGATCCAGATTTGCGTGACGTGACCTCGTAAGCTCAAACCAGAGAAAGCTGGCATTTCGCCAGCTTTCATAAGGTTTCTTTTTCCACTTTCTTTTTCGACACAAGGTACTTGTTGCGCCTTCGCCTCACACGCCCATACTCCAATCAACGTGAAGATGAAGATAACAAGTGTCTCGCGCCAGCAAGCCATTAAAACGGTATCTCGTCGTCGAGGCCGTTAGACTTTCCCGAACCGTTAGACGTCATATCGTTTGTATCGTCTACAACAACGACGGTTCCAGTATCGTGACCATTTGTGTAGTCAGGCGTATAGTATGCACCGAACGGCATTGGCTTCACACCAGACTGATAGGTGTTACCATCCTTGCTCCAAGTCTCACGATCACCGTTTGCATCCTTCGGATACCTCATGCGTACACCAACCGTCAGACCTTTGAGAGAATTGATATCTCCCGGCTCGTCTGGGTTAGGATGACCGCCATGCTTCAAGATCGCCTTGAGACGTGACAGGCCTATGCTTGTGCCTCTCTGTGCCTTGTCGCTCTTGTCGGTGTCGTCGACCTTGCAGAACTCATTTATTACCTGTCCGCTTGGCGCTTTCAAACTGATCATCAATGACGTCTTGCCACCGTTATTTTTTATTTGCACATCGCTTACCGTGCAGATGTAGTCACCCTCATCTAATGATCTAGGTCGGTCTTCGTCTACGTGTTGCAAGTTTAGGTTTTTAAAATTCCAACTCATTATTTGGTGTCCTTCTCTGTAATTTTATTTGATTTTCTGCCTTCCATCTTTCTGAACAGATCGGCAATATTTCCTGTTCGTTCGACTGCCTGTAACGATCGCAACGGATCTCGCACCTTGCAGTGCCATCCCCCGTATTGATCGCAGACAATGAACCTCTCTACGCGTACTCCGACAGCACGTCCCTGCTCGTCCTTCGCGTCTTCAGTGCGACGAACTCCTGCAAGCACATTGTCAAAAATGCCGGGTAATTGCTTTTGCACTTTCGCCATCGGCAACAGTGGCCAATACTCTGTACCCCCGTTGTCGTTGGTTTCCTCCTTGGCCAACGCTGTAACAAGTACATGGTAATCGAGATCGCGGAACCACTTAATCGTACCGATGATCTCGCTCGCGTATTGTTCCCATACCACAAATCCATTCTTGTCATTGCGATGCGCGTACTTTGTTTCCGACAAAAGCATGTCTCCTGCCTCTGTCAAACTGTCGAGAACAATTACTTTGTAGCCTTGCTTCTTGAAGTCGTCAGAGGCTACCATTTCTTTGATGTCGAGAAGACAGTGTATGCCTTTCTCGGGATCATTCCGACCGCGCTTGTTCCACGAATTGAACGCAAGATAGTCTATGTCGAGATGCGACAGGCTCATCAAGCCTGCCTCTCCCGAAATGATAAACGTCTTACCGTACAACTCTTGGAGATGCGCCGCCTGTGTGGTCTTTCCCCATCCGTGATGACCGTACAAGAGCGTCTTCTGCGCTCTCTTTACTTCATCACCGCTAGTTTTTAGAGGCCTAAACATTAGCGTTCTTGTCCTCCACTATTATCTTCGCGGGTCCAGCCTTCCTCGTAAGAGCAGGCATTAACAACTGCTGGTCTTCTGGAGGTAACTTTTCGTATCGACGCTTCTCGACCGTGTATCTTTTCTTCACATGATCTGGCAAAGCGTCCATGTCGTTGAGTAGCTGGGCCATCAAGTCTTGGTCCCAATCAAAGCGTTCGCCTCGGGTAACGATCACACGTACGTCGCCAACTTCTTTTATTTGCTCTCCGATTTCTTCTGGAATGTGCGAGCAAACCTTTGTCGCAATTCGATCCAGCTTATCCTTAAAGACGTTGTACTTTTCTTGCACGTCTTTTAGTTCCCTCACGTCCGCTATGAACTGAAGGTCTTCCGCAGTCAGAGCAGGACTTAAACCCCACTCCCGTAATTGTGCATCACTCATTTATTTTCCTTTTTAAAGTTAGCCGCTATGGCAGTTGGTCGAAAACTAACATAAAGTTTGTTTTGTGTCTAGCTTAAATGCAACTTTAGTGGTAAACAACCATCTTAGAAACCTAAATAGGAGAAAAATGGTACATCTAAATTTGCAACAAATGATCCGCGACTGCGGCAAACCCGAAGCCATAGCTGAACAAATAGACATGCACTTTACGAGCGTCTATCGGTGGCTAAAATCAGGCAACATCAACGGCGATAGTCTCGCCAAGATTGTCCACCACTATGATATCGACCTCCGACAATACGTAGTGAAGGAGTGATCATGACAAGCGAGGACAAACTACTAGATCACCTAGACCGAATGTACAACGCGGCCTACGAATACTTAGATCGTGGGTGGAGCTTCATCCCCTGTAGTCCGGGCGGTAAGGAAGCGTTAATACCGTGGAAACAATTTCAGACCACAGCAACTACAGAAGAAGATGTCGAAGGTTGGTTCAACAACGGTGTGCAGACAAAGCATGGCGTCGTTAGAGATTTCGACTTTCTGCTTGTCACTGGCAAGCTGTCAGGCGTCGTGGTCGTCGACTGTGATAATGAAGAGGCAGTGTTCAAAGCGAAGGAGCTGGGCCTCTCCTCCAACGTCATGGTGCAAACACGGAAGGGCATCCATTACTACTGGCTACACGCAGGCGACGACCGCTACCCCAACAAAGTTGGGAGCGGTGTCAGCAAGCACGACTTCTCGTGGCCAGAGTTTGACGGCCTAGACTTTCGTGGCGATGGCGGTGTCTGTGTATTGCCACCATCACGCAGGAAGGACGGCAAGACTTACGAATGGCTGGTCGACTACGACGAACTTGATACAGACAAGGTGTGGCAGAAGCGTACCTTCATGAAAGATGTCACGGGGGCTACCAGTGAAGACATCGCCGAGCTTCTGTCAAAAGGTCAACTCCCGAGCCTTGGACAAATCACTGCCGATAGTGGACAAAAAAGAACCGTCGAGGACGAAATCGCCGATATGGGTGGACAGATAGCTACAGGTGGCAGAAACGCTACACTTACAAGGCTGGTCGGAAAGCTCGTGTCGGATGGCGTGTCGCCCGCAGATGGCCAACTGTTCATGCAGGCAATGCAAATCTGCCAAGACTACATGGACGACCCACTGCCAGAGTTCGAGGTGTTGGCGGTGTGTAACAGCGTCGTCGAAAAGGACATGAGGGAGAAGCCTTGGCGATATGATGAGGATGGAAACTTTATTAATAAGTCAGAGCCGAAGGAAGCGCCTCCTCCCGACGTTGTTCTACAGCCGCTTGTCACACGATCAAATGCAGCAGACATTCGGTCTACGCTTGGCAAGGAAAGGTACTTAATGTATCCAGCGGTCCAGCATCCGACGATAGCGCAGGTCTACGGATACAGCGGACACGGCAAGTCTTTGTTCGTAGGTCACATGATGTATGCCTTGTCTTGTGGCTTGGACTTTGCTGTCTACGAGAATATGCAGAAAGCACGGGTTCTCTATCTGGACTTCGAGAACAGCCTCGGTGAAATCGTAGATCGGATAGAGCGTTTCCATGAGACGTTTAACAATCCTGCTGACGACGAAGGCTTTGCCGTCTACTCACCTGCGAGCAAGGAAGCCAGCATCTTAGACATGCGGAGTGATGACGGACTAGCCGAAGTGTTGGCTAACGCAAGAGCGCATCAAGCCGACATCATTGTGATCGACACACTTCGCACAGCGTTCAGTGGCTTCGACGAAAACCGTTCGCAAGATTGGGCGGCAGTCAACCATGTGCTACTTACGCTTCGTAACGCTGGCTTCAGTGTGATTGGAATACATCATGCGAACAAACCCCAGCAGGCCGCCGGATCGTCTACAACTACAGCCGGAACCGAGGCGGGTTCTACAAACCAATTAACACTTCTCGAAACACAGATGCGTGTCACACAAATCTTTGCGGACACCGAAGAAGGACGACAACGTGCAGAAGAAGTTAGAGGTGTTACCGACGACACTGGTTGGAAATTGTTGGACGACATTCGTACGCGTCGTGAGGCCAGGGATAAAGAAGGCTACCGCATAACGACAGCTATCCGCGTCAGCTACGGCAAAGTGAGAGCGAGAACTGAAGCACACCGTACCTGCTATATCGGTTTCGGAGAAGCTACAGCAGATGGCAAGCCTGTCAT
>CENJ01043183.1_pt1 | contig 14075 bp, 16 predicted proteins | sample 356161 | NCBI WGS metagenome assembly CENJ01 (sample SAMEA2619531, study PRJEB7988) | marine metagenome | biome: marine biome (ENVO:00000447); feature: surface water layer (ENVO:00002042); material: "saline water (ENVO:00002010), including plankton (ENVO:xxxxxxxx)" | depth 5 m
AGGTTCTTGGCAAGGCGGGCGGCAAGCTTAGGCCAGTTTCAATGCCGCGCCCAGTCCCGCCAGCTGCGAAAATGCCACCGGGAACAGGGTTTTTTGCCGCAATTCGGCAAATCCCGTTTGTCAGCCGCCGCATAGTCGGCTAGGAAGCGGGGCATTCCCGCATCCCCGGCCGTCTCTGAAAGCGCAGTCATGACAACTCAGCTTCGCAATATTGCGATCATCGCCCATGTCGACCATGGCAAGACAACCCTGATCGACTCGATCATGAAACAGACTGGTCTGTTCCGCGACAACCAGAAGGTTGCCGAGCGTCTGATGGATTCCGGCGATCTGGAAAAGGAACGTGGCATCACCATCCTTGCCAAGCCGACCTCGGTCGCCTGGAAGGATCTGCGGATCAACATCATCGACACCCCCGGCCATGCCGATTTTGGCGGTGAGGTGGAGCGTGTTCTTGATATGGCCGACGGGGTAATCCTGCTGACCGACGCCGCCGAGGGGCCGATGCCGCAGACCAAGTTCGTGCTTGGCAAGGCGCTGAAGCAGGGTCTTCGGCCGATTGTCGTGATTAATAAGATCGACCGCCCCGATGGCCGCCCTGATGCCGTGGTCGACGAGGTGTTCGATCTGTTTGTCTCGCTTGATGCGAATGATGAGCAGCTTGATTTCCCGATCCTCTACGCCTCTGGCCGTGATGGCTGGTGCACGGCCGAGCTTGACGCGCCGCGTGAGAATCTGAGCCCGCTGCTGGATCTTGTGGTGGCGCATGTTCCAGCCCCCGATGTCGAGCCTGACAAGCCCTTTGCGATGCTGGCAACGCTTCTCGACAGTGACCCTTTCCTTGGCCGGTGCCTGACAGGCCGGGTTATCCAGGGAACGGCGCGCGTCAACAGTGCGGTAAAGGCGATCAATCTTGACGGCAGGCAGATCGAGACTGGCCGTCTGACCAAGCTGCTGCGCTTTGAAGGCACGCAGCGCGTTCCCGTCGATGAGGTGCAGGCGGGTGATCTGATCTGTATTGCCGGACTTGCCGAGGCATCGGTGGCGGACACCATCTGCGACCCGCAGGTCAATGACGCGCTGTATTCAACACCCGTCGACCCGCCAACCATGTCGGTCACCATCACCGTCAATGACAGCCCCTTTGCTGGCCGTGAGGGCAAGAAGGTTACCTCGACGATGATTCGCGAACGGCTGCTTGCCGAGGCCGAGACCAACGTCGCTATTACCTTTGCCGAAAGCACTGGCAAGGATGCCTTCGAGATCGGGGGACGGGGCGAGCTGCAGCTTGGTGTTCTTGTCGAGACGATGCGCCGCGAGGGGTTCGAGATGACCGTCTCGCGACCGCGTGTGCTGATCCGCAATGAGGGTGGCCAGCGGCTGGAGCCTGTCGAGGAGGTCACGATTGATGTCGATGAGGCCTATGCAAGCACGGTTGTCGATGCGATGAACCGGCGCAAGGCGACAATGCAGGATATGCGCGCCTCTGGCGCCGGCAAGACTAGGCTTGTGTTTCTGGCGCCGTCACGCGGCCTGATCGGGTATCCCAGCCGGTTCCTGACCGACACCCGCGGCACCGGCGTGCTGAACCGTGTCTTCCATGCCTATGAGGCCTATCGCGGCGATATCCCGGGTCGCCGCAATGGCGCGCTGATTGCGTCGGAAACCGGCACTGCGGTGGCCTACGCTCTGTTCAATCTGCAGGATCGCGGGGTGATGTTCATCGATCCGCAGACACCTGTCTATCAGGGCATGATTGTCGGTGAGCACAGCCGTGACAATGACCTGGAGATCAATGTTCTGAAGGGCAAGAAGCTGACAAATGTGCGGGCCGCCGGCTCGGACGAGGCGGTGGCGCTTGTGCCGCCGCGCCGGATGTCGCTTGAGGACATGATGGCCTATATCGACAGCGATGAATTGCTGGAGGTCACGCCGGCGAGCCTGCGGCTTCGCAAACGCTATCTTCTGGATCATGAGCGCAAGAAATACCGCCGTCAGATTGAAGATGAGGAACGCGCCTACGGCTAGGCATCGCCGCCTTGGCGGCGGGACAGAAACAGCCCGCCAAGCACCAGAACATAGGCCGTGACCGAGACAAGCCCGACGCTCTCGCCAAGGATCATCACGCCGAACAGGCCGGTGACCAATGGCACGATATAACCGTTTGTCGAGGTGTAGATGGCGCCTTCCCGCTGGATCAGTCGTCCCCGCATAAGCATTCCGCAGCCGGTAACAAGCATGCCACCGCTGAGCAGCCAGCCGATGCCCTCGACGCTTGGCATGGCCGCCGGCAAGGATGCCAGCGCCACCGGGACGGCCAGAATGTTGCCGACAAGAAATGCCGATGCCGTGATCGATATGGCGGATACGCGCGGCATCATCTGGAACAGAACGGCGCCGCTGGCAATGAAGACCGCCGTCATGATACAGGCCAGATGTGGAATCCAGACTGGCACCTCACCACCGAAACTGTCCTGAATTCGGGGCGCGGCGCGGGTTGACTCATCGCCCGCCACTCCGGCCAGCGCAAGAACGATGATGCCGGCCGAGGCAAGGGTAAATCCTATCCATTTGCGGGGTGTGATCGGCGTGCCGAGAAAAATGCGCGAGAGCAGCAGCACCTCGATTGGAATCACCGCATAATAGATCGCGGCGGCCGTATTGCTGACATAGGTCAGTGTCCAGGGAAGAATGATGAAGGCAGGTGACATCGATATGGCCCCATAGATCGATGCCATCACCCACAGTTTTTTGCCGCTTACGAGGCCGGCACCGCTGAAATAGGCGACAACAAGAAGGAAAAGCGAAGCGAAAACCACCCGCATCGCGCCGGCGAAATAGGGCCCGACCTCGAGCGTCGCCATCGAAGCCGAAAGGAACCCCAATGAATAGAGGCAGGCCAGTGTCAGCAGCATTGCCAGTGACAGCGCGCCAGGCTGGCGCCAGAAGAAGGATGGCGTCACAACCGCCACTCCGGACAGTCGGTCATGATGACATCGACGATCATCTTATCGGTCATCATCTGGGCATGGCACCTGTAAATCCGCATTTTCTGTGCCCTGATATAGCTGTGCCGGTGTGATGTTTTACGCCAGTCAGGGTGGGCTGTCACCTTTACGCTTATCCTTGCGGGTCTGCCGGATGACACTGATTGATGGTGCGAGTGATTCCATTGCATCAAATAATTTGCAGGTATAGTCTGCCGGCAGTTGGCCAGCATTTGGCCAGCAGTTAAGGGTGCCTTCTATGGTGAAGCAACTTGATGGCCAGAAATTCCAGGGCCTGAAATTCTATGGCCTGAAAAACTGCGACAGTTGCCGCGCCGCGCTGAAGGCGCTGGATATGGCAGGCATGCAGGTTGAATTTCAGGATGTCAGGGATGATGGCGTGCCTGCGGATGTGCTTCGCCGGGCGCTCGACGAGCATGGTGCGGACCGGGTGATCAACCGCCGGTCAACAACCTGGCGTGGTCTGGATCAGGCGGCCCGCGACGGCGACCCGGTCGATCTTCTGACGGCGAACCCGGCGCTGATGAAGCGCCCTCTGATTGTACTGATGGATGGCACTACTACCATTGGATGGGATGATGGCGCGCGTGGGGCGCTGGGCCTATAGCGCTGGGCCTTTAGCGCTGGGCCTGTAGTGCTGGGGCTGTAGTGCTGGGGCTCTGGCGCCGGTGGTTTCAAGAGCGCGGTATGGATGATTAGGGATACGGCAGATCAGGGTAGAGGTCAGGGAAGGATGGCGAAGACAAGAATAGCTCTCGAACTCGGGATGGGGACGTCCCTTCGCAAGGGCGATTACACGCGCGCCGCGGTGCGCGCGGTTCAGGATGCGCTGTGGCGGAATTCCATCAGTTTTGCCGAGGCCTTCGGGTTTGAAAAATCGGACATGCTGATCGATGTCGAGATCGGCGTGCAGCACCCCGATGCGGTGGATGATGACGAGGTGAAGGCCGTGCTTCCCTATGGCAAGGGCGGGGTGCGGGTCGTCCATGGCGGGCTTGATATCCCGAAGCCGGATGGCGGTGGCGCAACCATTCTCGCCAATGCTGCCATCATCATTTCCTTCGATATGGAACGTCGGCCCGACGCGCCGGACAAGACGACAGACAAGGCGCCAGATAGGGCGGTGTCAACATGAAGAGGTTGATTCTGGAAATGGGTACCGGCACCGATCTATATGGCGGCGACTATACCAAGGCGGCCTGCCGTGCCGTCCGCGATGCCATCGGTCACAGCTCGCTGTCTCTGTTCAGGTCCTGCGGCTACAACCATCGCGACATGGTGGTCAGGGTCACGATCGGCGTTCAGGACCCCAGCGCCGTCGACACCGCCAGGGTGGCGGAGACACTGCCACGCGGCAATCCCGAGGTGAGTGTTGTTCGCGGCGGTCTCAACATCGAGGATGAATCGCAGGATACGCCAACTGTCATTGCATCGGCGGCGGTCGAGGCGTTTCTGGAGGTTGATGCCGAGGGCTGGGCCATCAGCGGGCCGGCTGATGACTGAATGCCCTTCCGGCCCTTGCTGCTGAACGGCATTCCCTTTCATGCGCCCCTATGAATTTTTCCTCTATGTCGCGGTCATTGTCGGCTGGTCGACAAGCTGGTACCCGCTTTCGCTGCAGCTTGGCGTCGTCGCGCCGGAGGTGTCGCTTGTCTGGCGGTTCAGCATTTCCGGTCTGATGATGTTTGGCATCTGCGCCCTAAGCGGCATTGATCTTCGCTTTGGCAGGGCCGAGCATGGCCGGTTTCTGATGCTTGGCATGGCGCTGTTCTCGACGAACTTTGCGCTGTTCTACAATGCCAGCCTCTATGCCGCGTCAGGACTTCTGGCGGTAATGCTGTCGATGGCGTCATTGATCAATGTCGGTCTTGCTGCGGTGGTCAACCGCCGCCCGCCACCGCTGTTGCAGGTTGTCGCCGCGCTGACCGGTCTTGCCGGTCTCGGCCTTGTCTTCCTTCCTGAATTGCAGATGTCATCGACGGTGCTGACGTCAATGGCGTTCGGGTTCGCCGGCACGATCAGCTTTTGTATCGGCAACATGATGTCCTCGGCCAGTCAGGGACGCGGCATCCATGTTCTTGCCTCGACGAGCTGGGGGATGATCTATGGCACCGGGTTCATGGTGCTGGTGGCGCTGGCCCGCGGCCATGACTTCATCATTGATCCCTCGGTCAGCTATCTTGGCAGCCTTGCCTGGCTGATTGTCGTCTCCTCGGTGATGACCTTTGCCTGCTATCTCAGCCTGATCGGGCGCATCGGTCCGGGGCGGGCGGCCTACGCCACTGTGGTGTTCCCGATCTTCGCGCTGCTGATATCAGCGCGCTATGAGGGCTATGAATGGACGCTGCCGTCACTTGCCGGGATGGGGCTGGTGGTTGTCGGCAATCTGATGATGATTCGGGCCCGCGACTGACCGATCAGCTCATCCAGTCCATTCCTTCATCCATGATGGTAGGGAGGCGGTGCCAGCGAGGCGGCGGCAAGCCCCATCGCGGCGCCAAGCGTCAGCATATGGCGAAGCCGCATATACCATGGTGGGATCAGACCGGCCGCGGTGGCGCGCCTGTCAACGCTCCAGCAGATCAGAAATCCCGGCACCAGCGCCAGCAGGGCGGTGCGGCTGTCCAGAAAGACGATGGGCGGCCAGGCATAGAGCGCTGGCACAACCGACCACAGGAACCATCGCTGGCTGCGATCCCCCTGCATGGCCAGCCCCCAATGCACGGCGCCGACAAAGCTGAGGATTACGGCGCCGTAAACGCCGCTGATGATCAGCGCCAGACCGGCCCAGGGCGCCACCCCGCTATGCGCGACACCGGCGCAGACAAAAAATGGAATGAGGCCGCCAACCCCCATCAGGCTGGCGAGCGGCGGCGCGGTGTCCTCGGGGGATTCTGATGGGCTGTTCATGCGTTGTGCCTGTCCTGCCGTGCTACGGCGATCTTGCGCGGCTCACGCGTGGCCAGTGCCAGCAACGCCACCGCGCCTAGAACGATCGCACCCCCGCCGATTTCGGTCAATGTCATGGCATAGCCAAGGAATATCCAGGGCCAGATGGGGCCGAGGACGCTTTCAGTCAGCGTCAGCAGGCTGACCTCCGCCGCCGGAACATAACCTGTTCCCCATGTCACCAGTGCGATGCCGATGCCGATGGTAAACGCCCCCATAAACAGCGTCAGCAGCAGATCGGAGCGGGAGATCGCGAGACCGTTGCCAAACATGCTGGCGGCCATCCCGGCCATGCAGAGCGCCAGAATCCCGCCAAGAAACGTGCCGCCAAGAACATCATCGCGGCGGCTGCGGCGCGCCAGCACCAGCATCACGGAAAAGCTGAAGGACGAGATCAGAGCCACCACATTGCCGGTCGAGCGGCCAAGGCTGATGCCGTCGCTGATCATCAGCGCAACGCCAACCAGCGCCGCCGCCATGGCTGGCCATGTCAGCATATGCGGCCGCTCGCCAATCCAGACCCAGCCGAGGATGGCGGCAAGGAAAGGTGAAAGCGTCAGCAGCAGCAGCGCCGATGCCACCGATGTCAGCAGCATGGCATAGACATAGGTCATGAAGGCGATGGCAAGCGCCAGCCCCATCAGCATATCGGTCCTGTCCAGCGAGCGCAGAAAGGCGACCGGACGCTGGCCGCGCCGCAGGCAGGCTACCAGCCCCACCATGCCGGCAAGGGTAATTGACCGATAGAAAAGGATGACCATGCCGTCGGTGGTTTCCAGAAGCCGCATCAAAAGACCCACAAAGCTCATGCATGTGGCGCCTGCAATGACTAGCAACATGGCGGTATTCCGCGACATTTCTCTTCGTCCCCTTTGGCCCGCATGATCTGCCAACGCGTGTCAGTAACCACGAAATTTCCGGCAAGTCCATGTGCATCTTCGTCGGCCTGCTTTGCATGAAGAGGCCCTGTATGCTATGCCGCCGCATAGAGCGGTGCCTGTCATGTGCTGTGTTCGACGCGGTTGGGAGGCCATTGTGAAGCTTAAATTTACGCCCGTCATCCTTGTCGTGATGGCGGCGGTTTTTGTGGCCGGGTGCAGCAGCATGAAACCCTACAGCGAGTCGCCGCAATTCAACCCGGCCAATGGTGCCTTCCAGCACCCGAACGGCTATCAGCATGATAAGGGGTTTCTGGATGTTCTGGGGTTTGCGCGCGCCTTTTTCACTCGTGAGGATGACCCGGCCGAAACCGCAGGCTTTCCGCTTCTTAACCCGGCAAGTCTGGCACCGCCAACAGGCGATGGCCCGCATGTAACCTGGGTCGGGCACTCAACATTGCTGTTCAGATATCGCGGTGTCAGCGTCCTGACCGACCCGATCTTCTCCGACCGCGCTTCCCCCTTCAGTTTCACGGGACCGAAACGGGTTGTGGCACCGGCCTATACGGCGGAGTCGCTGCCGCATGTTGATGTGGCGGTGATCTCGCACGCGCATTACGATCATCTCGACATGCCGGGCCTGCGCCGCCTGGCGGCGAAACAGCCGCATATCCGGTTCATCGTGCCGCTTGGCCTTGCCAGCTATGTGCGGCGCGCCGGCTTTGACGATGTGGTGGAGATTGACTGGTGGCAATCCGACAGTCGGGATGATGTGACCATCACCGCCACGCCGTTGCGGCACTGGTCATCACGCAGCCCGTTTGACCGCAACAGGACGCTGTGGGCGGGTTTCATGATCCGCTTTGCCGACGGGTTCCAATTCTATTTCGCCGGTGACACAGGATACAGTCCGGATTTTGTCAACATCCGTGAACGGCTGGGAGCGCCCGATTTTGCCGCCATTCCGATCGGCGCCTATGAGCCAGGCGATTTCATGCGCGACTCGCACTGCAATCCCGAGGAGGCAGTACAGATTTTCAAGGATCTTGACGCTGGCCATGCTGTCGCCGTTCACTGGGGTACCTTCAAGCTGACGCTAGAGCCTATGGCCGAGCCGCCAGAGCAGCTCGCGAAGGCGCTTGCCGCGGCGGGAATCGCCCCGTCGCGCTTTCGGGCGCTGCAGCATGGAGAGCGCTGGGATTTCTGATCAAAGACCTCAATCCGGGCTGTCATGTCGCAGCGGCATTTTATCTGCCCCCAAAAGTGCGTGTTTGGCTTGCTTTTGACCTGTCGCTGAATTATGCAAACGAAGGTTTTCTTAGTGGGAGTAGAGAACCAGGTGCCCGAGCTTTTAAATCAATATTTGCCTATAGCGGTGTTCTTCGCGATCGCCGTCGGTCTGGCTATTGCCATGGTCAGCGCATCGCTGCTTCTTGGCAACCAGCGTCCTGACGATGAGAAGATGACAGCCTATGAATGCGGCTTTGATGCGTTTGACGATTCGCGCCGCCAGTTTGATGTGCGATTCTACCTTGTCGCCATCCTGTTCATCATCTTCGATCTCGAGGTTGCGTTCCTGTTCCCCTGGGCGGTGTCGCTTGGTGGAATTGGGCTGTTTGGTTTCTGGTCGATGATGCTGTTCCTTGCTGTTCTGACCATCGGTTTCATTTATGAGTGGAAGAAGGGAGCGCTGGAATGGGAGTGATCGACCCCCGTCAGGCCGCGCCAATCGGGCCCGGACCCGAGCAGGACGCCATCCTGAAGGCTGTTGGTGACGAGATCACCAATCGCGGTTTTGTTATCGCCAGCGCTGACAAGCTGTTCAACTGGGCGCGCTCCGGTTCGCTCTGGCCGATGACATTCGGTCTTGCCTGCTGCGCGGTCGAGATGATGCATTCCGCCGCCAGCCGTTATGACATGGACCGTTACGGGATGCTGTTCCGGCCAAGCCCGCGCCAGTCAGACGTGATGATCGTCGCCGGCACGCTGACCAACAAGATGGCGCCGGCGTTGCGCCGCGTCTATGATCAGATGCCCGAGCCGCGCTGGGTCCTGTCGATGGGGTCCTGCGCCAATGGCGGTGGCTATTATCACTATTCCTACGCTGTTGTTCGCGGGTGTGACCGCATCGTGCCGGTTGATGTCTATGTACCTGGCTGCCCACCGACAGCCGAAGCCCTGATCTACGGATTACTTCAGCTTCAGAAGAAGATCAGACGCACGGCGACAATCGCACGCGACTGAGCGAAGTTAATGTGGGGGATGTGTCGCGGTGCCTGACACGATCCCCTTATGCAACCTTTTCCGGGCGCCATGCCGGCCATCACTGCGATGACCGGGTTTCAGAACCGCCTGACCGGTGGCAATGGGAACCAAGAGATGACTGAATCCGCCAACACCGAAGCAGACAAAGCCGGGGTCGATGCACCGCTGCAGGCAATGCAGGGCCATCTCCAGCAGCTTGTCGGTGCGAGCCTGGTTTCGAGCCGTGTCGTCCAGGGTCAGATCGTCCTTGAGGTGGCTGTCGGGTCCATTCAGCAGACGCTGGTGGCGCTTCGCGATGACCAGCATGCCGCCTTCAATCAGATGTCCGATCTCACCGCCGTGGATTATCCCGAGCGGCCCGACCGGTTCGAGATGGTCTACCAGCTGCTGTCGATGAAGAATAACATGCGCCTTCGCGTCTGCGCCGCCGTTGGCGAGGGGCAGGCCGTGCCGTCGATGACATCTGTCTATGCCGCGGCGAACTGGGCCGAGCGTGAGGTGTGGGACATGTTCGGCATCTTCTTTGCCGGTCACCCGGACCTGCGCCGGTTGCTGACCGATTACGGGTTCGAGGGGCATCCGCTTCGCAAGGATTTCCCGCTCACCGGGCATGTCGAGGTTCGCTATGACGACACCCAGCGCCGCGTCGTCAATGAGCCGGTGTCACTTGTTCAGGAATTCCGCGACTTTGATTTCCTGAGCCCGTGGGAAGGCATACAGGCGCAGATCCCGGGTGATGAAAAAGCAGGCAAGGACGGGTAAGGGGCCGGTCATGGCGGAAATGCAGATCAAACCGATTACGATGAATTTCGGGCCGCAGCACCCGGCGGCGCACGGTGTGCTTCGTCTTGTCCTGGAAATGGATGGCGAGGTGATCGAGCGCGCCGACCCGCATATCGGGTTGCTGCATCGCGGCACCGAAAAACTGATCGAGCACAAGACCTATCTACAGGCATTGCCCTATTTTGACCGGCTGGACTATGTCTCGCCGATGAATCAGGAACATGCCTGGGCGCTGGCGGTTGAACGCGCCGTCGGCATCGAGGTGCCACGCCGCGCGCAATATATCCGCGTCATGTATTGCGAGATCGGGCGCATCCTGAATCACCTTCTGAACCTCACCACCTTCGCCATTGATGTTGGCGCGATGACGCCGCTTCTCTGGGGGTTCGAGGAGCGTGAGGAGTTGATGGGATTTTATGAGCGGGCCTGCGGGGCGCGCCTGCATGCCGCCTATTTCCGCCCCGGCGGGGTGCATCAGGACCTTCCCGACGGCCTGCTTGACGAAATCGCCGACTGGGCGGAGCGATTCCCGGCCTTTATCGCCGACCTTGAAACCCTGCTGACCAACAACCGCATCTTCAAACAGCGTACCGTCGATATCGGTGTGATCACCGAAGAGGCGGCGCTTGACCTTGGTATGACGGGGCCGTGCCTGCGCGGCAGCGGCGTTGCCTGGGATCTTCGCAAGTCGCAGCCCTATGATGCCTATGCCGAGATGGATTTCGACATTCCCGTCGGCAAGACCGGTGACTGCTATGCGCGTTATCTGGTGCGGGTCGAGGAAATGCGGCAGTCGCTGCGGATCATCAAACAGTGCATCGACAATATGCCGGATGGTGCCGTGCTGGCCGAGAACAACAAGATCACCCCGCCGAAACGCGGCGAGATGAAACACTCGATGGAAGCACTGATCCATCATTTCAAGCTTTATACCGAGGGCTTTCACGTTCCCGAGGGAGACAGCTATACGGCTGTGGAAGCGCCGAAGGGCGAGTTTGGCGTCTATCTTGTCGCCGACGGGTCGAACAAGCCCTATCGCTGCAAGATTCGCGCGCCGGGGTTCTATTTCATGGCGGCTGTCGACTATCTGTCGCGCGGCCATATGCTGGCCGACTCGGTTGCCATCATCGGGTCGCTTGATATCGTTTTTGGTGAGATCGACCGATGAGTATTGATGCCCGCATTGCCGATGACCAGCCGGACAGCTTTGCTTTCACGCGCGAGAATGAAGCCGAGGCCAAGCGCATCATCGCCAAATATCCGAAAGGCCGCCAGGCCAGCGCGGTGATGCCGCTTCTGGACCTTGCGCAGCGCCAGCATGACAACTGGATCCCGATGAAGGCCATCGAGATGATCGCGGCAAAGCTGGATATGGCCGAGATCCGGGTGCTTGAGGTGGCGACCTTCTATACGATGTTCAATCTGAAACCGGTTGGCAGATATTTCCTGCAGGCCTGCACGACGACGCCATGCTGGCTCCGCGGGTCGGACAACATGATGCGCTGCATCAAGGACCGCTACGGGATCAGCTCTGGTGAAACCTCGGAATGTGGCCGCTTCACGCTTCTTGAGGTGGAATGCCTCGGGGCCTGCGTGAACGCGCCGATCCTGCAGGTGAATGACGATTTCTACGAGGATCTGGATTACGCCAGCACCGGCGCGCTTCTCGACTCGCTGGAGGCGGATGCACCGCTTGCCGTCGGGTCGGTAACCGGCCGGTCCGGGTCTGAGGCAGATGGTGGATCAACCACCCTGCAAGAACTGAAGCCGGCCGAATAGGGAGGGCAGGATGCTGAAAGACGAAGATCGCATTTTCACCAATCTCTATGGCTGGATGGATTCCGGCCTGGCCGGTGCGAAGAAACGTGGCGACTGGCAGAACACCGCCAAATTGCTGAAGCTTGGCCATGACGAGATTGTCGAGCGGATCAAGGCGTCCGGCCTTCGTGGACGCGGCGGGGCGGGATTCCCGACCGGTCTGAAATGGTCCTTCATGCCAAAGGAAGTCGGTGCGCGGCCACATTACCTTGTCGTCAATGCCGATGAATCCGAGCCTGGCACATGCAAGGACCGCGACATCATCCGGCATGAACCTCACAAGCTTCTCGAGGGCTGTGTTGTTGCCGGCTTCGCGATGCGCGCGCATGCCGCCTATATCTACATCCGCGGTGAATTCGTGAATGAGGCGCGCCGCCTGCAGGCCGCCATCGACGAGGCCTATGACGCAGGTCTTCTTGGTGACAATGCCGCGAAGTCTGGCTGGAAGTTCGATATCTATCTTCATCGTGGTGCCGGCGCCTATATCTGCGGCGAGGAAACCGCACTGATTGAATCGCTGGAAGGCAAGAAGGGCCAGCCGCGCCTGAAGCCGCCTTTCCCGGCGGGCGCCGGTCTTTATGGCTGTCCGACAACGGTGAACAATGTCGAATCCATCGCCGTGACGCCGACCATCCTGCGGCGTGGGCCCGACTGGTTCTCCGGTCTTGGCAAGGCAAACAACACCGGCACCAAGCTGTTCTGCATTTCCGGCCATGTGAACCGGCCCTGCAATGTGGAAGAGGAGATGGGCATCCCGCTCCGCGAGCTGATCGAAAAACATGCTGGCGGCGTTCGCGGCGGCTGGGACAACCTTCTGGCGGTGATCCCTGGCGGGTCATCCACGCCGCTGATGCCGCAGAGCGTGTGCAACACCATGACGATGGATTTCGATGCGCTGAAGGAAGCTGGCACCGGGCTTGGCACCGCCGGCGTGATCGTCATGGACAAGAGCACCGACATCGTGAAGGCCATCGCCCGCCTGTCCTATTTCTACAAGCATGAATCATGTGGCCAGTGCACACCCTGCCGCGAGGGCACCGGCTGGATGTGGCGGATGATGGAACGTCTTGTCCGCGGCGATGCCGAAATCCACGAGATCGAAACGCTGGAACAGGTCACAAGGCAGGTCGAGGGCCATACCATCTGTGCGCTTGGCGATGCCGCGGCATGGCCGATCCAGGGTCTGATCAAGCATTTCCGTCCGGAAATTGAGCGCCGGATCACCGCGCACCGCACCGCCGTCGCTGTCGAAGCGGCGGAATAGGGAGAGGGTCATGCCAAAACTGACAGTCAATGGCATTGAGGTCGAGGTCGAGGACGGTGCAACCGTGCTTCACGCCTGCGAGGAAGCCGGCGTCGAGATCCCGCGCTTTTGCTATCATGACCGGCTGTCAATCGCCGGCAATTGCCGGATGTGCCTTGTCGATATGGAGCGGGCGCCGAAGCCTGTTGCCTCCTGCGCCATGCCGGCCGGCGAGGGGATGGTGGTCCGCACCGATACCGACCGCGTGACAAAGGCGCGCGAGGGGGTGATGGAATTCCTGCTGATCAACCATCCGCTTGACTGCCCGATCTGCGACCAGGGCGGTGAGTGCGACCTTCAGGACCAGGCCATGGGCTATGGCTTTGACTCCTCGCGCTATGAGGAGAACAAGCGCGCCGTCGAAGACAAGCATATGGGCCCGCTGATCAGCACCACGATGACCCGTTGCATCCATTGCACGCGCTGTGTCCGCTTTGCCACCGAGGTGGCCGGCGTTCCCGAGCTTGGCGCCATTGGACGCGGTGAGTCGATGGAAATCACCACCTATCTTGAAAGGACCCTTGCCTCCGAGCTGTCAGCGAATGTCATCGATCTGTGCCCGGTTGGCGCGCTGACCTCCAAGCCCTATGCCTTTACCGCCCGCCCGTGGGAGCTGAGCAAGACCGAATCGATCGATGTGATGGATGCGGTCGGCAGCAACATTCGCGTCGATTCACGTGGCGCGCAGGTGCTTCGCGTGCTGCCGCGCCTGAATGAGGAGATCAACGAGGAATGGATTTCCGACAAGACCCGGTATGCCATTGACGGGCTGCGCCGACAGCGCCTCGACAGGCCCTATATCCGCGGCCGTGACGGCAAGCTGGCCCCGGCAAGCTGGGATGACGCGCTTGCCACGGTGGCGGCAAGGCTGAAGAAGGCGAAGCCGGCGGCGATGGCGGCGATCACCGGTGACCAGTGTGATGCGGAAGCGATGTTTGCGCTGAAACGGCTGTTCGACAAGCTTGGCAGCAGTAATATCGATTGCCGCCAGGATGGCGCGGCCATCGGCGGTGCACGCGCAGGTTATCTGTTCAACTCAACCATTGCCGGGATCGATGATGCGGATGCGCT
>CENJ01158174.1_pt1 | contig 14033 bp, 15 predicted proteins | sample 356161 | NCBI WGS metagenome assembly CENJ01 (sample SAMEA2619531, study PRJEB7988) | marine metagenome | biome: marine biome (ENVO:00000447); feature: surface water layer (ENVO:00002042); material: "saline water (ENVO:00002010), including plankton (ENVO:xxxxxxxx)" | depth 5 m
CTTCATATTTTATGTGACAGAAGTCTTTTTCTATGGGGATTAATTGAAGGGCATATTTTTTTAATTTGGAAATTGTAGCGCGAGCGATTCCAAAGCTTCGGAACGAACATTTTGATAGCAGGCCACCCAAGCTTCTTGGTGGGGATTGTGAGCCATTTCGGCCTCGGCCTTTTTGGCGGCGGCTTGGGACTGCCACACCACGATATCGGTATAGCCTCCTTTGAGGTTACGATGCTGTGTCCAAGAGACAAAGCCATGGAGAGGCTGCATTCAGTCGGTACGAACCTTTTCTGTGAGAGCTAGAAATTCCTTTTGGTCTAGCGTTGCGGGCAATTCATAGTGAATAATATCGGTGTACATAGGACTAAGGATTTGGGTTAAATAAAAACCCCTCTCGGGGTAGAGAGGGGTAAACAAAAACTAAATCAATGAAAAAAAGCAAAGTAAGTAGGTTAAATCATTTGGCTTTAGTGTTGTATATCAGTTGATAGGAAAACAGGCTGGGCGTGTAGGGGGCAGGGGTGTCTTTTATAAATAATCTGAGCACTAAAAACCTGAAAAGCTCAAAAAAGACAACGCCCAGCGGCGTTTTCCAAAAGTTCTTAAATCCGCAATAACAAACAACTTTATAGAAAGCTTCTGAGTAAAATGAAAAACTCGATTTGGGATTTAAAAACATTTTTTTCGTTTTGATAGTGCTAAAGTCAAGCTTTCTTGGAGTCCCTACAATGGCTGGGTAGCGAGTGTTGGAAATAAAGTAATAGGTGGTTATAGAAATGTAATATCTGGTTGGACTATAGAAGGCTGCCCAGTAAAAACCCCAGCAATATACTAATGAATTTGGCTGCATTAAAGCGATGTCCTTCACTAGTTTCGAAGATGATGGTGGTTGCGATGTGGAGAAGAATCCCTACCACCATACCGGTTATTGGTAATAAAATGGCGGTTCCGTTCAGAAGCATACGTGCTCCAAGCATTCCTCCTAGGGGAGTGACAAGCGCAAAGCCCGCCAAGGGTAGATACAAGGACTTCCAGTTTTTGGATTGGAGTTTGAGTACGGTGAACAACGCCACCGTGATTGGAATCTTGTGAACAAACATTCCCCAAGCCAGCTGCGGATAGTTGCTTAAAGGCATGCCCTCTGTAAAGGCATGAAGCCCCAGACTCAGCCACAGCAACCAGGGATATTTATTTTGCGCAGATGGATGGGTATGGCCGTGCTCCATGCCTTTGGAAAAGTATTCCAACGCGATCTGGAAGAGAATGCCCCCAATGACCCAATAGCCCACTGTGAAATCCTCAGCAGCGAATAGCTTGGGCAGCAGTTCAAAAAAAATGACAGACAATAAAAAAGCTCCGCTAAATGCAAGCAACAATGCTTGACTCACCTTTTGTCTATTGACAAGGAGGTGGGCTAGGAGAACCCCTGCACCCACGCCCATGAATGGAAGCCCAAAGAGTAAGGTTGTATAGGTCATTAATATTGGATTGCGGGCGATAAAAATAGCGTATTTTTGGCCTAGAAATTCCCTAGATGGACAAAAATTTGACGTTTCTAGCCAAAACCTTTTATGGTTTTGAACCCCTTTTAGCGAAAGAATTACTGGCTCTGGGAGCACGTTCCATTAAGGAAGGGAATCGGATGGTGACCTTCGAGGGGGACTTGGGTTTTTTGTACAAAGCGAATCTCGCCTTGCGCACCGCTTTGAAAATTTTGTGGCCCATTCATCGTTTTGCTGCTGCCAATGAAGAAATGCTCTATCAGGCACTCTATCGCTTTCCGTGGGAAAACTACCTGAGTGCAGAACAAACTTTTGCTATTGACAGTGTGGTGTTTGGGGATCTCTTCACCCATTCCCTCTATGTGAGCCAAAAAACCAAGGATGCCCTGGTCGATCGGTTTCGCAAACAAACAGGAAAACGCCCCTCTGTGGACCCCCATCAACCGGATTTAAAGATTCATATACACATATACAACCAGCAAGTCACTCTATCGCTGGACGCTTCTGGAGAATCCTTGCACAAGCGAGGCTATCGGAAAGTGACCAATATTGCTCCCATCAACGAAGTTTTGGCGGCGGGCATGCTCCTTCATTCGGGCTGGGAAGGCAAGACCGACTTTTTGGACCCTATGTGTGGCAGCGGTACGTTGGTGATTGAAGCTGCGATGATGGCCGCTCAAATTCCAGCCAACATCAATCGAGAGTATTTTGCTTTTGAACGCTGGGCCAATTGGGATCCAGATCTGTTTGAAACCATTCGCAACAGCTTGCTCAAAAAGGTGATCTCCCCTGGCATTCAAATTTTGGGATCGGACAAAGCGCCATCGGCCGTTCGTAAAGCACAGGAAAACGTGGCACAGGCCAACTTAGAAGAGTTTGTCAGTATCGAACGCCAAGATTTTTTTCAAACCCAAAAACCTTCCGAAACCCCATTACATTTGGTAACCAATCCTCCCTATGGGGAGCGACTGGAAGGCGATATCAAGGCGCTGTATGAAAAAATAGGAAATACCTTCAAACAACATTATCCCAATACCCAGGCTTGGATGATTACATCCAATCTAGAAGCCATGAAAAGCATTGGCCTTCGCCCCAGCCGTAAAATCAAACTTTTCAATGGAAAACTAGAATCACGCTTGCTGAATTTCCCCATTTACGCTGGAACGAAAAAGATTCATAAGATTCCAAAGGATTCTTAACGCTGTCGCGCAAGGCAATTTTATATTGACAAGGAAGGAGTCAATCGGCCTGAAGTTCCTTGTCTTTTTTGCCAAAGCGAAAGGGAAGGGCATAAGTGAGGGTGTAGTTAAACCCGACACTAAAATTATTGTCATCGGTGACTTTGTTGAAGCCAGGAATGTAGAGATTGGCAAAATCTTCAGGAACTGTTTCACCCATAAGGACATTTAAACGAAGACTGAAGCCGGTGTATAAATTATTGGCGAGTTCCACTTTGATACCCGCAACAATCTCAAACCAATTGGCACTCAAATCAGGTCGGGGTCCGGTGGCATAGCCACTGGAGGTGATTGCGTCGTCGAAAAAATGATCGGTAGTATACAAGAGGTAATTATTGACATTCAATTCATGAGAGCTGCTTGCAATTCGAAAACCGATATAGACTTGGTTGTCCATGCCCTCCCAGTTTTCAAACATATTGTAATCGATCCCGATTTTGATATAGTTTCCCTTCACATCAAAATTCACTTGTTCCGACTGCATGGTGCGTTCTTCCGTTCCCGCTTCTAATGCGATGTAGAGATTGTCGGTTATATTGAGGTCCGTAACCAGTTCAAAACTCGAATATTCATCGTCAATTTGGGTGCGAATGGGTCGGTATAGATCTAGCCCTGCTCGCAGCGTCATGGGACGTTTGCGAAACTTCTTTTTTATAGAAAGGGTATCCTGTGGGAGGACTTCAGCTTCTTGAGCTTGCAGCGTTTCCCAGGAGATCAATCCACTAATGATACAAAGCCAAATGCACAGTTTCTTCATTGCTGATGGTGTCTTGTCGAATTTCGAACCCGAGAATCCAACTGTTGGAAGGGTCGCTTTGGGCGACCGATTGTTCGTTTAAAAAATACGTTCCCCGAAATCCACAAGCCCGATTGATGTATTCGTCTTTGCGTTGGTAGGTGAATTGGATGAGGGTCTTGCTCTCCGTATCCGTTCCTAAATTGGTTGTGAATTCAAATTCAGTGAAACTTTGATCCTGTCGGAGGGGGAGTAAGTATGGATCGCTGACGGGGAGGATGGAGTCGATGCTCAAGGATTTGATTTGGAGTCCTTGCACTTCTTTGCTGAGTTCTGGATTTTGTGCATCTACAAAGCTGATATTCAAACGCGGTGTGGGAAGCGTTTCTTCCAAACAGATGTCATCTTTTTCACAACTGTAAAATAGACTGTAGAGACCGAGCATAACGAGAAAAAGTGTGGGGAATGACCTCATAATCGTACCAAAAGTACAACATTTTCTACATGCTGGGTTTGTGGAAAAAGATCGATAGCTTGACTCAATTCAATTCTATAGTTTGCTTTTAAAAGACTCAAATCACGCGCCTGTGTAGCACTATTACAACTCACATATACGATTCGTTCGGGTGCCAATTCCAAGAGCTGTTTCACTACTTTGGGGTGCATTCCGCTTCGAGGTGGATCGGTGATGACAAGCTGCGCTTTTCCATGACGAGAAATAAAACCTTGATTGAAACAGTCTTTCATGTCGCCTACTTCAAAAGCTACATTGGTAATTGAATTGTTTTTGGCGTTGACTTTGGCGGCTTCTATGGCTTCGGGTACGGATTCAATTCCAATAACTTTTTGACACTGATTGGCTACATATTGAGCAATGGTTCCAGTTCCAGTGTACAGGTCGTAAACAATTTCATGGGGCTGTAACTGGGCCATTTCTTTCACCAAAGAATAAAGCCTTTCGGCCTGTTCAGAATTGGTTTGATAAAAGGACTTGGCGGTAATTTGAAAGGTTAAGTGTCCCATTTTTTCTTGTATGTAATCTTGCTGTGTATAGGCCTGTATCTTTTGATCGTAGAGACTGTCATTCGCCTTGCTGTTAACACAGTAGAGGAGGGAGCTTATTGCTGGAAAGGCACCGAGAAGCGCCGCCAAAAGGGCGTCAATTTCTGTGGGATCGTCATAGAAAAACTGCAACAAAACCATCACTTCCCCCAAACGGGTGGTTCGAATGAGTAAAGTACGCAAAAACCCTTCTTGGGACCTGGGGTTAAAAAAACTAAGATTTTGTTCCAAGGCGTAGTGGCGTATATAGTTGCGAATCGCATTGGAGGGATCTGCCTGTAAATGACATTGGTGGATGTCTACCACCTTATCCCACATACCGGGTTTGTGAAAGCCAACGCCTCGGCGTTCTATTGGAGTGTCTTGAGCAATTTCATCGGCGGTCAACCAGCGTTGACTGGAAAAAGAAAATTCCATTTTATTGCGATAGAAGTAGGACTTGGGTGCCCCTAAAATAGGTTTTGTGTGCTCAGGTGTTACTTTCCCTATGTGTGTGAGGTTGTGGGCTACTTCTTTTTCTTTAAAGTGTAGTTGGGCTTTATAATCCAAATGTTGCCACTTGCATCCACCACACAAACCAAAGTAATCACAAACGGCTTCTACTCGATTGGGTGAGGATGCCTCAATACGGTCTAAGCGTGCTTCCCAGTAGCCCCGTCTTTTGCGAAAAGCGGTGGCTGAGACGATGTCACCCGGTACAGCACCCGCCACAAAAAAGACTCGACCGTCCTGTTTCCCAACACCCATTCCTTTGGTATTGATGTCCACAATTTCTAGATCTTTCAGTACGAGGTTTATTTTTTTTCTCCCCATGCGGCAAAAGTAGTGCTAATGGGAGTTGCATCAGATAAATTTGTTGATGAATTTGTGATATCTTTGGAGGAGACGCAACGTATAAAATGTTATATTGACACAAATATCATTTATAAAGTTATAAATAAAACATTATGGAAGTACAACAAGCCAACGCAACCCAATACCATCTGGATTTAGAAAAGGAACACGGAGCACACGACTACCATCCTTTGCCAGTCGTTCTCGCGAAAGGAGAGGGCGTTTACCTGTGGGATGTTGAAGGGAAGAGGTACTATGATTTCCTTTCAGCCTATTCTGCTGTGAATCAAGGGCACTGTCATCCAGAGATTGTAGCCAGGCTCCAAGAACAAGCTTCCACATTGACATTAACTTCTAGAGCTTTCCACAACAATCGTTTGGGAGAATATATGGCTTACACTACCGAATACTTTGGTTTTGAGCGTTTGCTCCCCATGAATACAGGGGCAGAAGGGGTGGAAACAGCGATAAAAATTACCCGAAAATGGGGATATACTGTAAAAGGGGTTCCAGAAAACAAAGCGCAAATTGTTGTTTGTGACAATAATTTTCACGGACGCACGACTACGATTATATCGTTTTCCTCCGATGCGGGCTCAAAAGATTATTTTGGCCCCCATACAGGTGGTTTCCTCCATATTCCTTATAACGATCTGGAGGCACTAGAAGCCGTACTCCAAACCAATAAAAATATTGTGGGCTTCTTGGTAGAACCCATCCAAGGAGAAGCAGGGGTCTACACTCCCGACGAAAATTTTATTCGTGGCGCCCGAACACTCTGTGACGAATTCAACGTGCTGTTGATGGCCGATGAAATTCAAACGGGAATTGGACGAACAGGATCGCTACTGGCGGTTTGTGGCAACTGCAGTTGTGAAGGACATTGTGAAAAACAGCCCGATACCTACACGCGTCCCGACCTGTTGATATTGGGGAAAGCCCTTAGTGGTGGAACCTATCCAGTATCTGCCGTTCTTTGTGATAGCACGATCATGGATGTGATTCAACCTGGACAACATGGGAGCACCTTTGGTGGAAACCCTTTGGGAGTGACCGTTGCCAAAACAGCTTTAGAAGTCATTCGTAATCAAAAATTGACACAAAATGCCCGTCGCTTGGGAGAACGCTTTCGCACCGCAATGCAAGCTCACATCGAGTCCCATTCTATTGTGACCTTGGTTCGAGGAAAAGGGCTCTTGAATGCAATTGTAATCAATGATAGTCCAGACAGCGATACCGCATGGAATATTTGCCTTCGCCTAAAGGACAACGGATTGTTGGCCAAACCCACCCATGGAAACATTATACGGTTTGCTCCTCCCTTAGTGATGACCGAAGAACAACTCGATGATTGTATCGCAATTATCGTAAAAACTTTGAAAGAATTTGAGTAAAACCCACCTTGTTCCTTAAGTTTACAGTATGATGCAGGTCTATCTTGATAATGCCGCGACCACTCCTATGCGATCGGAAGTGATTGCCGCTATGTCGGAATCCATGAAGGGATGTTTCGGAAATCCGTCTTCACCTCATGGATATGGACGCGAAGCCAAAGCCTTTATCGAGTCGGCACGTAAAAGTATTGCACAGCTGCTAGGAGCAGAAGCCAAAGAAATTATTTTCACTTCAGGAGGCACCGAATCGGATAATATGATCCTTCGCTCAGCAGTGAAAGACTTGAACATATCCACCATCATTTCTTCCAAAATAGAACACCATGCGATTCTCCACACCTTGGATGCTCTTGAAGAAGAAGGAATCCAAGTGAAGTATGTTGAACTCTCTGCTTCAGGACACTTAGACTTAGACCATCTCGAACAGCTTCTTGAGGAAGACAATACCCCTACGCTGGTGAGTTTGATGCACGTCAATAATGAAATTGGAACGATACTAAACCTCGAAAAGGTAGCTCAGTTGTGCCAAAATAACGGGGCCTATTTCCATACCGATGCCGTTCAAGGGGTGGGCCATTTCAAATTTGATTTGTCCGAAATTCCCATACATTTTATGTCTTCTGCGGCGCACAAATACCATGGTCCTAAAGGAATTGGATTTTCCTTTATTCGGAAGAACACTGGGTTGCATTCATTTATATATGGGGGAGCACAAGAACGTGGACTTCGTGCAGGAACCGAAGCGGTTCACAGCATTATCGGCATGCACAAAGCCCTAGAAATTGCCTATGGAAAGCTTGAAGAAGAACAGACTTACATCGAATCCTTAAAAAAACACTTCATCAAAGGGATCAAACGAATTTTTCCAGAGGCTCATTTCAATGGTTGTTGTGATAATTTAGACCAAAGTACTTATACTCTAGTCAACGTTGCCCTACCCTTTAACTCGGAACAAAGTATGCTTCTTGATTTCCAACTGGATTTGAAAGGGATTGCTTGCTCCAAGGGGAGTGCTTGCCAGTCGGGGAGTACTAAGGGGTCCCATGTTTTGAATCAATTACAAACTCCCAAAGGGACGGCTTCCTTGCGTTTCTCTTTCTCTAGCTTCAATACTGAAGAAGAAATTGATTATGTTTTGCAAACTCTAGAGGCTTTTGCACTGGAAAAAACAGCCTAGCTACTCCACCAGATTGTATTTACGGTAGATTGTTGCTTGATAAAGAGTTCGGTTCCCCACTCCATCTTTGACTTCGAGTTCCAGCTTGTGTTCGGCCGCTTCAAAGGTTTTGTCGCTAAAGTCGTAGGTAAGTAACTTCAATTTGGGTTCGTATTCAAAGAGAATCCAATGTCCATTCAGTGTTCCTCGATAGGATTGGATGCCGCTATCGGAATCATCGATACGGATTTTGAGATAACGAAAGCGAGACAGCCATTGTCCTTCTTTAAAATTCACGGGCTCTACAAGGGGGTCAATACGGTCTCTACCCAAATGAAACCGCCCTCCTTCTTTAGTTTTAGCTTCCCAACGTTCCTTATTTTTCTGGGTATTCAAGAATGAAATTTCTCCTTTTTCGTTGGTTCTAATAATAGCTGTTTGGGCTATTTTGAGGCTGTCTCCTGAAGGAGGAGTAAAAAAGACTTCAAAGTCTTTACGAACGGGCACCAGAGGCAACTCTAGGTCAAGACCTGATGGGCTCGGCTCACAGCGAATAGCAGCGGGATTAAAAAAACTTTCTTTAGAGAAATAGACGCCTTTCTTGCCAAAATCAATTAAATAATCTCTTTCTGGGAGAAGCGAGTGAGTGCTAGCATCAACTTTATAAGGCCCAATAGAATGCAGGCTTTGTTTCCCATCGATATAGGTTTCCAAATAAGACCGATTGCCTTGAAAGTCAGCAATTACTATTTTTAATTGATAGGATTTACCTTCTTGGATGGTAACTACCCCATCTGATGGCACATCGCTTAAAAAACTCAATTCACTGTGCTTGGGGGTAAAAAGTTTGTAGATGCGTCTCTTATTTGTTTTCAAGAGTGGGTAATCAATAAAGAGCGGAATGAATTTTTGATCCTTAAAATCAATTTGATCCAATTGATACGAATAGACGGTTCTCCCGTTGAGAATCAATTCGACTTTGTATATTCCATTGCGATTGTAACTAAAATCCTGTCGATCAAACATTCCCAGCCCAAAACCAATTTTCCCCTGGGTTTGAATGAGGTCGGTTCGATAAACACTATCGCTCATTTTCTGTAAGGGTACCATATGATATAGGGTTTCTTTTTCATCAAACAAATAGAGCTGCCGCAGTTGAGGGCGTTGGGTATCCTTCACCGGAAGTCCCATACGGAGGGGATTGAGTGGGCGTTGCGTGTCCGAATCTCGAACTTCAAAATGCAAATGAGGGCCAAAACTTCCCCCAGTATTTCCAGAGTAACCAATCAGTTCTCCTTGGGTCATAGTCAACTCTCCTTTGCGAAGAAATTTTTGAACTTCAAAAGTTTGTTTTTCATACTGGATTGATTTGATGAAGGATTCAATTTTTGGAGCGAACTTTTGGAGGTGAGCATAGACAGTGGTAAGGCCATTGTTGTGTTCCAAATACAAAGACTTGCCATACCCAGTTGTGCTCACTCGAATTCTTCGAATGGATCCCTTTTCAACCGCATTTACTTTTAATCCTTGACGCCCTTTTGTTTTGATATCCACTCCTGCATGAAAATGACCTCCTCGCAGTTCAGCAAAATTTCCAGAAAGGGCCAAGGGAATCTCAATGGGCACCCCTAACTGAATCTCATTTTGGCTATAGAGACGGCTTCCACTCAGTAAAAGCAGCACAATAAAAAAACCCTTTGATTTGATAGTGATACAAAATTCCAATAACAGGGGCTTCAATGTTTACAGTTATGTTAAAATTATGAAAACGCCATAAGCGTTGTTAAATATATGAAATCGAATTGTTACTTTTGTTAAGTAAGTGCTTGTCATAATCGACTGAGACATGGATCAAAAACTGTTACTCCTAGAAGAAAAAGTAATTGTCCTTTTAAATAAACTAAAGGACAATCATTTACAGATTCAGAAGTTTGAAAGTGAAATGATCACTTTGCAGGAGCAACACAAAGATTTACAAGAAAAACATGTAAATGTTTCTCAAGAAAACGCCTCACTCAAAGTTGCCAATAGCTTACTCGGCAGTAACGAAAGTAAAGCCAATACAAAACGTAAACTGAACAGCCTAATCAAAGAGGTTGATCAATGCTTATATCAAATTGCAGAATTATAGTCAATTATGAGTGATACAATCAAAATCAAGTTGACGATTGCCAATCGGGTCTATCCCCTAACGATAGCACCCAGTCAAGAGGCTGCCTTGCGCAATTCCGCAAAGAAAATAGAAAGTATGATTAAGCAACTTGAACAAAATTATGCTGTACGAGATAAACAAGATGTTTTAGCCATGTGTGCTCTACAATACGCAGCACGTGCGGAAAAAAACGAAGTCCAACCTGAATCTGGAGGTGATAATGCCCTCAAGACTCAAGAATTGATTGATCTCATAGACGTCCACATTGCGACTTACTAACGTTCTTTAACATAGTAATACAATACTGCCTGTATTAGTACTTTTTTTGATAAACTCAACGAAGATTTAATTCGAAGAGGTGAGTCACTGTTGTAAAAGCAAGCTGCCTAGAGCAGATCCTTGAGCAATGGGGTAGCCTCAAACTTGTTTATATGGAGTTTATACAAAACTCAACGCTAATACAGGCTTTTTTATTTTGAATCAATATGGAAATATATATCCCATACCTACTTGCTGCAGGGGCTCTTGTTGTTGGTGTTTTTGCTGGAAATTTTTTGCAGCGAAGCAAAGCCAATGGCATTATCAAGCAGTCAGAAACACGTGCCAGCGATATCATCAAAAAAGCACGTCGTGATGGTGAAAACATTAAAAAAGATAAAATTCTTCAAGCCAAAGAGCGCTTTATCGAGCTCAAAGGGGAACATGAGAAAGTAATTTTTCAGCGAGAGAATAAAGTTTCTGAGATTGAAAAGCGTCTGCGCGACAAAGAATCCCGCCTATCTAGCGAATTAAACAAAAACAAGGATCTCAATCGAAAATTGGATGCTCAAGAGGAACAGTTGAAACTACGTTTGGAAAAACTGGATAAAAAAATGGAAGTGGTCTCAGAGACCCAGAAGCAAAACATAGAAAAACTAGAACAGATCGCAAACTACTCAGCAGATGAAGCCAAAGAAGAATTGGTCAATTCCCTGAAAGATAAAGCGAAAGCTGCTGCCATGGAATATACCCAGCAAAAGCTGGAAGAGGCTAAACTTACCGTTCAACAAGAAGCTAAGAAAATCATTATTAACACCATTCAACGGATTGGAACTGAAGAAGCCATTGAAAATTGTGTGTCTGTTTTCAATATAGAGTCGGATGATGTCAAAGGGAGAATAATTGGTCGTGAAGGGCGAAACATTCGCGCTCTAGAATCGGCTACCGGAGTGGAAGTGATTGTTGACGATACCCCAGAGGCTATTATCCTGTCTTGTTTTGATCCGGTGCGTCGGGAAATTGCTCGATTGTCAATGCACAAGCTAGTGAGTGATGGGCGAATCCACCCAGCTCGAATTGAAGAGGTGGTCCAAAAAACGAAGCGTCATATTGAAAATGAAATTGTTGAGGTTGGCAAACGTACGGTGATCGACTTAGGGATTCACGGCTTGCATCCTGAATTGATTCGGATCGTAGGACGAATGAAATATCGCTCTTCTTATGGACAAAACCTGCTCCAACATTCAAGAGAAGTCGCCAAGCTTTGCGGTATAATGGCCGTGGAATTGGGACTGAACCCCAAACTGGCCAAACGTGCTGGTTTGCTTCACGATATTGGGAAAGTTCCAGAAGAAGAATCCGAAAGCCCCCATGCATTGCTTGGAATGGAATGGGCTGAAAAACACGGTGAGAAAAAAGAAGTGTGCAATGCCATTGGTGCCCACCATGATGAAATTGAAATGACGTCATTATTTTCTCCCATTGTTCAAGTGTGTGATGCCATATCTGGCGCCCGACCTGGTGCCCGACGTCAAGTGCTCGACAGTTATGTGCAGCGACTCAAAGACCTAGAAAATATAGCCCATGATTTTGATGGGGTTAACAAAGCCTATGCCATTCAAGCGGGTCGTGAACTCCGTGTTATTGTGGAAAGCGAAAAAGTAAGTGATGACCAAGCGGCACAGTTATCCTTTGAAATTTCACAGAAAATACAAACAGATATGACCTATCCTGGCCAAGTGAAGATCACTGTAATTCGAGAAACCCGAGCGGTCAACGTGGCGAAGTGATCCCTAAAGGCCCAAAAGTAGATAGAGTCCTCCCGCGGCAGCACCTCCCAAAAAAGGACCGAAAATAGGCACCCAACTATATGGCCAATCAGCTTCTTTATTTTTTCTTGGCAACCATTGATAAATTAATCGAGGGCCGAAATCCCGTGCCGGATTAATGGCATAACCAGTATTGCCACCCAAACCCAAACCAATAACCCATACTACAATTGCAATTGGAAGAGCATCCAAGGCTCCCAAACCAAAATTAGTCACTGTACTGCCTTCTATTTGAATGTTGGGACTAGCAATCATGAGGGCAGAAAAAACCAACACAAAAGCCCCTATGGCCTCAGCGAAGACATTATTTTTATAATTTCGAATGGCAGGGGCTGTGCAAAAGGTACTTCTTACTACTGATTCCTCTTCCGTTGCTCGGTAGTGATCAATGTAGGCGAGATAAGCCAAAAAACTACCACACATAGCACCCAATAGTTGAGCGATGATATAACCGCCAACCCATTCCCATGAAAATTTTCCCGCTACTGCCATTCCAAGGGTTACGGCAGGATTCAAATGGGCACCACTGGATTGACTGGAAACAAAGACACCTACAAATACTGAAAACGCCCAGGCAGTCGTGATCAACATCCATGGATTTTGATTATAGGCAATGGTTTTTTTGAGATTGACATTGGCGACCACTCCTGTACCTAGTAATAGGAGAAGTGCAGTTCCTATAAATTCTGCCAAATAGGGTTGAAGTATCATAAATATCTTAGTGTATTAGTGTTTGAAACAGGATTTAAATAAAAACAAAAAAAAGGTTTTAATCTTCCAAAAAGGTACTGGATTTTCTGTAAAAAACAGGAACTTTATCACAAACAAGCCTGCAATGTTGAAAGTAGAAGTATGCGCTACCAGTCTCCAATCCATTCGCCACGCCCAAGAAGCGGGTGCTGATCGGATTGAATTGTGCTCAGAATTGACCCACGGCGGGATAACCCCTTCCTACGGATTTATCAAAGAAGCCGTTCGTTTAAGTTCACTTCCAATACAGTGTTTAATCCGACCTAGATCGGGTAATTTCATCTACAACGAGGATGAATTTCAAATCATACTGGAAAACATACGAATGGCAAAACAATTGGGAGTTGCAGGTATTGTCTTGGGATTTCTTACTCCGAAAAATGACGTTCATTGGGAACAACTTCACCAAGCCCTAGCTTTTGCTAAGCCCTTGGAAATCACTTTTCACAGGGCCTTTGATTTAGTTCGTACACCTGAAGAGGCACTGGGTAAGTTTATCGAACTGGGAATCAACAGGGTACTCTGCACAGGCCACCCTACACAAGCGGTTGAAGGAATCGAAACGCTAAAACGATGGAAATCAGTGACCCTAGGTCAAATTGAAATACAACCTGGAGGTGGGATAAATGACCACAATTGCCATTGGTTTGTTACCCATCGTTTTGAAAGTGTACATTTATCGGCTCAAATAAAAACGAAACAGGGGGCACCCGATTCCAATGAGGCTATTTGGGAGCAACCGAAAGAAATCGCTGATCTCGAACTATTGAAAAAAGTGGTTGCCATTTGCAAACCTTAATCCTCTGATTGTTCTTGCTTGGAATTGTATTTGAAAAAAAAGTTGGCCCAGATTAATTTTGACCAAGCATTGATGTAGGAATTTAAAATGAGAACGACCCCAACAATCCATAGAAAACAATGAAGTACTGAAAAAGGATTACTCGACAGCCAATAGACTAAAGTAGTTGCCATCATTAAGAAAACTCCCAAAGCATAAGAAACATACATTGAGCCATAGTAAAAGCTAGGTTCGATTTTAAACCGGGTTTTACAGTTAGTGCAACTTTCTCGAACCCTGATGAGTTTGAAAAAGAAACGAGGTTGGGTTTGCAAAAACTCCCC
>CENJ01174005.1_pt1 | contig 14031 bp, 11 predicted proteins | sample 356161 | NCBI WGS metagenome assembly CENJ01 (sample SAMEA2619531, study PRJEB7988) | marine metagenome | biome: marine biome (ENVO:00000447); feature: surface water layer (ENVO:00002042); material: "saline water (ENVO:00002010), including plankton (ENVO:xxxxxxxx)" | depth 5 m
TTAAATTTTATAAAAATTATTAAAGTTTAGAATTTTTTATTTTCAAAACATTACAAATAAATATAGAAAATTAATTAATATTGTATTTAAATATTGATTTATTGTATCTAATTTAAAAGTCGTTTTTCATTCTGGTATAGGAAACACAAAAGCAGTTGCTCAATCCATCTATGAAGGAGCAAATAAGATTTCAAAGGCTGAGCTTCTTGAAATTTAGGGAGATATGATTAAAAATGGGAGGTTTGAAAATGAAGAGTTCTTAAATAAATTTGATACAGCAGATTCAATAATTTTTGGTTCCCCTACTTATATGGGCATGGTAAGTGGTCAAATGAAATGTTTTTTAGATGCGACTAGTTCAAGATGGATGGAGGGCAAATGGAATTCCAAATTAGCTTCAGGATTCACTTCTAGTATAGATTTAAGCGGTGACAAACAATCTACATTATCTTACTTAGTTACGTTCGCATCCCAGCATGGAATGATTTGGGTAAGTTGCGATGTGACTAATGGCTTATTTCAAGGACAATCAATGGAAGAAGCAACTAATCGTTTAAGTAGTAATACTGGAGTAATGAGCCAAGTAAATTTTGGCTATGAGTTTTCACCAACAAAAGGAGATCTTAAAACCGCCGAACTACATGGTTTACGAGTTGCTACTTTGACTAATAAGTTTTGTTCAGATTAGAATGTTTTATAAATATATTAAAAAATGAATTTATCATACAAAAATCTAACTGAACTGGTAAATAATTTTTCAAAAGACGAATTTGATAAAATTTCTTCAAATGATCAATTAATTACAAAATTAAGTAAATTTTGCCATGAAAATAAATTAGATATTTCAAATTCCTCACTATTAACAACTTTCAATAGTTATAAGCTTAATTATAATTCTTTCAAAGAAAATGAGTTGGAAGCTTTTTTTTATATACTTTTTGGAGCCCCTGAAGCAAAAGCAAAGCTTGCTTACAAAAAATTAAATTCAGTCAAATCAAACAAATCAATCGTCGATAAATTGAAAAGCATACTTAAAATTATGGGGAATAATGATTCATCTATAAACAATTTAGTAATTGAACTAAGTGAGGATGGATCTAAAGAATTCAATGAAGATAAGTTTGTAAATTTTCTTCCTAAAGATTTTAATTCTCATCCAAAAGCTTATAAAGCTATGCATAAAGATGTAATTAAAGAAATACCTTTGAATTATAATGACGGTCTTAAAGTATCTCAAAAAGACATTGCAAGCCTTAAAGTTAAAGAAGGTGGAACTTCACCTCTACAAGTTCAAATTGGTTTTTTCAGATTATTGCAGGGGGCGGCTTACAGAAGTTTCAGAGAAAGTTTTTCAGCTAATTGTGAAACTCATTTAAGAGCATATGACCTACCATATTCTATTAAGGATTTTGTAAGGTTTGTTAGTACTTTTATAGATTATTATCTATCATTAGGAATAGTAAAAAAAGAAGTCTATTCAGTCTTCTACGAGTTAAAAGAATCAGTCTTTAACCTAGAAAAAGATCTTAATATCCGCATGGAGAATTGGGAAACAATTCCAAAAACTGAAAACATGCTTAAAGCAGAAAAAAATCTCGAGGAAGAGTATTCAGAACTTGAACATCATCACCAACTTTTTTCAGTTCTAATAGAACTTGTTTTGAGTGCTTCATTGCATGGACATGATCCAGAAAATATAATCATCGAAGACTTAGAACATCACGAACTTAATAGATTAAGACATCTTGAAATCTATTCTGAGGTATCTAACTCAGAGAAAAATCGGCCCTCAATTAATAGTGAAAAAAAATCTTTCAAGGATTCCTGGCAAAGAGTAATTGTTGACTCTACTAACACTTTTTACAAAGGTGCAATTATTCCAACCTCATATTGGTATGAAGAATTTATGCCCCTCTTATTAAAAGCAACTTCAGTTATTGACCAAAATGATCTTACTAATTGGGAAATAACATCATTAGAAGACCTTGATGGCTGGTTTAAAAATTCTCTTGATCAAAAGGAATTTGATAGATATGGCAATGATATAAAAGAATCATTTTTAAATTTATCGCTAAATAAGAAAAAGTTAATTAAGCAGGCTTGGCTTATTTCTAGACATTACTTAAATGGAGTTCAAAAGAGAAGAGAACGTTTAGAGTTTGGGCGTGAATCTGGATACCTTTCACAATATGTTGCTTTTATTGATTGTGATTTAGGTAGGGATGATATTGAGAAAAGCCAAATGAGACTGAGTTTTCCTTATTTTATTGGACCTTCAACTTGGAGACTATTACATACATCTGCAGAAATAATCAAAAAACAAGGTCCTGAAAATGAAACAAATTCTATTGAAAAATTTAAGTTGTTTTTCAACTCTTTGGCTACTATGTATCCCTGTCCTTATTGCCGATATCACCTTAACAAGTTTGTAGTTAAGAACAAAGAAGTAGCTATGTATCCAGTTGAATATCTATTATTAGGTACTGAGGATAAGTTTAATTTTAATATAAATATTCAAGATAAACTTAACTCTATTATTGACGGCAAAACTTTAAGTTTGTTTTTATGGAAACTACACAACACAGTATCCTCCTCAATAGCAAGATCTGAGGATTGGTTCCATCTTGATACCACGTCATACTACACCTCAAGATATTGGCCAAGTCTTGACTCTGAACTTGAGCGAGCACATTTATTAAATGTTTCTTCTATAAGTACTAAATTAATTTCAAAAATTTATGGAATCATTAGAAATGCTATTAGATTGTCAACATTAAAAGATGAGTTGATTTTATATATCGAAACTAATCAAGATCTTAAAAGGATTTTTTATAACTCCTTAGAAGCATCAAAGGAATTAGATGATGCCATAATTATTTCTGAATATTTAGAAGATCATTATAAATTTAATCCTTCATTAACTGATGATGATCCCCATTTTTCAGCAGCTGAGGAATCACTAGCTAGAAGTGGAAAATTCAGTGATGATTAAAATCAAAAATAATTTTATTCAAATTTTTTTTGTATATCGCAAATAAATTTAATAAAATAAATTTGCAATTTTTAAATTGTGTCATTTTAATTTTGGGATTAGATTTAGACTAAAGAAATATTATTAATGAAAAGTTCATTAGCCTTAAGATCTGTATGTGAATCAATAGGAGCTGCAACAATAACTTCTGCAGCTTTAGCTTCTAGCTATTTGACAGATTCTCTTATAACTCAAGCCTTATTAATAGGACTAACCGTAACAACTTTGATTCATTGCTTTGGAAGAATAAGCGGAGCACATTTTAATCCAGTAGTAACTTTTTTCTTGTTTAAAGATGATTCCATGAGGTATGTCGAACTTTTTTCTTACATATCCGCTCAGATAATAGGAGCATTTTTTTCAGTTATAGCTTTGAAAAAAAGTTTTTTTCTTTTAGATAATATTGAAGTTGATAGAAGTTTTCATTTTGGCTCAACTTTTATTACCGAATTTATTTTTACTTCCTTATTGTTGATTTTAATTTCAAGTTGGGCAAGAGAAGGGAAGCTTTGCCCAATCTCTCAACCACTTACAGGCGTAGTAATTGGTATTGGTTTAAGCATATTTATAATTTTGTCTGAATTCTTTGGAAGTGGGATATTAAATCCAGCGATATCAATCGGGTTAACATTCAACAAAGGAACCTTTATGATCATTCCTCAATTGATAGGTCAAATTTTAGCAGTTGTTTTCATTAAAATTATTTTTTATTTTATTCCAGAAAATGCTATCGAAAATTAGCTAATATCATCTCATAAGTGAAATTCACTTTAATATGATTTATTAAAAGTAATCAAAATTTACTTAAGTTTAATAAAGATTTTTCTAATATTCTTTCAACAATATTATTTAGATTTTTTTCTGATCAAAAGTTGTTGTTGGGAATGGGATACTTATACCTTTATCTTCAAATTTAGAAATCAAAAGTTTATTTAATTTGTCATACCCCTTTAAAAAATTTCCATACGTTTTTAATTTACCAACTATACAAACAACAAAATCGTAGCTAAATTCATTTATCTGACCTAATTTGCATCCGTCAAATTGAAGATCATCAATTTGATCTACAATATCTTTGATAATTATAGGTATCTCATCTAACTGAGTGGGCTTAGTATCATAGGAAACTCCCACAACAAATCTTGAAAGAGAAACTTGTCCTATGATCTCGCTTGCTTTAACATTTAATTTATTTCTAATATCAAGAAATTCTCTCCATTCTTTGTTAATTATTAATGCATAAATGATTAAGGTTGTTTTGTCCCCATCATTATCAATTGAGACTATCGGATTGGAATATATTTCGTCTTTATTTAAAAATTCAAGTTGGAGTCTAATAAGCTCACTTTTTTGCCAAGGTGAAAAAGGCGTTACTAACTCTATTCGGAGGTTAATACTTTGTTTTATTAATCCATCATTTATTGTGCTGTAATTTATAACATTTGTTCCTTCTGCGTAAGAATTAGGAATTGTTACACATGCATCATAAGATTGTATATCAATTGATCTTAAGCCAACTCTTTTTACATAACCAAGAGTATCCCCCACTTTGCAGAAATTACCAACATTTAAGTGCTGATCAGCTTGCATAGCTAAACCAGAAATTAAATTACCAAGTAATTTTGAAGCCCCCAAACCTATAGCCAATCCAGGTACTGCTGATAGAGCTAATATTGCATTTGCAGGTACTCCTAATGAAAGCAAAAGATTATAAATTAAAACAGCGCTAACTATGAGTGATGTAGCTCTGCTAATAGGTTTTATAAAAGTTCTTATTCTTAAATTCTCAACATATTTATTTCCAGAAATGCCTTTAGATTTTTTTTGATAACTTGATAATAAAAAGTTTGTCAGTGCTTCAAAGAAAAATATTATAAAAATTGTAATTGATAAAAAATAAAGTATTTCAAATAGAAAAGTAAGTACTATTAAGGCATTTCCTGTGAAATTTAAAAATTGATCTATAAAAAGTTCTGAAATTTTTGTAACTGGTATTGGTATAAAAGACAAATAACTTTTTGTCCAATTATCTTTTTCCGAAGAGCTAAGACTTTTAATTTTTTTGGCTAAAGTAGTTATTACAAGTGAATAAATTAGAATTGTTAAAAAAGCAAAAAATACTTGGAATAAAGTCTGATTCCCAATAATTTCAATTTCAAAAATATGATGCACACTATCTGGCAATAAAGCATACCATTTTGGAGGGACTAAAAGACCTGGTGTATGAACAAAATCTAAATAAAAATGAGGAGTTGTATATTTATCAGAAGGTAAAGATTCTGCTTTATATTCAATTTTTTTAAATGCATATCTTATGTTTCTGACTGTATAGTCTGAAAAGTAATATTGGCCCGTTACAAAACCATCATTACCATCTGATCTTTTAAGAGAAATTTTAGAATCAGGTAATTTCCATTCATATTTCTCATCTGCATCTAAAGAAGTCATATCTTCATAATCAGGTAAATATATTTTTGTTTTAGAGGAATTAAAAATATAGTCAAAAATATGTTTCAACTCTACAGCTGCCTCATCTGAAAGATGCTCTCTTACACTTCGAGCAAATGATGAACCATCTAAAGTATGTGCAGCTTTAATAAAAAGTGTTTCTCCCTTTTTAATTTTCTTTTTTGTCTCTTTACTCCAAAAAAAACCTGGTTCTTTTTTTCCTTTATTATATACTTCGTTTTCAATATCTCCAGCCAAGGCCATCAATGAATAAAAATTTAAGATTGTGTCTTTTGGACTTTTACCAGTACCAGGAGAAATCGGATTATCTTTCCATTTCTCATATTTTGTTTCAAGTTCGTTAAAAAATGGTTGAGATTGTAAACCTATTCCATAAGGAAAAGTTATTTCTTTTACACTCGTTGAATTACTTATTTTATTTCCTGCCTCTAATGAAGGTAGTTTACCGAAACCTAATGATAAAAAAATAAATATAAATGTAAGAAAATAGACCTTAAATTTCTTCATTTATATTTCCATATATATATTTAATATTTAGCAAATATTTAACTTATGAACCACAATTAAGATAGAAAACTTTTTTTAATTTTATGTGTAAAAATTTTTTATAATAACCCTTTCGAAGTTTTATTTTCTAACTATTTATAAAATATAAATATAAGAAATCAAATTAAATTTATGATAATTAATAACAAAATCTCTAGCAAACCTTCTTGGATAGAAGAAGCTATAGTTTATCAAATCTTTCCAGACAGATTTAAAAGAAGTATACAATCTAAAACATCCAGTAGTTTGGATTTAATGAAATGGGATGATCCTCCATTCTTACAAGGTTTTCGAGGTGGCAATTTATATGGGATTATAGATAGTCTTGAATATTTAAAAGATATCGGAATAAATTGCATTTACCTTAATCCAATTTTTTCTTCCGCAGCAAACCACAGGTACCATACTTATGATTATTTTCAAATTGATCCTATTTTAGGAGGAAATGAAGCTTTTGACTCTCTTATAAAAGAGATTCATAAACGAAATATGTTTATTGTTTTAGATGGAGTCTTTAATCATTGTGGAAGAGGATTTTGGGCATTTCATCATATCTCCGAAAATGGAATAAATTCTCCTTATAAGAATTGGTTTAATTTGCATAAATCACCTTTTAAACCATATCCAAATAATAATGAAAGTTGTGGCTATGATTGTTGGTGGAATGATCCTGCATTACCTAAATTTAATTTCAACAATATTGATGTTGAAAATTATTTATTATCGGTTGGGAAATATTGGGTAAATAAAGGTATTGATGGGTGGAGGTTAGATGTAGCGAAAGAAATACCTTTCTCCTTTTGGGATAGATTCAATCTTGAAATGAAAAAACTAAATTCAGACGTATGGGTATTAGGTGAGATTTGGGGAGATGCTAGAAAGTGGCTCGATAAGGAATATTTTGATGGAGTTATGAATTACAGGATAGGGTGGAGCACGTTATCTTGGGTCGCAGATTTTAAGTTAACCTCTTCATACAAAAACCCACTTTATCCATTAAAAAATCTAACATCAAAAGAATATATAGAAATTATCAACACAACTCATTCATGGTATCCAAATGATGTTGATAAATGTAACCTAAATTTATTGGATAGTCACGATGTACCCAGAGCCTTGAATACTCTAAAGCATGACGAAAAAAGTCTTATGTTGGCTCTTTTTCTTCTATTTTTAAACAAGGGTGTTCCATGTATTTACTATGGGACAGAAATCGGTTTATCTGGTGGAGAAGAACCAAATTGTAGAGAATCTTTTCCTTGGAGTAGTAACTATAATACTGATCTTAGAAAATATATAAAAGAATTAGTTAGTTTTAGAAAAAGATATATTTTATTAATAAATAATGGCATTGAGTGGACAGCCATGGGAGATGATATTATTTATGGTTGCTTGTCAAATAAAGATAAGAGATTAGATAATCATCTAAAGAATATTAGGATTTATGTAAATAGGAGCCGAATAAATAATTTTTTAATTCAAAGGAAAATATTTAGAGTGGAATTCGAATCTACAAATATTTGTAATGATAGAGAAGTATTACCTCCTCAATCATTTTTGTGCTTTACAGATGAATAAATCTCATTCATCTGTAAAGCCTTGGCTTATTTCAATAATTCTTCCATCAGGATCTTTGATCCAAACCGTTCTCCAACCAACTATCCAAGCATCAAAATCAACTGGTCCAAGAGTAATTTCAGGATTTGAAATAGATTTCAATTTCTCATCAACATTATTCACTTTGAAGGCTAGGTGCCGAAAACCAGGAAATGTATGTCCATCATTGATAGGATCTGGACAAGGCGAATCTGAATCAGATTTAAATAATTCTAAATAAAAAGAGCTATCAGCCATTTTTATAAAGATAATTTCGTTACCATCAGGTAACTTTGCTACTCTGGCTCTTTTGAAGCCAAAGTTTTTAACGTACCAATCTTCTGTAACAGATTGATCTTTACATGTTATGGCTAACTGTGAAACTATTTGAAGCATGATAATTAAGCAACTGAACCGTCTGGATATTGAGTCATTCCAGCAAAATGTATTGCAATTTTACCTTCTTCATTTAAAACCCAACTATCAGCAAATCTCATTTTAGCTTCTCCATCTGGTGTTGCCATAGTGATTGCCTCCACAATCATCAAAGTTGTTGGATTTTCAGTTTCTGCCCAAAAGGCAATTTCAGTGTCTAATCCATCTATTCCCAATATACCCTGAAAATGTTTTTCTAGTTCTACTTGACCTCTAAAATATTTAGGTGTTTTTTCAAAGCTAGAAATCAGAAGACCATCATCAGCATATTGATTTAGCAAGCCAACTATATCTTTTTTGAGAATGAGATTTATATGTTCTCTATAAAGATTTCCAAGTTTTGAGACAGGTACGTTTTTCATGATTTTTAATAATTAAAGTGTGAACTTAGGACATGCCTTAAAGTTTGCATGAACCATCCTCGTAAATCATCTCATTTACTACATATTTTGATACGGAAAGGGTTTGATCTGCATTTCTAACAACATTCCAAGTTTGATCTGCATCCATCATCAGTTTAGTACTTTTAGCTAAAGGAGGATTCCACATACTTGCATGCCAATTAACAATTACATGTAATTTACAAGAATTCTCATTTTGATCAATAATATCAGCAACTTTGAGAGTATGCTGTTCGTCAAAAAAGATTTCAATTACTTTGTTATACCAAGAAGAGTAACCTTCAAACCCCTTTAAATTAGCTTCAGGGAAAACTAAATCCACATCATTTGTAAGTAACGGTTTAAATGACTCTAGAGGTGCATGGATATCTAGTAATAAGTACCAGTTTGTGGCAAATGCCCAAATTTCAGGATGAGTAAACATTTCGTTAATAAGTAAATTTTTTAATACTATTGTCCACAATGGACTCCAATAAGTTCCGGATGAATATTTCCATCTAAAACCAAATTAATTAAATAAGGTTCTTTAGAAGCAAGCATTCTTTTGATAGCAGGCTCAACCTCATCTGGTTTAACAACAGTTTCAGCAGATACTGAAAAAGATCTCGCAATTTCTGAGAAATCTATCTGAGGTTTTGAAAGATCAAAAGCTATCGGTAAATCCCTGTTTTTTATCCCTCTTTCCTCCCAAAATTTTCCAATATTTAATTGCAAAAGATGATATGAACGATTCTGACACACAATAAATTTTGCAGCTATGTTGTGCCTGGCTGCTGTCCATAAAACTTGGATAGTATACATACTACCGCCATCACCAGAAAAACCTATTACCTCTTTTTCAGGAAAAGCAAGCTTAGCACCAACCGCTCCAGGGAATCCTGTACCTAATGAACCTCCCCTAGTGAGCATCCTTTCACCAGGAATTTTTCCTGGGATATATTTATTAATTGGAGGGGAATTAGTTAACGCTTCATCAAAAATTAGATGTTTTTCTGGTAAAAGTTCAGATAAGGTTTTAATAAAGAAACCTGATTTCATTGCACATCCTTTACCATCGTACTGATCAGACTTGTGTGGAGGTTTTACTTCATATGTTTTGTCGATATTATTATTTAAAACTGGTGAAGATTCTTCATAAGTTTCTCTTCTTTTTTTTGCATTAGCTTTCCAATCTTCAGGGAGTTTTTCAATTTTTTTATTTAAGGCACTAATAACAGTTCCTGGTTTTGCTACAAATGATAAATCAACTCTATGATTTTTAGCAATTTGATTCACATCAGTATCAATATGAATAATTTTTGTATTTTTATTAAAAATATCTCCTAAATGGGGATAAACCTCTGGGAGAAGGTAACATCCCAGAGCAATACATAAATCACAAGACTGCATTATTGGTAAACTAGCATCTCCAAACATATGTCCAGTGCTACCATAATTTAAGGGATGATTATCTGGAAAATTAATTTCTCCACCATCTGCAGAATATACTTTCGCACCAATTTGCTCAGCTAACCTTTCAACACTTTTATTGCCACCTGTCCAAGCTACTCCATCTCCCAAAAGTAAGATTGGTTTTTCTGAATCTTCAATCCAACTTGCCAATCTATCTAAATCATCATTTGAAGGAAGAGTTGAAAAGCTAGGTATATGTGCAGGGAAAATTTCTTCAGTAATTTCGCTATCTAATATATCTTCAGGTAAACATAGATAAACAGGACCACATGGTGGAGTAGATGCAACTTTAATCGCTCTTCTGACCATTCTTAAAAGACTACTCGGGTGTTGCACCATTGCAGACCATTTCGTGACGGGCTCTGCCATAGCCACGAGATCTGCTGCCATTTGAGCATCCATTGCCTGATACTTTATTCCTGCATCTCCACCGATAACAATAAGAGGAGAATGTCCTTTCATAGCTTGATATAGATTACCTATTGCGTTACCTAATCCAGGGGAACTATGTATTTGAACTAAAGCAGGTTTGAACCTTGATCTTGCATATCCATCTGCACAAAGAACCGCAATTGATTCTTGTAGAGTAAGTATATATTTCATTTCAGGAACATCAGATAAGGCATCCAAGAAACCTTGTTCGACTGTTCCCGGATTTCCAAACATATGGTCAAGACCATTCACTAAGAATTGCCTTAAAATTGCTTCATGTCCTTTCATAATAAATGGTTATTAATTGTATTTAGAATAATAAATAGGTTTAAAGAAACGGTCTGTTTAAAAAATTTTTTTTACCATCCAAACTTTTTAAGTCCCTCCTCAAGAACCTTAAGGATAAGTTCACCAACAAGTTTTGAATCTTGAGTAGAACGACCGGTCAAGAATGGATAATCAAGGATAGTAGATAATGTTTTCCCTACACCTCCATGATATTTTCCCTTTGGTCCAGTAGCATCCCTTAGGATATATTCCAATGGATAAAATGGAGGTCCAAAATTTGCAGAAGTATTCATAGGCAGGTCATCATACCCATACATTTGAGCAAATCCAGTACCCTCTTTATAGTCATATTCTCTCGCATGCCCAGTTACATTTTTACCCCATATGATACTTTTACGCTCTGTCCAATCTCTCGCGAAAGCTAAACATGTTACACAGTAACATTCTGCCGCTATCAGTTTATCTCTATTAACGTAACCCAATATAAGGTTGTGTAATCTCTCATTATTAACCATGTCAACCATTGGTCCACTTCCTCCAGGAAGTAGTAAGGCATCATAAGGATCAACAAATTCCTTCCAAAATTCATCTCTTATATTATGAAATTTCTCTAATTCAAGCCCAAAATTCTCGCTATTAAAATATGGCATTAATGGTAATTTTTCACTTAAATTAATCGGTGATGTCAGCAAATCTGAACTATCAACTTCTTTCGTTCTCTTGGCAAAATGAGCGTCAGTAACGCATTTATTTAAAGGAGGATCCATATATTCTTCATCCATGCTTGGAGGAAGTGCAGGAGGTTTTCTACCAAAAGGAGTCATGAAATCTAATGTATATCCAGCTTCATTAAGCACATCAAGAGGTCCTACTAATTCTTCCCCCCAGTAACCCCATTCAGAAAGCACTACTAAAATACGTTTTGACATAATAAAAATTTAAATAAGATTGAAAAATTGTTTGTAAGTTAAATCAAATATTAGGGCCATCTCTAATGGCCTTAAAGTTAAATTTAAAGATTATATTTTTGTTCATTTACTACCATCCATTAGATTGAAAGCGATACAAATTCTTTCTTCGTTTGAGGAAAATTCAATTGTTTCGTGAGGCAAATAACTGGGGAATAGGATAACTTTGCCAACTGATGGGACAACGGATAATTGATTAAATGATGGAAATATTAAATTACCATCATCAAGAGAAGAATCAGATACCGATTTAGGAACTTTAAGATAAAGAACTCCACTTACTAAAGAATCTGGATGTATATGCCTTAATTGCTTCCCTCCTGATAATAAAATTACAGACCATCCACTTATCTTAAAATTAATTTGATTTGATAGTTTATCTCCTTGCAAGTGATTGTAAAAATATTCCTTAGAGATTTCTAATAATTTATCTCCTAAAATACTATTAATTTCACCTTTACTTTTCCCAAAGACTTCATGACTTTGATAACCCTGTATTGTTGGTTTTTCTGGTCTATTCCAAACAAGAGTGGATTGACTTTTAACTAGCTTAACTAGTCTTCCTATTCTCTCATCTCTAGCGCTAATTAACTCTTTTTTTTGAACTAAAAATTTTGGATCAAATTGATTAGGATATCCAAACCTACGTTGATATTTTTCTGGTAAGTAGGTTATGGCAGCAATAAATTTTGCGACTTTTTCTGAATCTTTACATTTAGAAAGAGACTGATAAGCTAATTCCCAATTTCTTAATTCAATAGCTTTATAGGTTTCAGAGATATGATCTATATTGACTTGATGTGAATTATTTCTTTGTAATAATTTCATTTTAATTTCTAGTCCCTCAGGTGCATTAGGGACAATCTCTAAAGCTTTATTTATTTCTTTTAATGATTCTTCAAATCTATTTTGATTATATAAAAACAAAGAGTAATTGTAATATCCTAAAAACTGATTTGGAGTTATTTTTATTACTTTTAAGTAAAGATCTTCAGCTTTTTTATATTCCCCATTTTCAGATTTAATGATAGCTAAATTAGTAATAAGAGATGGATCAATATGATTTTTCTCTAAACATTTGTTTAAAACTTCATCTGCTTTTTTCAAATTACCAACTTTTAAAAGTACCTGTGAATAAGGCATCGCAAATTCTGAGTTATATGGATTTTTTTTATTTAAATTTTCAAATATTTCCTGTGCCAAAGTATCATTGTTTAAATTTATAGCAGATTGGCCAGCTAAAAATAAAACAGAGGGATCCCAGTTAGATTTTGTTTGTTTTGATGTCTTTGAAACAAATTTAATTATTTCTAAATATTTTTTCTGAACATGAAGAATTTTAATGAAATTATATAAAAGTCCTTGATTAAGAGGACTTAAATTAAAGGCTTTATAAAATTCCTTTTCCGCAGTAATAAAGTCGCCTTTGTTAGCAGCCTCAACGCCATTTTTATTATGATCATTTATTAAAGTCTTAGTCATTTTACGAAGTGTTGAATTAGAGAGACACTAGAAATATGCCTCCCTAGCTTTTTTTCAATTACACCAATTGAAATTCTTCATCAAGCTCAGCATCTTTTAAGCTTTGCTTAATAGTTTCATTGGCATTAGCGATTTTTAGAGAATATTCTGATCCTGCTCTCTGCTTTGTAAATAAAAGATAATTCCATCCTATATCTGAAATTTCCTCAAGATCACTAACATCCAGAACTAAACCCTTGACACCATTTAATTTTTCTACAGATTTTTTCATTTGATTAACAGTAGCACCATTTAATTGTCCTTTAAGAGCAAAATTAGCAATACCATTTTCAAATTTTATTAAATCAGAATCAAAACTTAATCCCGCAGGTGCAATTCTGCAACGAATTTTGAGAGGTTTATCAGAATCAGGCAGGAATATATGCATCTTTTCTTTATCAAAATCTTTATAAGATTTACCTTCAATCCATACTTCTGATAATTCGATACTTCCTTTTGGAAGAAGATCTGGAGCAACTCTTAAAATATTATTCTCCCAAGCGTTTGGTTCTGGACAGAAGAAAAAGTCCATAGATTGCTTCTTAATTAATAAATTTGTGTAAATTGCAGACAAATAACACAATTCAAAAGAGTGATAGCCAGCCATTGAATGACTTCCTTTGCCTCTTTCGGTACCGAGAGAATAGGGTTGACCATTTGCTAATACGTTGAAATAGATACCTCCCTCTTCATAATCGAGAAACCATCCATTATAAAATGCAGTTCCTTCTCTTGCAAAATTAAGATATTCAGGCTTGTCATTATAAACACCTGCCATTATGTAATAAGCAAGTATACCTTGTTCTTGCTGCCACCATGCTTTTCTATCATGCCAAACAAGGCGATGATTTTCTTCTCCTTCTTTTAAGGTTCTTTCCATCATGTCGTACCA
>CENJ01017864.1_pt1 | contig 14013 bp, 10 predicted proteins | sample 356161 | NCBI WGS metagenome assembly CENJ01 (sample SAMEA2619531, study PRJEB7988) | marine metagenome | biome: marine biome (ENVO:00000447); feature: surface water layer (ENVO:00002042); material: "saline water (ENVO:00002010), including plankton (ENVO:xxxxxxxx)" | depth 5 m
TGCTGTGCTAAAATTCATGTTAGAAAATGGCATGTTACATGGGGATTGTATGACAGTTACTGGTAAAACTTTAGCAGAGAATTTAGAAAAATTACAAGGATTAAAAGAAGGTCAGGATTTGATTAGACCCCTTTCCAATCCAATAAAACCTACTGGACATATCAGAATACTCAAAGGTAATTTAGCAGCTAGAGGATCAGTAGCCAAGATAACTGGTAAAGAAGGTCTACGATTTGTTGGACCAGCAAGGGTTTTTGATGGCGAATATGCTGCCAACGCCGGAATCGGAGAAGGAAAAGTTCAAAAAGGCGATGTCGTCGTAATCAGATATGAAGGACCAAAGGGTGGGCCAGGAATGCCTGAAATGCTTAAACCTACTGCTGCGATTATGGGGGCAGGTCTGGGCAAAGACGTTGCCCTAATCACAGATGGTCGGTTTTCTGGTGGGACACATGGATTTGTCGTTGGCCATATTGTTCCCGAAGCGCAAGAAGGCGGAGTAATTGGATTAGTTGAAGATGGAGACATCATCACTATTGATGCTGAAACCAACACTTTGAGTGTCGATTTAACCGATCAAATTATAGAAAACAGAAAAAATAAATGGACCCAACCCCCTTATAAATTTAACCAAGGGGTATTACATAAATACATTAAAAGTGTAGCAACAGCCTCTGAAGGCTGTGTTACCGATAGCTAGTTTAGAGATGAAGACAAGAGATCAAATTGCCCTTCAAGAGGCGGAATCTAAATCAATGAAAATTACTGGAGCAGAAGCTGTTATTCGTTGTCTGCTTGCTGAGGGTGTAGATTTGATCTACGGATACCCTGGTGGTGCCATAATGCCTGTTTATGATGAGCTGTATAAATTTCAAGATCAGCTCCTTCATGTACTTACCAGACATGAGCAAGGTGCGACCCATGCTGCACAAGGCTATGCGAGAACATCTGGCAAAGTAGGGGTTGCCATTGCTACTTCTGGTCCAGGAGCTACCAACTTGGTTACTGGAATTGCTGATGCTCAAATTGATTCAACCCCTATGGTTTGTATCACTGGTCAAGTAGCTTCCCATTTATTGGGATCTGATGCATTTCAAGAAACCGATATTATTGGTTTGTCTACACCCGTTACCAAGTGGAATTATCAAATCACTAAAGCTTCAGAAATACCTGAAATATTTGCCAAAGCTTTTTATGTAGCCAAATCAGGTAGACCTGGTCCGGTTTTGATTGACATTACCAAAGATGCTCAATTCGATAGTTTTGATTTTAGCTATAAAAAATGTTTAGGCGTAAGAAGTTATAATCCTGTTCCTACTTTAGATAATAATGCTGTCAATGAAGCTGCCGAATTAATCAACAAAGCAAAAAAACCTTTTATTGTTTGGGGTCAAGGGGTGATTTTGGGTAAAGCAGAAGAGGAGTTTAAGGATTTTGTAGAGAAATCTGGGATTCCCGCAGCTTGGACAATCCTAGGACTTTCAGCATTGCCTACTTCACATCCATTAAATGTCGGTATGGTTGGAATGCACGGGAATTATGGCCCCAATATTCTCACTAATGAATGTGACCTTCTCATCGCTATTGGTATGCGTTTTGATGATAGAGTAACTGGTGACTTGAACACCTATGCCAAACAAGCAAAAATTATTCATTTTGAAATTGATCCTGCTGAGGTCAATAAGAATGTTAATGCAGACATCACTATACTTGCTGACTGTAAAGAAAGTTTGACATCACTGATTCCATTGGTTGAGCAAAAAACACATAAAAAGTGGATACAAAGATTTGATGACTTGATGAAAATAGAAGTCAAGGAAGTCATCGATAAGGATTTACGCCCTAATAAAGAAGGATTAAGTATGGGTGAGGCCATTGTTTCCATTAACAAGCATACCCAAGGAGATGCAGTTATTGTTACAGATGTGGGACAACATCAGATGGTTACCTGTCGCTATGCTGAATTTGTTCGATCAAAAAGCAATGTGACTTCTGGTGGTCTTGGAACGATGGGATTTGCTCTTCCTGCTGCTCTTGGAGCAAAAATGGGAGCCCCACAAAGAGAGGTCGTTGCTGTGATTGGAGATGGGGGTTATCAAATGACCATTCAAGAATTAGGAACCATTTTTCAAACCCAAGCAGCGGTTAAGATCGTTGTCTTAAACAACGACTTCCTAGGAATGGTTCGGCAATGGCAACAATTGTTTTTTGACAAACGCTATGCCTCAACGGAGATGGTTAACCCAGATTTTGTTACTATTGCAAAGGGTTACTTTTTAGATGCGAAAAGAGTTGATAAAAGAAAAGACTTAGATGCGGCTGTAGCTGAGATGATTGCCTCTGATAAACCTTATTTCCTTGAAGTTTGTGTTGAGAAAGAGGACAACGTATTTCCAATGATACCAACAGGAGCTTCAGTTTCTGACATTCGTTTAAAATAACTAAGGCAGTGAATAAAGTGAAAACTTACACCATATCAATCTATTCAGAAAACAATGTTGGTTTATTAAACCGCATTTCTTCCATCTTTCTTAAAAGACACATTAATATTGAGAGTCTTACCACCTCACAATCTGAAATCGATGATGTTTTCAGATTCATTATCGTCGTAAAGGTTGTTGAGGAGAATGTCAAAAAATTAATCCAGCAAATTGAGAAACAGGTAGATGTGATCAAAGCTTTTTATCATACTGATGAAGAAACTATTTTCCAAGAAACCGCATTATATAAAGTTAAGTCAAGCGCGCTTTTTGAAGAGCGACACATTCAAAACATCATTAAAGAAAGTCATGCAAATATTGTGACTGTTTCACCTGAGTTTTTTGTTATTGAAAAAACAGGCTTTAGAAATGAAACTGATCGATTGCAGCAAGACCTTGCCCCCTTTGGGCTCCTTCAGTTTGTTCGTTCGGGAAGAATATCTGTTACCAAATCTAAAATGGGGATTTCAGACCTACTTAGTAAATTTAAAAAAGACAATTAATTAATAATAAACCAAAAAAAATGGCCAACTATTTTAATCAAATTTCACTTGCAGAAAAATTACATCAATTAGGGCAATGTCGATTCATGGATCTTTCGGAATTCGACAAAGGTATTTCTGCTTTAAAAGGTAAAAAAATCGTAATTGTTGGATGTGGTGCACAAGGGTTAAATCAAGGTTTAAACATGCGAGATTCTGGTCTAGATATCAGTTATACTTTACGTCAAGGTGCAATAGATCAAAAAAGAGCTTCATATCAAAACGCAATTGATAACAATTTTGAGGTTGGCAATTACGAGACAATGGTTCCGACTGCTGATTTGGTTATTAATCTAACACCTGACAAAAACCACTCCTCTGTAATTGAAGCGGTAGTGCCATTAATGAAAAAAGGTGCAACACTTTCCTATTCACACGGTTTTAATATTGTTGAAGAGGGAATGACCATCAGAAAAGACTTGACAGTGATTATGGTTGCACCAAAATGTCCTGGTTCCGAAGTTAGAGAAGAATTTTTAAGAGGTTTCGGCGTGCCAACACTAATTGCCGTTCACCCCGAAAATGATCCACAGGATCATGGACTGGAATATGCTAAAGCATATGCTGTTGCCACTGGGGGTCATCGCGCTGGAGTCCTTGAATCATCATTTGTTGCTGAGGTAAAATCTGATTTAATGGGCGAACAAACCATCCTTTGCGGTGTTTTGCAGACTGGCTCCATTTTGTGTTTTGATAAAATGATTGCGCAAGGCATCGATCCTGGCTATGCAGCCAAACTTATTCAGTATGGTTGGGAAACCATCACCGAAGCTTTAAAACACGGAGGAATTACCAATATGATGGATCGTTTATCTAATCCAGCAAAAATTAAAGCATTTGAACTTTCTGAGACCTTGAAGGAAATCTTAACGCCTTTGTTTCAAAAGCATATGGATGACATCATGTCAGGCCACTTTTCAAAAACCATGATGGAAGATTGGGCAAATGACGATAAAAACCTTTTGGAGTGGCGAGCCGCTACGGGAGAGACTGCGTTTGAAAAAACAACAATAACCGATCAAGAAATTCCAGATCAGGAATATTTCGATCACGGTGTATTGATGGTAGCATTTGTTAGAGCAGGAGTAGAACTTGCTTTCGACACTATGGTAGCCTCTGGGATTAAAGAGGAGTCTGCATACTACGAATCATTACATGAGACACCATTAATTGCCAACACAATAGCCAGGAAGAAACTATTCGAAATGAACCGTGTTATTTCTGACACAGCTGAATACGGATGTTATTTGTTTGACCACGCTGCAAAACCCCTACTGGTTGATTTTATGAAAACCATTGATACTGACGTTATTGGAAAGTCCTATGCTGACAGCGAGGGAAATGGGGTAGACAATCGTATGTTAATCGATGTCAATGAGATTATTCGCTATCATCCTGTAGAGATCATCGGTTATGAATTACGCGAGTCCATGACCGAGATGAAAAAAATCGTATAATTCAACGGCGGTTAAATTTTTTACTGCGTACTGACGTTATTTTTTAGTTAAGCTCACCTTTACTCTCTAGAAAACTGTTATGAGTAGATAAAATTATTTAACTTTGTTTGAGAAATATTTAACAAAACAAATATTATGAGTTCAGTTATGACTCCTGAAACATTAGCTTCAAATGCGATTAAACTTAGTGATATCCCAGTAAATTACGTTCCAAAAGTCACCCATTACGATCAATATTTAATTGACGGTGAATTAAAAACCTGGACAGGTGCTACGTCAGAGGTTTATTCAACAGTTCATACGCAAAACGATCAAGGTGAAATGGTACCAACCTTGTTAGGTACAGTTCCAGACATGGAGTCTGAGTCTGCGCTACAGGCGCTAGAGTCTGCCAAAAAAGCTTTTGACAGAGGTAAAGGACAATGGCCAACCATGCGGGTTAGAGAAAGATTGAGCTGCATGGAGCGTTTTGTTGAAAAAATGAAAAATCATCGGGAAGAAATCGTCAACCTGTTGATGTGGGAAATTGGAAAATCATTAGGTGATTCCCAGAAAGAATTTGATCGTACCGTTGATTACATCTACGACACTATTGAAGCTTATAAAAAGTTAGATCAAAAAAGCGCCAAGTTTGAAAAAGAGGGGAGTATCCATGCTCACATTAGAAGAAGCCCACTAGGTGTTGTTTTGTGTCTCGGTCCATACAATTATCCACTAAACGAAACATTTTGTCTACTCATTCCTGCAATAATAATGGGGAATACAGCCATATTTAAACCAGCAAAACACGGTGTTCTTTTAATTACACCATTGATGCAGGCTTTTCAAGAGAGTTTTCCTCCTGGTGTGGTGAATATTCTTTTTGGAAGAGGAAGAAAAATAGCACAGCCCATTATGAAGTCTGGATTTGTAGATGTTTTGGCATTGATAGGTCACAGTTCTTCTGCAGTGGCGCTTCAAGATCAGCACCCCAATAAAAATAGATTGAGATTAGTTCTAGGACTAGAAGCTAAAAATCCGGGAGTTATTCTTCCAGATGCAGACTTGGATCACACAATTAAAGAATGTATTTCTGGTACATTATCATACAATGGACAAAGATGTACAGCCCTAAAGGTGCTCTATGTTCACGAATCTATCATTGATGAATTCAATAGAAAATTTTCTAAGGCAGTAGATGATTTAAAGTATGGTATGCCATGGGAAGAAAATGTGTTTCTAACACCACTTCCAGAGCCTAACAAACCGCAATATATCAAAGACCTTATAGAAGATGCCAAATCTAAAGGAGCTAAAGTACTGAATAAAAAGGGGGGTGAAATGACCGAAAATTATATCTTTCCCGCAGTTATGTATCCGGTAGATAAATCAATGAACCTATACCACGAAGAGCAATTCGGCCCAGTGATTCCAATTATTTCCTATAAAGACATTAACGAGCCACTAGATGCAATGGCTGCCTCCGATTACGGTCAACAAGTGAGTCTATTCGGTAGAGATGTTCGAAAAATTGGACCACTAATCGATATCTTGGCCAATTTAGTTTGTAGGGTCAACCTCAATAGCGCATGCCAAAGAGGTCCAGATGTATATCCATTTACTGGAAGAAAGAATTCAGCTGTAAGCACGCTCAGCGTATACGATGCTTTACGCTCTTTTTCAATTCGTTCTTTTGTGGCTTCCAAAGATAACCCCTACAATAATGAAATCCTTGAATCATTGCTCAACTCTAACGAGTCGAATTTTGTATCCTCGGATTACATCTTATAGGTTAACGCTTATCCTTTAGGTTTCGGGTGATCTAACTTCAGTTGTTTGTCGATTTTTTCAAACATCAATAGCTCTGCGGCAAATTGCCAGTCGAAGTTATTCGTTTGGTTGGCCAAGTGGTGGTGGTGATCTTGATCAAGAATATAGTCCTGAGGCTTGTGAAGCACACGGGTTTTGGAATAAGTTTTTTCCAATCGATCTTTCAAGGTAAAAAACTCTTTTTTTAGATAATTAATTTTGTCGAGTGCAATCAACCGTTGTTCTTCATCTTTAGCTTGGTCATATAATTTCAATAAAAGAAGTAACCTAGGTGTAAACCCTGCTAATTCATTGACTCGCTCATAAACTTCAATCATATATTGATTTTTTGCGGTCAATTCTTTTATCTGTTTAATTTTTATTTTAATGGTATCACAGGTTAAAATCATATTTTCTGCCCGATTGACCCTTTCTTTAAATTTCTCAGACCAAACCCCTGGATTTTCGACACTGGGAAGCTCGATAAGCCCAGCTTCTTGTGGGCTTTCCATTTCCATTAGATAATTTCTTTTGTTGCCTTTAAGTAGAACGTTTTTCCATTCGGCAACAGGAAGTTCCAGTTGATCAACAAATGCAAATTCAGGTTCAGCCGCTTTATTTGAAAAGACCCGTTGTCTAAAGGCCATTTTAAATTCAGCTTTAGTGATTTTATCACCTGACCAAGTATCATTAGCAAACCCAATAATGCCCCGTTTATACAATTCAAAATGCGGAGAATCATCATCCCAAAGGGTTAAGAGTAAGCCCTCTAGACCACTTTCAATTGATGATATTGCGAAATCACGGATTTGTTGAAGATTTCCCTCTCTTTGTGGCATAAGCACCCATCTTGTTTGCCCAGCTGTTGCGCCCATTACTTGTAGACCATTATTTTTATACCAAGCCATTGCTTTTGTATTTCCATAAGCTTCAGGCGTGTGGTAATTCCAGCGCATATAGATACAATTTTTGGGTAATAGCGGTAAGAATTCTTTTAGTTTATGTTCATTTTCATTCCAAATACTATCCACCTTTTTTTTACCCATCTGAGGCTGGAACATCGGACGATAAACCCCCACTTGTTTAAGAAACATATCATCCCAAAAAATTGGTGTACGACCTTTTGCAGCCGCAAATTCACAAACTTTATTTAACCAGATCAACTGTAATTCTAAAGAAGACTTTCCACTGTTTCTTCCAGTAGTTTTCACTTCGTCTCCTCCAATATGAAGGTATTTTCCATGTGGAAAGGCTTCTAATGCATCCTCGTACAAGTCGTACTGAACTTTATAGGTTTTTGGGTCAAGTGGATTGAATGCCCAATCACTTTCCAAGTCATCTCTTAATGATTTGTATTGCTTGTGTTTTAAAACAAATGACGCGTGTCCAAGACCCTGAACCAATGGACTGATTGCGATGTTCCTCGCCATAGCATATTCACTAAGTTTTTTCCACTCTTCAATCGTAAATGCGTCTGAGGAACCTACCAGCGGTTGACGTTTGTATTTAATTTTGTCTTCCACTTCGGCAATGATGCCATTAATTTTATATTTTTTGAGTTCATCTAGCAAATCATAATAATAGTCCAAGGTCTCTCGGTGGTGCTTCACATCCCAATGAATTGCTCGGTAGGAGAGTAGGGGATAGTCCTCGATATTACAAAGTGGAAGATTGACGCCTTGCTCCGCCGCATCCTCCATCAATTGTTGCAAGGAAGCTAATCCGTAGATTAAACCAGCTTCGTCTTTAGCTTTAATGCTAATTTTATTGTTTATTATTTTTAGTATATATCCCTCGGCTTTAATTTCAAATTCTGGTTCGATAGTAAATACTAATTGTGCATTATCCATGCGGTCCACAGCTTGAATATCACCAAGAAAATCACTGCCCGCAGGAAGATCCAATTCATTTGGACTGTAATAGTTTAGTAGGTCTGACACTCGCAAACTACTGACCCCACTGATTTCAAAGTTTTGAGGTGTGGGTAACAGTTTAAAATCACCTGTCTTCGGTACCGTTGAATTACACGAATACAACAGTGCTGTAATGAGTAAAAAGTAAATTTTCATACGTTTTTGGGCTTAGCTTATTAAATATTTTCTTTTTTCGCTTGGTTTGGATTTGGGTAAAATTTTAAGCAATTCCAGTAAACAAACTATTGACTTACAATGTTTTCTAAAACTTTGACAAATTCTTCAGGGGCTGACCATTGAGGATTGTGATCCGCAGTAAGAATTTTTATAGGCCAATTCTTTTTTTCCGCTCTTTTCGCATGTTTAGAAAAGTAATCAGCCTCTGGATCTAACCCTTTCTCAACGGTGAGAATATAGGTTGTGGGAATTGTTAGTCTTTCAGGATTTTTTAGCGAAATTTTATCTGTTAAAGTATTTCCAGGATGAGGTACATCTTTCGGGGGTAATTTATCTTCTGAAACCCAAGAAGGAACGATATACCCCATTTCATTTACAACTTGTCCGTCTCGACTACTCCATGATTCACGTACACTTTCATTATCTTCAGGAACAAAAGCATCTACATAGATTAATTTTTTTATTTTTTCCGGAATGCGATCAGCGACTCCAGTGATGACCATACCGCCATAACTATGCCCTACCAAAATAATATCCTCTAATTCCTCAAAAAGCACAGTATTGATGATGTCATTCAAATGGGTTTCAAGGTTCACTTCCTTAGTAGCGAGATGGACTTTTTCTCCTTGCCCAGTAAGCGTTGGTCTGTAAACTATATTTCCATTAGTCGTCAAAAGTTGATCTACTTTCTTAAAAGACCAGCCACCGCCCCATGCTCCGTGTACGATTACATAAACTGGCTTGGATGGAGAGGGTTGGAAGGAAGCAAAAGTAATGGCAGAGGTCAAAAAGAATAAAGCTGCAGTCAATAATTGTTTCATAGTGTTTTATTTATCTTACGGATAGGACTTGTAAGATAGAAAATTTAGCTTAGGACAAAAAAATAACATACTTAAGCTTGACTAAGAATACCCTAACACTGTTTGATATTCTACGTGTTAATCGTCATTTGATTTTAACCATTACAGGTAAATGATCCGATATAAACAAATTGTTTGCTCTTCTGTCATCAATGATCGTATGTTGAATAACTTCAATATTTTTAGTGAGTATATAATCTATTCGCTTTCTAATTTGTCGGTCTAAATTAAACCCGTTAAAGGTTCCACTGGGTCCATAAGGTTCGTTTAAGCCAATTTCATAGGCATCTTCAAGTTGTGATTTAAAGATTTTAATAGGTTCACTTTCTGGTAAAGAATTGAAGTCTCCCATTACAATGAGTTTACCGTTTTCAATGTTTTTTTCACGGATGATTTTTAAGATTAAATCGGCTGATTTCTCCCTGGATTTTGGTCCAAGATGGTCAAAATGACAATTAAAAACAAAAAGCTTTTCATTGGTTTTTTTATCTAAAAACTCACCAAAAGTTACAATACGTTCCATAGAGGCGTCCCATCCAATTGAAACCTTTTCTGGAGTTTCCGATAGCCAATAGGTTTTTGATGAAAGAAGTTTCAGTTGTTCTTTTCGATAAAAAATTGCTGCGTATTCCCCTTTTGTTTCTCCATCATCTCTACCTGCTCCAATATAACCGTAATCAGGCAAGCCTTCTTCAATATATTTTACTTGATGATGATGTCCTTCTTGAATTCCTATAATCTCAGGAGAGTAATGGTCAAACAATTCCACTACAGAAGATTTACGGTATCCCCACCAATTTTCATAATCTTTGAGATTGTCATATCTTATATTAAATGACATTACCGAAGTTTGTCCCATCCCAAAAAATGGGGCAAGTTGAAGTAGTGTAAATAAAATTAAATATTTGTTTTTCATGATTCAGCAGTTGCGTTGTGATCGTTTTTAAAATATTTTAAATAAATGGCTAATTAAAAATTATACCAGCATTAATCCAAAAAATATGGGTTTGTTTGACCCTTTTGTTTTTAAGGTCAGTTTGCAACATATAACCTGGTTTTAACCAAAATTTATCAATTACAAATCCAGGTCCAATGTTAAATCGATTTCTGGTAAAACCTTTAGCGTTAAAAAAGGGTTCAGTCTGTATAAAAGGGAAAAACCATTTATTGATATTTAATTTATAAGTAGGTCTAAATCTGATCCTCCAATTGTTATTGGTTAATTCTTTTATTTGATACTAATTGCGAATTCTAATCTTAAATGACCTGCTAACAGTATAGAATATGTCGATGTGAGGTCTTATTTCACGAACTCTTAACTCACTTTTTATTTCAAATATTTCTCGATAGTAACCACCAATTTTGAATTTTTTATTTAGTAAATAGATCAATCCAAAATCTAAATGGAAATATTCAAGTTTGTCAGAAAACCTTGATTCTGGTTCGACTGCGATTTGAAATTTATCTGATAATTTACCTTTAACATTTATTGTATTCCAGCTTTGGATCGTTTGTCCAAAAACGTTGATACTTAATAGTATGAAGATAATCAAAGAGAATTGGGGCCTCATTTAATTTTTTACATTAACGATTTATAACCGCCAGTTAAGGGTTTATATTAATTAAAATAATTTTTTAAAATTGATATTTAATACTTATTATCAATCATAGCAATTGATAACAAGGATGTTTGTTTGACTTAATTTTAATAAGTTTTTACTGAACAAAAAATAATCCATTACCACTTAGATATTGGATTTTTTTTATCAATGCAGCGGATTAATGAAAACAATTTCATGGCAGTAGTAGGATTTGGAAATTCAAAGTTACAAAAAACCCTCCTAAATAGGAGGGTTGATGATTTTAGGTTCTAATCAAGAAGATGTACTAAACGATCTTGGTCGCTAGATAATCACCTACCTCACTTGTTTTACAAGCCTTTCCTCCTGCTTCAACCAAATCCTCTGTGACTACGCCTTCCGCCAGAGATTGATCGACTACCTTCCGAATTAAACCACCTTCTTCGTGAAGTCCAAAAGACATTTCAAACATCATTGCGGCAGAAAGAACCGTCGCCAATGGATTGGCAATATCTTTTCCAGTTGCTTGAGGGAATGAACCGTGAATGGGTTCATACAAGCCGATTTCTGCACCGACCGAGGCTGAGGGCATCAACCCCATTGATCCGGAGATCACAGATGCCTCATCAGTAAGAATATCGCCAAAAAGATTTTCTGTAATAAGCACATCATAGCTGTTGGGCCATTGAACTAATCGCATCGCGACAGCATCTACAAACTCATAAGCTACCTCCACTTCTGGATAATCTTTTTCCATCGCTTGAACAGTTTCTCTCCACAATCGTGAGCTTTCCAAAACGTTGGCTTTATCAACACAACATAGCTTTTTGCTTCGAGTCATTGCCAATTCAAAACCCTTTTTAGCGAGACGTTGAATTTCAGATCGTGTATATGTACAAGTATCAAAAGCAGTATTGCCGTCATCTTTTCTTCCTCTTTCGCCAAAATATATTCCTCCAGTCAATTCTCTTAGGAAGACTAAGTCGGTTCCTTCAATACGTTCTTTTTTCAATGGAGATTTTTCTATCAATGAAGGAAAAGTAAAGGTCGGACGGACATTGGCAAACAGTCCAAGTTTTTTTCTCATTTTAAGAAGCCCTTGCTCCGGTCTTACTTTAGCTGAAGGATCGTTATCAAATCTGGGGTGACCAATCGCACCGAAAAGTACTGCATCTGCATTTATACAGATTTCGTGGGTTTCGTCTGGGTAAGGTTCCCCCACTGAGTCAATTGCAGCAGCTCCAGTCAAGGCAGGCATCCATTCGATTTCATGATTGAATTTTTGTGCGATGGCGTCACATACTTTTACAGCCTGATCGATTACTTCTGGGCCAATGCCGTCTCCGGCCAATAGGGCGATTTTTAATTTCATTGAGTGGTATTTGTTAGGAAATGATATTTAACATTTTTTCAGTGGCTTTAATCGCCGAAACGGTTTGATCGGAATCCAATCCACGAGTGATAAATTCTTTTTTTGTATTCTTCCATGTGATTAAAGTCTCACATAAAGCGTCGGAATTACTGCCCGGTGGGATCCGAACCGCATAGTCGACCAGTAGGGGTAATTCCTTATTTTTTCTTTGATATATTTTTTTTATTGCATTCATAAAGGCGTCAAACTGTCCGTCACCTGAAGCATTTTCCTCCAAAAGCTCTCCCTCCATTTCCACTGAAACAGCAGTTGTGGGTCGAAGTCCTTTTGAGTGAGTTAATACGTATGATTTGACCTTTACTTTTTGTTCGATATTACTGTTAAGCACATCAGAGATGATGTAGGGTAAATCTTCAGTAGTAACGATTTCTTTTTTGTCACCCAGTTCAATTATCCTTTGGGTTACCTTTTTAATCTCATCATCGCTGAGCGTTACACCAAGCTTTTGAAGATTCTTTTGAATATTTGCTTTTCCTGAGGTTTTTCCCAATGCGTATTCACGAGTTCTTCCAAAACGTTCTGGAAGTAAATCATTGAAATACAGGTTATTTTTTTTGTCTCCATCAGCGTGTATCCCAGCAGTTTGGGTAAAAACATTCTCTCCTACTATGGGCTTATTTACTGGAATTCTAAAGCCTGTAAAAGTCGCAACCAATTTACTAACCTTAAATAATGAGGATTCATTGATGTTAATACTAACCTCGGGCATAAAATCTTTCAGGGTAGCTACCGTGCTTTCCATAGGCGTATTTCCAGCTCTTTCACCCATCCCATTAACTGTCAGGTGTAATCCATGACACCCAGCTCTAACAGCCTCCATGGCATTGGCAACACTAAGATCATAATCGTTATGGCCATGAAAATCAAAGTGAATCTCAGGGAATTTTTTTATGACTTCTGAAATAAAGGTATAGGTCTCATAATAAGTCATTACACCTAGCGTATCGGGTAATAAAACTCTTTTAATGGGGAGCGTTGAAACAAATGATAAATAATCGTTTACATAGGCTTTAGAGTTGCGCATCCCGTTACTCCAGTCTTCTAAATAAACGTTTGTTTCAATTCCTTCTTTTTGGGCAGCAAAAACATTATCCTCTATTGCTTTAAAGTGCTCACTAGGGGATTTTTTTAATTGATGTTTCAGGTGGTTTAAAGAACCTTTTGTTAATAAATTTTGAACTTTAACTCCTGTTTCTAGCATCCATTCAATAGATGTGCCCCCATCGACAAAACCAAGAACTTCTACTCGTTTATCAAGACCTTCACTTTTTGCCCATTGGGTAATTTCATTGACGGCATTGTGTTCACCAGTGGAAACTCGGGCAGAGGCAACCTCAATTCGATCCACATTTAATTCACATAAAAGTAACCTAGATAACGTTAGTTTTTCTGCAACTGAAAAGGAAACACCAGAAGTTTGTTCTCCATCCCGAAGGGTGGTATCCATGATTTCGATAGTTCTCTTCATTGATCCTAGTTCTATGGAGTTTCTATTAGAGGGGTGTATCTTTAGAAAAAGTTTTGATGTCCTCTTTGATATTTAAAAGGTAGTCAATGTCATCAAAACCATTTGTCATGTTATCTTTTTTGTAAGGATTGATATCAAAGCTTTCAGATGAGCCTGTTGCATCAATCATAATCGTTTGGTTGGGGAGATTCACCGTTAAAGTAGTTGACGGATTCTGATTAATTTCATTAAAAACTTGCTCCAAAAACTCAGGACTTACCTTAACAGGGAGAACACCAATATTTAAGCAATTATTTCTGAAAATATCTGCAAAGAA
>CENJ01107651.1_pt1 | contig 14000 bp, 16 predicted proteins | sample 356161 | NCBI WGS metagenome assembly CENJ01 (sample SAMEA2619531, study PRJEB7988) | marine metagenome | biome: marine biome (ENVO:00000447); feature: surface water layer (ENVO:00002042); material: "saline water (ENVO:00002010), including plankton (ENVO:xxxxxxxx)" | depth 5 m
CCATTAAACTCAAAATACTTGGGAATGGTCTCATTTGTATTTCTAAATTGAACACCATTAAAAAAGTTCACATGATAATTATTACCACTTATGTCATTCCAAGTATTGCCAGAACCTGAATAAGAGCTACTGTTGTTCGCATCTAAATGAAGTACTATTCCGTTTGTGATTACCTGCGCGAAACTAATTTGTATAGTAAATAAAATAAGAATATACCAACTATACCTTATAGTGGATTTAAACAAATTCAAGTCAAAGTTCCATAGTACGGAGATCATTTGAAATTAATTAGTAATGGCACGAATTACTAAATTACTAAATGATATAGTGTTAAACCAACAAAATTACTTGCTAAATGAAATTAATTTGATTATTTCTTAAAAAAACCTGACTTTTTTAGAAAATCATATAAAAAAACCATAAAATTATAAACTAATCGTATCTATAAGACCAGATAGTGCATAGTCCAAATCAGTAATTGCATCTTTATCATGGGTCCATAGTTCAATTGTCACTGAGCTGTAAACATTTATAATTTTAGGGTGGTGATTTATACTTTCAGCATGTTCCCCCAACTTATTAATAAAAACTAGGGCTTCTTTAAAATCTTTGAATTTGAATTCTTTGGTTAACTTCCCATTAATTTCTTTCCAGTTATTTCCCATCATTAAAATTTATATTAAATAAAAAAAACTCTTGTGAGAATCACAAGAGTTTTTTAAACAAAATATTAAAGCAAACGGATTATGATTTTAATTTTCTAAATTTCCTTTTTCGTTTAATTTCTTTAAGATCAATAGTTTCAGTAACTCCATCCTTTGTTACCTCAGCAATAAAATCGCACTCCCCGTCTCCATAGTTAATTATCATTTCTGATTCACCTTTTACTATTCTTTTTACACCTGAAACAGGAATTTTACCCTTTTTATGCATAAGCTCTTTTGCACAGGCTCCTGTGAAGACTATCGGAGATGTGATTTCCATCTCATAAGCAGTGCCATCAGAATTAACTCCGCTTGCATTTCCAGTAACTGATGTGGAAACTCTTTCTCCCTCATTGTATGTTATGTATTTAGAAATAATCTTAGATTTTGTTGAAAAACTTCCGTCGGGATAAATCATTTTACCATTTTCAAGGGTCATTTGAACAGTTTTATCAACTCCTTCTTCAATATCGACAACTTCATATCTTCTTACACCTTCGATTTGAACATCATTTAAAAAATAATTATCAAATTCAACCTGTCTAAAGCTTCCAATTTCTCCCTTTGTCTCTGAATAAGAAATAACTATGGTTCCTGTTCTAGTTTGACCTCGCTTACCGAAGCAATCACCATCAAAAAAAACTGTTTTCATGTTGTTTTCCTCATCAACTGTTATGGTGGCGCACTTCCCATAACGGTCTCCTTTAAAATTTCTCTTTGGGCCTTTAGCACTATTACTATAAAGAGAAATATCTGTAGCTTTTGATGAATAAGACTCTTGGGCAAAAGCGTCATCAACAAGTTCTTCTACATCCTGATCAAATACAAAAGCTAAAAAAGCTTCTACAAAAGAAGTAGTGTCAAGATCTGAAATAAAATCATCACTTTGCTTATCACATCTGTAAAAAGACATAACTAACAAAAGTGAAAAAAAACTGATTAGGTTAAGATTTTTCATAGTACTTATTTATTTAATTATTTATTACAATTATCAGTAGTCCAAATTCTGTGCCAAAAAATTTAATACTCTAGGCCATGACCAAAATTATATAGTGGATTTTCAGAATCATAGGGGACGTCTTCCATCTGTTTATTTGCTGCCTCTTGAGATCTTGGTAATTCAATTGGCAACTTACCACCAGGCTTTTCTTTTCCAAATAATATGTCAGCAATAAGATGGTCTTGCGTACCGAAATCAACCAAAAGAGCCTCACTTAAATTATCTAATTCCGTTAAAACCGCCCCCCTCTCTAAATTTACAATCGATATAACTTTTTTTGTTTTAGAAAGCTTTTTTAAATCAGAGAGTTCTTCTTGATTGTAATATAGCCTTCCTTGATGAAAGAAACTTTCCAGCATAGTGCCTTCTCTGTGATCAAATGGGGTATCTTTTCTAACGATAATACAATCTGCATCAACAGGATTTGAAACGACTTCTGCATACTTGGAAAATTGGTTTTTATATCTAAATCCCGATAGATAATATTTTAAATTTTTTTTTAGTGGTAAAATTTTATTTTGATTTTTTAATAGAATAGTAGATTTAATTTGAGCCACCTCCCCTTTTCTAATATTATCTGGTTTTGACATCTTCTCTGAAATTTTGCTTACATCAACGAATGGACTATCAAAGAGTCCTATGGTGAATTTATCTCTTAAAATTCTTCTGACGGATTGATCTATTCTTGGTTCCTCAATTTCTCCTCGTTTAACAAGATTAATTATTTGTTCAGTGCTTGTCTCTCCGCCAATTTGATCTACACCAGCTAAAATTGCCTTTTTCATTCTTTGCTCTGGAGTTAAATTTTCCACACCCCAGGATCTTTCTCCACCAGCTAATTCAGCTAGTGGCATTGTATTTATAATATTCCAATCCGTACAAACTACTCCGTCAAATTTTAGAGAGTCTCTTAAAAGTTCTGTAATAATTTGTTTATTAAATCCAAAACCTACTTTTTCTTTAGTTTGACCAACTGGAATTCCGTAATAGGGCATTATTTGTCCAGTATTGGCTGGTAATGCACCCTTCGTGAATGGTATTAGATGATAATTGAAATTATTACCAGGATAAACTTGTTCTTTACCATATGGAAAGTGAGCATCTTCTCCGTCTTTTTGAGGTCCCCCGCCTGAAAAATGCTTTACCATTGTTATGACACTATTATTTGATAGAGTGTCCCCTTGAAACCCTTTGATATAAGCATACGTCATAGCGGCAGAGAGTTCTGCGTCTTCTCCAAAAGTTCCATTTATCCTAGCCCATCTTGGTTCTGTAGCAAGATCCGCCATAGGATGCAAGGCTAGTCTTATTCCACAAGATTTGTATTCTTCCCTTGCAATTTCACCAAATTCTCTCACCAACGTTGTATCTCTTGTCGCAGCTAGACCTAAAGAGGTTGGCCATCTTGAAAAGGAAGGTGTGAAAATTCCACCTACTCCTGTTTCATTTTCTCTAGCACCATGTCTTGGATCTGTAGCAATTGTTACTGGTATACCCAACCTTGTTCTTTCAGCTTTACTTTGGAGATTATTGTTAAATCTAGCTATGGCTTCAGGAGTGTATGCATGAAGTATATTAAAATGACTCATTTTCCTTTTTACTATCATTTCAGCGTTGGTTTCAAGTGAAAAATATATTCCTATCTTGAATAGAGGATCATCAAGTGCATGTTTATTAATTGGTGGTATATCTAAGTGGCCTCCATCTCTTCCCATACCAATCATCGTAATAAACATTTGTCCGGCTTTCTCCTCGATAGTCATTTGGCTTAATAAATCTTCTACTCTTTTATCTACAGATTCTCTAGAGTCTTCATATATGTCAAGCTTACCATTTTTATTTAAATCACGAAAATTAAACTCTTGTGCTTTTATAATTTCAGGTGGAGGGGTGAGTTGAGAGTAAAGTTTTTCGGCCTGATAATATTTTGATAAACAATATCCAGTTACTAACAAAAAAAGCAATAAAACCAACGCTGCGAGAGTCTTTATGATAAGTCTTATCATGATTTATTTTTTAATTAATCTATCAACACTAAATTTACCAGGTCCTAAAAGATAAATTACAATACACATAATTAAGTAAAGAAGAGCCATTTCACCAGACTTTAACCCTTCAGAAAAAAAATGTTTGCTAAAGGCCACCAGCATCGTAAATCCCAAAAATAAGGTTGAAGTTCTTGTGTAAAATCCAGCTAGGATAAAAACTGCAAGAATAGATTCAGAAAAGCTTGCCATAAATCCTAAAGGAATTGCAAGTGAATCAATTCCAATTAAATCAGTAATGGTTCTACCAAGTTTTTCCCATCTTTCGTAACCGGAGGTTATTTTACCCAACCCATGCAAATAAAACATTAAAAAACCTGTTGTAACCCTTACAAACAGTGTGGTAAAATCATAAATATTTTTTTGTAAATCTCTCATTTTTAAACAAATATAAAGTACAATTATTTTATTTAACAATAACATTCTATTGATTTAGTTATTATCAATTTTAGAGATTTCGTATATTGTAAATGGTCAAATAATTTTAATCAAAATGAGTGAAATTTTAATTACTGCCATTTTCGCTGCTTGTCTATTAGGAGGAGTATACATCTATGCTTATTGGGCTACCACTAGTGGAGGTCTAGAAGATGAAAACCAAAACTTCATTCCAGACTCTTGGGAAAAAAACTTCAAGTGGCTGTTTACTGGCAAAACAATAATTATGTTGGTTTTAGGTTTAATTATTGGTTACCTTATAGGTGCTAGTACTTAATTTACTTTATTTACCAAACTTTTAGTTGCTGATATCTTCATATGAAGGAGATGGTTTGCGTTGCTCTCCGTATGCATAGCTATCATCGTCCTTTGTACAGCTGATTATTGTTATTGATGACAAAATTAGAATTGCTAAAATATGTTTCATCTAAAATAAATTTATGTTCAAATATATATCTCTTTTATTTATTTTCATAAAGTTTGCAGCTTGCACCTCAAGCAGCGAAATTGAAAAAATGTTTAATGCTGCAGTTTCTGAAAATTTTTCCGGCGTTATCCTAATTGCATCAGAAGGAAAAATAATTTTTAACGGTGTGAATGGTAAAAGGGATTTTGAAAATAACATCTCTTTAAGTTCTTCAGACATATTTGAATTGGCTTCTATTTCCAAGCAATTTACAGCAATGATGATTATGATGTGCAAGGAAAAGGGATTGTTGAGTTACGATGACTTGGTTGAAAAATATTTGGATCTCCCATACCATGAAATTACAATTAGAAATCTTCTAACTCACACAAGCGGCCTTCCAGACTATCAGAAAATAATGGATGAAAATTGGGATAAATCCAAAGTGGCTGGCAATACAGAAATTTTGGAAAATTTAAATATATATAAACCTGAAATGATTTTCACTCCGGGTGAAAAATATGAATACAGTAATACAGGATATGTGCTTTTAGGTAGCATTGTTGAAAAAGTTACTGGAGAAGATTTTGTTGAGTTATCAAGAAAATGGATTTTTGAACCTCTAAAAATGATAAATACATCTATAAGAACCAATCAGGAAAAAAAAGAATTAAATAATCATGCTTATGGACACAAAAAAGACTCTTTAGAAAGATTTGTTAATGCAACCAATTTTTTATCTTCAAATTATACTATTTGGCTCGGAAATAGAAAAGGGCCTGGTAGAGTAAGCTCGAATGTTTTTGATTTATTATTATGGGACAAAGCACTATATGGTGAAACCTTGGTGTCTAAAAAAACGTTGAATGAAGCCTTCACTCCATATAAATTGAATAACGGTAAATTAAGTTTTTATGGTTTTGGGTGGAGACTAAATAAAGACTCCAATAACAAAATAGTCAGTCATTCAGGTAGTAACCCTGGTTACAAAACAAGAATTGTTCGTCTTTTAGACAATAAAAAAACTATAGTTATTCTAAGCAATAATGATTTCTCCTTAAATGAAATAGAAGAAAAATTAATTGACGCTTTATCTAATTAAAATAATTTAGTTTATTTCTCCTCTGAAGATAAATTAAGTAGCATATTCCAATATTGTTCTAAAAGGATGAATTTTATTTTTCTTTTCTAAAATGATATCGTGTAATAAAAATAGCGTCCCTTTCTTTATCAGCGCTTTCTACACCTGAGCTTACAAACACTAATTCCCACCCTTGTGTGGACATTTCATTTAATTTTGATTTAACCATTGCATCGTTAGTTGCAATGTTGTTGAATCTAATTCCAGCGACATTATAAAAATTTAACAATTTGGTTTCTTCAAAAGCTTTTGTTCTAATTTCAGAACGCTTTTTATCTGATTTGATCTTTTCACCATCATCTTTTCTTATTGTAGTTGCCTCTCTATAATCAACGTTTTGTGTACCTGATATCATTCTTGAACGACCTAGTCCATTTTGAATAAGAGACTCCACAACAGTGACAGTTTCAAATTCATATATTTTCATCTGTTCCGATTGACTAGTAAAAGCAGTAATTATAGCTAGGGCTCCAATTATTGCGAAAATTGAAGTTGTTCGATTTTTAATTTTTTTCATTTTTTTGATTTTTAAGTTAGATGTTAACAATATATTAAAAATATAAATTCTTAGTTTATTTTACTTTAGCCAGACACTCTATCTCCACCTTAGCTCCCAAAGCTAAACCACTTCCTGCAAATGCACTTCTGGCAGGAAGGTTTTTTCTATTAAAAAAACTTTTATAGACTTTGGACATTTTTGGCCAATCTTTTATATCAACAAGCATACACGTACACTTGAAAATATCCTCTTTTGTAAGATTGATTTTTTGTAAAACCGATTCTATGTTTTTTAATGTTTGCATTGTCTCTGCTTCAATTCCTCCTTTGACTAATTCTCCACTTGGTAGTCTACCAACTTTACCTGAAAGGTAGACAATATTATCTACGATTACAGCTTCAGAAAAAGGATAACCACTATCGATATTTTCCTTACTATTTATATATTTAACCCCGTTCTGGCCATAAGCATATATAGTTAAAAAAAAAATTGAGATTGATTTAATTATTTTCATAGACTTTTAATTTAAAGATTACCTTTTTTTGAGCCATAAAAAAAGAGGTAGAATTTGAATAAATATTAAAATCATATTGATTTTTAAAGATGGTTTTTATTTTCATCGTTTAAAGTTTTAATATAAATTGTATACTTTTCAATGTAATGAGTAAATTTATTATATCAAAATGGAAGCTAGAAGATTTAAAACCTTACTTTTTTACAGTTTGTTTTTTTTCTTTGGTTTAGCTAGTATAAATGCTCAACTAAGTAAAATTCACTATATCCCTCCCTTAAGTGGACCGCCTCATCCTCTACAATCAGCTCCAGACGCGGGTCAATATCTTTATATTTCTACACCCAGTGCAACAAACGTAAACATAGTTATTACTCCTATCGGAGGCGCTCCTGAGGCTTTTGTTGTAAATAACGTAACCCCAGTAATTTATGAAATTCAGGCTCCGGGTGATTTAGAGAGGGGAATTTCAAAAGTTTTTTTAGCAGCAAACAATTCAAACCAAACAGCAAGGGTACATGTTGACAAGGGGTATATTGTCCAAGCGGTTGAAAATGAAATTTATGTAGCTTTGAGAGTAAAACAAAACTTCCAAGCGGCAGCACTTGTAAGTAAGGGAGGTGCTGCGCTTGGGACCCAATTTAGAATTGGAAGTTTTACTAACTATAATTCAGATGCCTCAATGTCCACATTTCTAAGTGTGATGGGGACGGAAGCAGGAACCATACTTACTATCAGTAATATAAACGAGAATGTAGATTTAGTAGATGTTGATGAAGGGGCCATAGGTTCAAATGCATTTGGTCAGCTAAATGATATCGTTGTGAATCTCAACAGAGGTGATACTTATACTTTAGTTGCACTTGGCGCTGGTGGTGGCGATGTCCCTGACGATGATGAGTATAGCTCAGATCAAACTTATAATTCTGACGGTTTAATTGGAGCTCGTGTAAGTTCATCGAAGCCGGTAGTGGTTAATTCAGGATCATTAACTGGTGGATTTCATAGTGCATCAAACAACAGAGACTATGGAATAGATCAATTGGTTGATATTTCAAAAGTGGGGAGTAAATATGTTTTTAAAAAAGGTACTGGTGGAAATGGTTGGGAAAATGTTTTACTTGTTGCAACAAAAGACAACACCTCCATTGAAGTAAATGGTAATCCAATAACTGAGGGGACGAATTTTTATAAGGGCATAAACGTTAGATCTGGAGATCCTCCCCTTACAACAACAACAATTACGACAGGGCAATATTTCCTAATTGAAGGGGAAATGTACGATGGTAATGGCAATATGTACGTTGAAACATCTGAGCCTGTTTATGCTTTCCAAGGTATTGGGAGAGGAGCCGTGGCTGAAGCTAACCAGGGGTTATTTTTTGTGCCGCCTCTTAAATGTTCCAGTTTAGGTGACGTTAATAATATCCCGCAAATAGATAAAATTGGTGCTGCTGATTTTCCTGCATTTTTAAACATAATTTCAAAAATTGGAGCAAATATTACAATTTCAGACAACAATAATACGAATGAACCGATCGGTAGCTTAAATATTGCTAACGCTACCGCCCAGCTTCCAGTGACTGGCAATCCAAACTACGTTACATATACTGTAGAGGGTCTAGAGGGTAATGTTTCTATATTTAGCAACGACGAATTATATGTAAATTATTTTAACGCAAGTGGATTCGCAACTTCTGGTGGATTTTATTCAGGTTTTAGTTCTCCTCCCGAAAAACCCACTGAAATTAATGATGGAAGTGTTTTTGGATATTGTGCTCCAAACCTTTCTCTTCAGGCTGGTAACATGGATAATTTTACAAGTTTTGAATGGATGTTAGATCCTGGAAACGGATATACCAAAATAGTTGGCTACGATAACCAACTTACAGTATCTACAACGATTGGCGGAAATTATAAAATTAGAGGCTATATCAGCTGTCCTGGTGAGCCCACTGAATTTCTAGACTCAGACTTCGTTACTGTTCTTCAGTGTCCACCGGACTCAGACGGAGATGGAATAGAGGATTCTTTAGATGATTGCCCTTTTACTCCAGGTTCGGCTTTACTTAAAGGTTGTCCTCAACCGCTTATCATCGGAAACAATTATAAAACTTCCGTCGTAACAGGGACAATACAGACTGGAGAAGAAGGATATTTCTGTTCTCAATTTTTGTCGGGCCACTTTAATAATGCTTACCATTCAGGAACAAATATTAACCCGGAGGTTGGTGACTTTATCATTTACAACAATAGGCAACTATTTGAAAGTCAATTCGCATTTGGTGAAAACTTTGCATACATGTATCTTCCAGATTTTACAGTAATCGTTGAAGTTCAAAAATCAAATGGAGAGATAGTTGCTATGTACCCTTGTAACTAAGCCAACTAATACATATTATCTCTACTTACCTCATTAAGCGGTTTTTTCCCACTTTGTATTCTATTGAAATTTTCTAAAGCCTGTCTAATGGATTCTTCAGCATAGGTCAGACTGGCGATGTGAGGAGTGATTTTAATTTTAGGGTTTTGCCATAGAGGACTATCCTTTGGGAGCGGTTCTTTTTCAAAAACATCGAGAAAAGCACCTGTTAATTTTCCTTCTTTAATTGCTTTTATAATATCATTTTCTACGTGAACAGCACCTCTTGAAACATTAATTAAATATGTTGGATTGGCAAGCTTGTTAAAAAATTTAGTACAAAGTAGTCCTCTTGTTTTAGGAGTTAATGGAACTGTACATACAAATACATTAATTTTATTTAAAAAATCGAGTAATTGATCTCCATAAAAAGAAGGAAAAATCGTTTCTTTTAAAGAATTACTGTATCCAAAAACTTCAAATCCCAATCTGTAAAGAGCATTCGCAGCATCCATACCTAGGTGTCCAATTCCATATACTCCAATTTTGAGATGTTTTTCATCAAATTCAAATTGAGCCCAATGATTTTTCTTCTGAGCATCTTGGAAATCATACCAACATCTTTGGTAGTTCAAAACCGCCATTAAGACATAATTTGTCATAGAAAAAGCCATTTGAGGATCAACAATTCTACTAATGGGAATATTTTTTGGAATGGTATCATCGTTTAAAATATGATCTACTCCAGCCCCCATTGAAAAAATTAGTTTGAGATTTTTAAATTTTTCTAAAGAGCCTTTTGGATGTCCCCAAACCATAACGCACTCTATTTCTTCAGGTCTATCTGTCTTATAACCAATTAATAACTCTTCATTTGGGGCTTGTTTTTCAAACTCTATTTTCCACTTTTTTGTTTGTGTTGGCGGAGCAATTATTGCAAATCTCATAATGTAAATATCAGAATAAACCTTCCCTTTTAACCTTTTCTATTACTTTTTTTAATTTTTCAGTAGTATTTTCTATTCCATACAGTCTTCCAACCTCAGTTCTTCTCCTGTCACTTAGATACTTATATAGTTCAAAATCGTAGTTTTCATTAAAAACTTTTTCTTGATTCATCGTTTTATTTTGAATCATTTTAGAGTTGAACCAGGCTGTAATTTTTTCAGAATTAGCAGAACCGTAATCATATTTAAATGTGAGCACATCATAAATTTCCTCTAAATCGTTTCTTAATTCTTCATTTTCAATTTTTAAAATTAAACCCGAATTAATGAGAGAATTAAAATACATCTGTTTAGAGTTAAAATATGGTCTTGAGGCTAGGATAGTTTTCATATCGTCTCTTAAAGCATACTGATTTTGAAAGTAATAATTCTTAATTTTTTCAGAATTTAAATAACTCCAGTTGGATAAAATAGAATCTGTTACATCTACAACAGATTTTAATTCTGCCCTTGTGGTAAGAAGAGAAAAATAGTTTTGTTCCAGTTCATACAAGACATTTTTTGATAAAATAGAATTGTCTTCCTTTAGCTTTATCTTTTGAATATAACGTTCAACTTAAAAAGAACCAATTATTGAAAAGAAAATTGCTATAGCACTAAAAAAATTAGCTTTCATCAGTTGAGTTAAAAATCTAAAATAAAAAAAGTCCTCTTTTGAGGACTTTTTAAATTAAAAATAAATTAAAATTGTTTTATAAGTACACGTGTAAATGTTTGACTATAGGTAGAATTCGATATTTCCTTTTGAAAAGTTGCAAATGCTTCTTGTTCCTTTTTGTTATCTGGTCCAAATTTAAAAGCAGACTCCAAATCTGGATACGTAAGATAAATATAAATATTCTCGCCATTGTCCGAACCGTGTACAATTTGTCCCATACTTACAAGTCCAGGGCTTTTAACTGATTTCATAAGTTTTCCAAAAGAAGCCGCAAACCCAGCTTGATTTTTAACTTTAAAAAACCAAGCTTGACCTATTGGTTGTGGCTTGTCTAGATAAAAATTAAGCAAACCTACACCTGCACTTCTTCTAGATGATTTTATATAGTTCCTTATTTTAGATATGTAAAGTTGCCAGCTAGGTCCCTTTAAGGAACCTCTAAAGTCTGCAAGTGATTTTGCAGATTGACTAAACATACTTAAGATATGAGTCCCTTTAAAATTATTACCCTTCATTGCAATACTTGAAAATGATACGCTAACATCCTCTGGTATTTTGATACTTGAATAATAATCTGTAACGAGTTCAACAACATTCTCTGTATTTTGTCTATCGACGTCAATTATTACATCGAACCAATAAATATTTTGAGAGAAACTATTAATAGATAATAATAAGCTAAATAATAAAAGTAATTTTTTCATTGAATTTTAAATTTATGGTTAATACCATAAATTTATAAATTATTATTTAGTTTTTGGAACATCAGCACGCTCATAAACGTAAAACATCTTTACCTTTCCGTTTTCTATGAGTGCATCGTGAACTTGGAATACTTTAACTTTTTCTCCCTCGACTTCTACAGTTAAATCATGACCTGATGTTACCCACTGCTTTAAAGAACCTTTTTCATCGGTTAATTGATTTGAAATAAAATAATTTGGCTCCCACTTTGGAGAGTTACCTTCAAACCACATTGATAAAAAATTAATGTGAGCCTCTGATCCATCGATAAATTCACCGTTGGGACCCCAAACTTTAATATCATCAAAATTTAGTTTTGTTATTGCCTCCAAATCCCCTTCATTATGGGCTTTAATATAATCTTCCCAAACTTTTGTAGCAGATTCAGGGCCTCCGAATAGATCTAATTTTTTACTTGTTTCATCAGATACGTCATATCCAATTCTTTTTATAGCCTCGATTTCTTTCATTTCTTGTTGACAAGAAATTAAAAAAGTGATACTAATTAGTGTGATAATTTTTTTCATACATTAAAATTTTAAACTAATCTACAATATCAATCAATTACTTAAGTTCTATATCCATCACTGCCAAAACCTTCTGATATCCCGCTTTGACAAAATTGCCTTAAACTTTCCAAATATTTTCCAATACTATAATTCATATTAGCATAAAAATCATCTTGGTCTTCAAAAGCCGATTGAGAATATCTAACTCTAGTTTTGTCTGCATTTTCGTCTAATTCGTAAATATACTTTTGACCAATTAATGCATCTAAAGTTGTGTCTATACATTCCCAAGTTATTTTCTTATTCTTCTCATATTCTATGATTTGAATTTTAAAATCAATCTCTCCAAATTTAAAATTGATATTGCCATTTAATTTACACTCGCCAGAAGTTTCACTTGTATACCATTTTTGAAGTTTTTGAATATCCGTGAGTGCGTCAAATACGTCATCGATTGAAGATTTTATGTGGAACAAATGTTTTATTGTATAACTCATATTTTAAGATTTATTTTTTTAATTGTAATATTAAATAAGAATCCTTAATGATCAAATTTTTTAAAATAATTTTGAATATTTTTTTGATATATTTACCCATGCTAACCATAAATTAAATATTATGAAAAAATTACTATCGTTAATTATTCTTTTTTCGACTTTTGCTGGTGCTCAAGTATATCAAACATTCTCTATGCACTTCGTTAGAGTGGAAGGCGATCTTCAGGCATTTGAAAAAGTTCAATCTATGTACATGCAAAAAGTAGCTCAAAATGCTGTCGAAAATGGAGATATTGCCTTTTGGGCTTTTTTAAGAAGGGTAACAATGGATAACATAGACGATGAAAACAGAAAAAACTACCTTTTCGTTCAATCAAACAAGAATATAACAGCAATGCTAAGTGATAAAAATAGTTGGTGGGAAAATGCTTCCAAAGTACTTTCCAAAGAGGAACAAGAGATTGTGGCTGCACTTGATAAATCCTATACATGGGTAGAAGATGGTAGACATATTTTCGTTGACGAAGTCAGCATTGCTAAAGGTCTTGGAAATTTTATACAATTTAATTTTGCAAGACCTAAAAATCTAAATGGTTTTATATCTGAAAATCAAACCTTGTGGAAGAATTTTTTTACAGCTAACATGGACAAAATGAATATGGTCAACTGGGGAGTGGGAAGAAAAATTGCACCTCTTTCAGCAGAGTGGTCAACGGTTGTGACTTGGGATATGTTTGAAAGTTTAGAAGACCTTATGAAATATAGAGTAGGTGAAGGACCAACGCCTCCATCAAGCAAATCTAAAATGGGTGTCTATAATCCAGATGGATTTAGGAATCAAGTTATATTTCAACCTTTAAAATTTGCTGTAAAACAATAAATTATTATTTACATTAACGTCTGTTTTTAATAGCAGACGTTAATGTCATAAATTAAAAATAAAATGAAAAAAATTTTAATCACAGTTGGTATATCTTTCGCCTCTTCAATAATCATTGGGATTTTACCTGCTATTTTATTTTATGTCCCCAGTCAAATGGATTTTGCAAAACTATTCCCAGGTATTGTAAATGAAGAACCTGAACCTCTATTTATGCTCATAGGATCATTAGCTCTTCTCATCCTATGGGTGATAAGTTTTGACAAGATGGGCATAAAAGATTACAGGAAAGGTGCTTTAACAGGTATTTGGTATTCTTTGCTTTGTTTTATTTTCTTTGATTTTACTATTTCAGGACTTACCAATATTTATTCTATGGAGTTTGTTATAACAGATATATTAATTTCGGGTATTATTGGCGGACCTCAAGGGGCAGTTATTGGTTGGTCTTTAGGAAGATTTGCTGGTAAGTAAATAATTCTTCCCTTAATTTTCTTTGCATTTTAAAGGTTAGCCTTTCTAAAGCAAACCTCAATTAAAAATCATACTACTTTTTATAATTTATAAAAAAGAGATGGCTAAAAATGATCAAAAATGAT
>CENJ01062047.1_pt1 | contig 13998 bp, 12 predicted proteins | sample 356161 | NCBI WGS metagenome assembly CENJ01 (sample SAMEA2619531, study PRJEB7988) | marine metagenome | biome: marine biome (ENVO:00000447); feature: surface water layer (ENVO:00002042); material: "saline water (ENVO:00002010), including plankton (ENVO:xxxxxxxx)" | depth 5 m
GGACCAATTAAATCACTTGTGATGTTTGGAGCCTTATTTTTGTCAACACTTCTTTGTGTTAGAATAATTGGTTTTTTTTTAGACAAAGCAACAAGCTTCATGGCTCTTGGATTAGCAAGTAAGTTATTAGGCTCTGTTTTCGGTTTTTTAAAGCTTTACACTCTTTGTGGTTTAATACTTTTTTTTGAAGGTCAAATCAATTTGTTTGAAAAAAAAATAAAGAATGAATCAGTTTTATACAAGAGTTGTTATGGTCTTATTGATAAAATGGCTCCAGACTTTGATCATAAAGAAATTAAAAATAGCTTTGACAAGAAGAAAGATGAGCTTGAAGAAAGGCTTAATCTAAAATAGCTTGAACAGCAGGCAGTTTTTTTGTTTCCAGAAAATGAAGCATTGCACCACCTCCAGTAGAGATATAACTCACCTCAGAAGACAAACCAAATGTTTTTAAAGCAGAAATGGAATCCCCTCCGCCAACTAAAGAAAAAGCACCTCTTTTAGTAACAGTTGCTACAGCTTCTGCAATCTCTTTTGTACCTGTTGAGAAGTTTTTAAATTCAAAAACCCCCATAGGCCCGTTCCAAACTATTGTTTTTGATTTAGAGATAATATTTTTAAACGTACTAACAGTTTTAGGCCCAATATCTAAACCGATTAGACCTCCAGGAATTGATTTGGAATCACTAATTATATAGTCTTCATTGTCAATAAAGGCGCGAGAATTAATAGAGTCTTGAGGAACCATGAGATTTACATTATTTTTTTTAGCCATCTCTAATAATGAGGCTGCCTTTTCTAACTCATCTTCTTCAAAAATAGAATCACCAATTTCACCTCCTGCAGACTTAATAAAAGTAAACATCATCCCCCCTCCAATCAAAATATTGTCCGCAAAGCTCATAAAGGATTTTATAACATTAATTTTGGAGCTTATTTTTGCCCCTCCAATAATAGCTGTCAAAGGAGATGAGAAGTTGTTAATAACTCTAAATATTGAACTATATTCTTTATAAAAAAGATTACCTATACACTTTTCATTAAAATACTTTGCAACGTGGAAAGTTGAGCTATGTTTTCTATGTGCTGTGCCAAAAGCGTCATTGACAAAAACATCAGCTAACTTTGAGAGGCTTTTACAAAAAAGCAAGTCACCAGAACTCTCTTCTTTGTAGAAGCGTATGTTTTCCAACAAAATAATTTCATCTCTAGAAGCAAGGGATATGTTTTCAATAAGTTTTTTTGAGCCAATTTTTTGATCTAAAAAACAAACCTTTCTTTTAGACTCAAAACTCACAGCTTCAACCAAATTCTTCAGCGAGAGGTTTTTTTTCCACACACCCTTTGGTCTACCTAAATGTGAAACTAATATAACCTTACCCCCATTATCAATAATGTTATTTATGGTATTTATATGAGATTTAATTCTAGTTCTATCATTAATAATTCCATTTTTTGAAATTGGCACATTAAAATCAACTCTTATTAGAGCGGTCTTGTTTTTGAAAGATATATCTTGGATTAATTTCACTTTGTAAAAATAAAATAATGAACTAAATTAGAGAAAAATAAAGCCCACATAAAACCAAGTTGCACTAAATGCAAGTTTCGTCTAAAATCTATATCCAGAATCTCGTAAAAAAAAACAATAGTAGCGGGTCTATTTTGTTTTATGGATTAAATAGTGGGCCGAAGTTTAGTTTAGCACACTATGCCATGCAAATGTTGAACTGTTATCAACTTAAAAATCAAGAACCTTGTGGTGTCTGTAATGCATGCGTAAAGCTAAAGGCATTAAATCATCCAGACTTGCACATAATACTTCCATTGCCAAATGAAAAAAAGATTGATGGAAGAGCTTTATCTGTGTGGAAAAAACATATTATCAAAAACAATCAACTTAATTTTGAAGAGTGGAAAAAGATAATAGCTTCTGAGCTTGGAACAGAAAAAGAACCCGCAATTGGTTCTGAAAAAGTAAGTCAAATTAGTTCTATACTGAAGCTGAGAAATTTTGAGGCAAAAAAAAGAATTGTATTAATTTGGCACGCTGAAAAACTTAACACCATAGCCTCTAACAAGATTTTGAAAATGTTAGAGGAGCCACCTGATAAAACTTACTTTATTTTTGTAGCAAGTGATAAAGAAGAGCTAATAGACACTGTGAAATCAAGGCTGGAAGGGATTCGTGTAAAAGAAAAAATAAGTGCTCAAACTTCTGAAACCCCCAACAGAAATAAAGATTCTGATTATGCTTTTGAAGCAAGTGCTGAAGAAAGCCTAGCTAATGAGAATTTTAAAAAATTTCAAACATGGATGAGAGCATGTCATTCAAAAAATATAGTTGAATTAAATGATTTAAATCTGGAAATTTCCAAAAGAAAAAAAGGGGGACATAAAAACTTTTTGAACTTTTGCGTAAATAAACTTAGTTTTTGTTGTAGGTATGTTGTACAGAACAAAGATGATGCTCAATTAAATGAAGAGATGAAGTTTATCATAAAGTTTTGCAAACACTTAAGGCTAAAAACTTTAGTTTTATTATTAGAAGAAATAGAGAGTTCTATATATTATTTAGAAAGAAATGCTAATTCAAAAATTTTGTTTCTTTCTTTGTCAATAAATTTATTTAATATTTTTGATGAAAATTAAATTCCACCACTTCTTAATTGTTTTTGTTCTTTTTAGTTCATGCCTAAAAAAAAGCAACAATATTAATTTTATTAATATTGAGAACGACACTTGGTTAGCTTCAGACACATTGTTTTTCAATTTTAAAGACTTAGATACTGAAAAAAAATATTATGCTCAATTGACCGTAAAGCACAAGACAGACTATTATTATCAAAACTTAATTTTGTTTTTACAAGCAAACAATCAAATAGACACGCTTAATTTGCAGTTGGCAAAAAAAAATGGCACTTGGAATAGCAAGGGAGCTGGAGACATTAGGTTTTATTCAAAAACTCTAAAAAATCTTAATTTTGATAAAAAAGATAGTATATGTATAGTTATCAATCATGCTATGAGAAACACTAATACAAATCAAATAAGAGAAATACATGGGGTTTCTTCAGTTGGTCTTGAAATAATTAATAAAGATTGATTAAAAATAATTGGTTCATATGGATTTTTATGCTCACGCCTTTTGTGGTGTCTATAGTTATAATCTTATTGGTTTCACAGGGTTTTTTTGGAAAGCTTCCAACCTTTGATGAGCTTGAAAACCCCAAGACCAATTTAGCAACACAAATTATCTCTTCTGATGGAAATAATTTAGGAGCATACTTTTATGAAAACAGAAGTAACGTTAGCTATAAAGAGCTTCCAAATGATTTAATAGATGCATTAATTGCTACTGAGGATATTAGATTTAGAAATCATTCAGGAATAGATACAAGATCATTGTTAAGAGCTGTATACGGTCAAATTATTGGAAACAAATCAAGTGGAGGAGCTAGCACGATCACACAACAATTAGCAAAAATGCTTTTTACAAAAAAACCTAGTTCTGGTGTTGAGAGAGTTGTGCAAAAACTTAAAGAATGGGTAATCTCTGTAAGGCTAGAAAAACACTACACAAAAAATGAAATAATTACAATGTACTTAAATAGGTTTGATTGGGTTAATAATGCCGTAGGTATAAAATCAGCATCAAGAGTTTATTTTAACAAAACACCATCTGAGCTTAAACTTGAAGAGGCGGCAACTTTAGTTGGAATGTTAAAAAACTCAGCGCTTTACAATCCAAATAGGCGTTTAAATTTCACTGAGGAAAGAAGAAACGTGGTGCTTTCTCAAATGAAAAAATATGAATTTATAAACCACGAAACTTTTGATACAACAAGAGTTAAACCTCTTGTTCTAGATTTTAAAAAAGCTAGCCATAATGAAGGTTTAGCTCCATATTTAAGAGAGCAACTAAGACCGATACTTGTTAACTGGTGTAAAACTAAAAAAAAGCCAGATGGAAGCACATATAATCTTTATACCGACGGGCTAAAGATATATACCACTATTGATTCAAGAATGCAGGTCTATGCAGAAAAAGCTGTTAAAACACATATGTCTAAATTGCAAAAAGACTTTTACAATCACTGGAAAGGATATGAGCACGCTCCTTTTCCTGAAGACTTTGACACTTTACAATTTGAACTAGTAATGAATCAGGCTATAAAAAGATCCGAAAGGTATAAAAAAATGAAAGCTTCTTCAAAATCAAATGAAGAAATTGAAAAAGCTTTTAAAACAAAAGTAAAAACTAAACTTTTCTCATGGAATGGTGTTGTTGACAGTTTAATTAGCCCGTTTGACTCAATACTTTACAACAAGTTTTTCATTCATTGTGGTATGATGAGTATGGATCCTAAAACAGGTTTTATAAAGTCTTATGTTGGAGGGATTAATCATAGGTTTTTTAAATATGACCATGTAATAAAGGGAAAAAGACAGGTGGGTTCAACATTTAAACCTTTTCTTTATGCTTTAGCTGTACAAGAAGGTTACTCAGCATGCAAAAAAGTACCTAATGTTCCAGTTGTTTTTGATAAAAATATTTGGAAGCTTGAGAAGGACTGGTCTCCAAAAAATTCAGGTAATGATTATGAGGGCTTACCTTTAACAATGAAGTTTGGTTTAGCAAACTCAATAAATTCAATGACAGCATATATTATGAAGCAATTTGGACCATATGCTGTGGTAGATTTAGCAAGGAAAATGGGTGTAAAATCAAAAATTTTAGCAGTCCCCTCACTATGTTTAGGAACATTTGATTTATCTGTGTATGAAATGGTTGGTGCTTATTCTACTTTCGCAAACAAAGGGGTGTGGACAGAGCCAATTTTTATAAACAAAATAACTGATAAAAATGGAGTGGTGCTTGAAAACTTCAGCCCAAAAACACAAGAGGCAATGAGTCAAAACACGGCAGATATAATGATTAGATTATTACAAGGTGTAGTTGATGGGGTATACAGCGCTGAAGCTAAAGTTAGAAGGGGGACAGGAGTTAGACTTAGGTATAAGTATGAATTTAAAAACGAAATTGCAGGAAAAACAGGAACAACACAAAATCAATCAGACGGCTGGTTCATGGGAATCACACCGGATTTGGTAACTGGAGTGTGGACTGGTTGTGAGGATAGAAGTGTGCATTTTAGAGATATACAGAATGGACAAGGAGCAAATACAGCATTGCCCGTCTTTGCAGAATATATGAAAGGAATTTATAATGACACGTTGAATTTAGATCCAATTAGAAAAAACTTTGATATTTCTAAATCAATAGACATTTCAATTGATTGTGATGAGGATTTAATTAAATTTAAGGATAATTTTGACGAAGAATTTTAATATGATTAACAAAACAGCAGCTAATGTAGATGAGGCAATCTCTGGTGTAAAAAGTAATATGGTATTAATGTTTGGAGGTTTTGGTTTATGTGGAATAGCTGAGAACTGTATAAATGCTCTTTCAAAAAAAAATATTGAAAGTCTGACTTGCATTTCAAATAACGCTGGTGTTGATGATTTTGGGCTAGGACTTCTTTTAAAGAAAAGACAAATAAAAAAAATGATTTCTTCATATGTCGGAGAAAATGATGAGTTTGAAAGACAAATGCTTTCAGGAGAGTTAGAGGTTGAGTTAATCCCACAAGGAACCTTGGCCGAAAGATGTAGGGCTGGCGGGGCAGGTATACCAGCATTTTTTACACCAGCAGGCTATGGCACGGAGGTTCAAGGAAAGAAAGAGGTGAGAGTGTTTAATAAAAAGAAATATATTTTGGAACACGCTTTAAATGCTGATTTTGCTTTTGTAAAAGCCTGGAAAGGAGACACTTTAGGTAATCTAATTTACAAGGGTACAGCAAGAAATTTCAATCCTTTAATGGCTATGGCCGGTAAGATAACAGTAGCTGAAGTTGAACATTTAGTACCTGCCGGGGAATTAGATTTAAATCAAATACACACTCCAGGTATATTTGTACAGCGTATTTTTAAGGGAGGTTTTTACGAAAAAAGAATTGAAAACAGAACAACAACAAAACCTTAATATGGCCTTAACAAAAAATGAAATTGCAAAAAGAATAGCTCAAGAATTAGTGAACAACACATATGTAAATTTAGGAATAGGAATACCTACTTTAGTTGCTAACCACGTCCCTTTAGATATAAATGTTGAATTTCAATCTGAAAATGGAATATTAGGCATGGGCCCTTTCCCTAAAGAGGGAAAGGAAGATGCAGATTTAATAAATGCAGGCAAGCAAACCATTACCTCTTTGCCTGGAGCGGTTCTTTTTGATTCAGCCACATCATTTTCTATGATTAGAGGAAACCACATCCATCTAAGTGTTTTGGGAGCTATGCAAGTAGCTGAAAACGGTGATATAGCAAACTGGAAAATCCCTGGTAAAATGGTCAAGGGAATGGGTGGGGCTATGGACCTAGTTACCTCATCAAACAATATTATAGTTGCTATGACACATACAAACAGGCTGGGTCAAAGTAAACTATTAAAAAGATGCACTCTGCCAATAACAGGCGTATCTTGTGTAAAAAAAATAGTTACAGACCTAGCTGTTATTGAGATCACAAGTAAAGGATTTAAATTAACAGAAGTAGCCCCTGGTGTTTCAGAAGATGAAATTATTAACTCAACAGATGCTGAGTTAACTATAGATAAAAATCTTAAAACAATGGTGTTATAAGGGTTTTATTTCTTTCTAATGTCCTCTGTTTTACCTTCTGGAACAGCATCAATTAACTTTTTAGTGTAGGCTGTTTGAGGTGAATTATAAATTTGATCGGCGTCTCCCATTTCTTCTATTTTCCCACCTTGCATTACTACCATTCTGTCACTCATATATTTAACAACAGATAAATCATGAGATATGAATATATACGTCAAACCAAACTCTTTTTTGAGGTCATTTAATAGATTTAGTACTTGAGCCTGCACAGAAACATCAAGGGCTGAAACAGATTCATCACAAATAATAAATTTCGGATTTAATGCTAAAGCTCTAGCAATACCAATACGTTGTCTTTGTCCACCTGAAAATTCATGTGGATATCTGTAAAAGTGTGTTGGATCAAGGCTTACTTTTTCTAGAAGTTCTTGTACTTTATTTTTTCGATCTTTTTCAATTTCATATATTCCATGAACCTGCATAGGTTCCATTATAGCGTTTCCAATAGTCATTCTAGGGTTTAGTGAAGAATAAGGGTCTTGGAATATAATTTGAACCTCCTTTCTAAAATCTCTTAATTCATTTGCAGACATTGATGCAATATCTATGCCTTTATAAATCATCTTTCCAGACATAGGCTCTTCTAATCTGAGAATAGTTCTTCCTGTTGTAGTTTTCCCACAGCCAGACTCACCAACTAAGCCAAGCGTTTCTTTAGGATACACATCAAAGCTGATGTTATCTACAGCTTTTACATACCCACTTGTGCCTCCAAAAAAACCTTTTTTAATTGGAAAATAAGTTTTCAAGTTTTGTACTTTTAGTATGGGGTCTTGTTTATATAAATTTACAAGTCTCTCTTTTCTTTCTTTATCAGAAACAATAATTTTTTTTGTAAAATCTTTAACAGAAATTTTATTATCAATAACATTACCAGAGGAATCAACCTGCATAAAATCGGATACTGTGGGTAAAAACTTATATCGTTTATTTAAAGGGGGTCGACATGCAAGCAAGCCTTTTGTATATGGGTGTTTTGGCTTGGTGAAAATATCCCAGACATTTCCTTGCTCAACAATTTTACCCTTGTACATAACCACAACTTTATCTGCTAGCTCTGCAATAACGCCTAAATCATGCGTTATAAATATTATACCCATCTCATATTCCTTTTGTAGGCCTTGCATTAGTTCAAGAATAGTTTTTTGAACGGTAACATCAAGGGCTGTGGTAGGTTCATCTGCAATTAAGACGGAAGGTTTACAGCTCATTGCCATAGCGATCATAACCCTTTGCTTTTGACCGCCAGATATTTGGTGAGGATATGTGTTAAAAATTCTTTCAGGGTCAGGTAATTCGACTTTTTTAAATAAATCAATAGCCAAGTCTTTAGCCTCTTTTGAATTAAGTTTTTGGTGCAAAATAATAGCTTCAACAACTTGATTTCCGCAGGTAAAAACAGGATTTAGAGAGGTCATGGGTTCTTGAAAAATCATTGCTAAATCATTACCCCTATGAGATCTCATTTCCTCTTCAGAAAGAGATAGTAGGTTTACACTTGTTGATTCATTTTTATGAAAAATGATTTCACCTGAAGATATTTTGCCTGGAGGTGATGGAACCAACCTCATTGCTGATAATGATGTTACAGACTTTCCAGAGCCTGACTCTCCAACAACACCGATTGTTTCACCTTTATTTAATGTGAAACTAATATTATCAACAGCCCGCAATGTACTGCCATCTGTATGAAACTCAGTTACAAGTCCATTAAATTCAATTAAAGCTTTATTTTTTTTCATATTTATCAAAGAAAATAATTTTAAATAATAGTACCAACTAAGTCACTACAAATTTCATTCCAAATATTTTAGTAAAATTTTTAATAATAATTTTTTTTACTTCACTTTTGTCGACATCAACATTAAGTTCGTTTTTCATGCTAGTGACCTTTTTATTAGAGATACCACAAGGAACGATATGATCAAAATATGAAAGATCGTTATTTACGTTTAGCGCGAATCCGTGCATAGTCACCCACCTACTGGTTTTTACTCCTATCGCACATATTTTTCTAGCATTATTTTTTGTATCAATCCAAACCCCAGTCTCTCCTGCAGATCTTTCTGCTTTAATAGAAAACTCACTTAAAGTTTCTATTATAACCTCTTCAATACCTCTCATGTATTTTCCAAGATCTGAAAAAAAGTTTTCAAGATCAATTATTGGGTATCCAACAATTTGTTCAGGACCATGGTATGTGATATCCCCACCCCTATTTGTTAAATGGAAAGAAGCTCCAATTTTTTTTTGTGTTTTAATGTCAGCTAGAAAGTTCTTATTATTTCCATTTTTACCCAAAGTATATACATGATTATGTTCACAAAAAATGAAATAATTTTTTGTAGGTACAGAAGTTTGGTTTTTTCTGTTTTTAGATTTTATACTAATAATTTCATCAAATAACCTTTTTTGATATTCTACACCTTTAGTATATTCAATGCTAGAAACATCAAGAAGAGAAACGGATTTGTTAATTAATTTTTGAGAGTTCACTTTTTAAGTAATTAATTACATCAATCTCAACAGAGTCAACATTGTTTAGTTCAGACAAAAACCAAGAAATCCAATCTGTGAGGTGAACTAGATAAAGAGTTTTTTCGAGCTTTGAGTTGCCAAAACTATCGATTTCAATTATTTTAGGGTTGTATTTTTGTATAATCTTCTTGTTGATGCTAACTCTTAGTTTGTTTCTGTAAAAGTCATCATCATTTTGAAGAAATATTACAGATAAATCATCAGTATTTGTTCGCCACCCTAAAATTTCATTATGATTCATCTCAGGAATAATAGCATGCCAGCATAACATCTTGGAATTTTCATTTAGTTGCTGTCTAAATCTAATAGCTAAACCTTCATATCCATCACAGCAATAAATAATAGCTGTTGTTTTGTGTATTTTATCAGCAGCTGATCTAGCAGTAGAAATAATATTCTCACTGGTTTTTTTAAGATTTTCAATTGTATGCTCTAAGTTTTTCAAAAACCCATCTGAGATTAGATTATTTTTATATAGTATAAAAAACAGTTGAATAAACGAATACGCAAACATGGCTCTAGGGGGCGAGCCTGATGGAATTTTTATATGAGGAATATTATTGTCAGCAGAAAACTTTTCGACAAAACCTTCAGAGGATATTGTAAAAATTTTTGCACCTCTTTCATGGCATTTTTTCATCGCTGAAATTGTCTCCTCAGTATTTCCCGAGTAAGATGAGCAAATTACCAGAGTTTCAATATTAACGTAATTTGGGATATTGTAATCTTTAACCAGCTCAATAGGTATTTTTAGCTCATCTTTTACAATGTCTTTTAAAATGCTGCCTCCAATTCCAGACCCACCTAAACCACATATTACAACATTTTTGTATTCAAACTTATCATTAAAATCAAAATTGTTGCCAATTTTAATAGCTTCTTCAATCTGATCTGCAAATTTTTTTATATAATCTTTCATATTGTAAAAGTAACAATTCTTAATACAAGAATTCATATCTTTGCTCAGTAATGCAAAATCAAAACTTAAGTCAAGTTGACCAACGAAAAAAATCTTTAAAAAGACTTTTAGAAATGGGTATTAACCCGTATCCTTCACAGCTGGTTGATATAGATTCAAATAGCTCAGATATTAAGGATAATTATGATGAAAGCAGTGAAGAAAGAATAGTAAAAATAGCTGGCAGACTGATGAGACGTAGAATTATGGGTAAAGCATCTTTTGCTGAAATACAAGATGACTGTGGAAGAATACAGCTTTATTTAAATAGAGATGAGATTTGTAAAGGTGAAGATAAATCGTTATATAACGAGGTCTTTAAAAAGCTAATTGACATTGGTGATATAATTTTTGTTAAAGGAAATGTGTTTAAGACAAAGTTAGGTGAGGTTTCAGTGAATGTTAGAGAGTTAACAATTCTCTCAAAATCTCTAAGACCCCTGCCGCTTCCTAAAGTCGATAGTGAAGGAAAGGAATATGATTCTTTTTCTGATCCAGAATCTAGATACAGGCAAAGATATGTTGATTTAATTGTTAACCCAGAAGTCAAGGAAACATTTATTTTGCGAACCAAGCTAACAAACTCAATGCGCTCGTTTTTAAACAAAAAGGGGTATTTGGAGGTTGAAACACCTATTTTACAACCTATTTACGGGGGAGCAAGCGCTAAGCCTTTTGTAACTCATCACAATAAGCTAGATATGCAACTATATTTGAGAATAGCAAATGAACTATACTTGAAAAGATTAGTTGTTGGTGGTTTTGAAGGTGTTTATGAGTTTTCAAAAGACTTTAGAAACGAAGGCATGAGTCGGTTTCACAATCCAGAGTTTACACAGATGGAGCTGTATGTTGCTTACAAGGACTACAATTGGATGATGTGTTTAGTTGAAAAAATGGTAGAGAATATAGCACTAGATTTACACGGAACAACCAAAGTATCTTATGACAACAAAGAAATTGATTTCAAATCTCCATGGAAGAGGTTACCTATGTTTGAAATCATAAAAGAAAATATAGGCGTTGACATATCAAATATGGGAGAGGAGGATTTAAAAAACTTATGTAGTGAACTAAAAATAAAGATAGATTCAAGCATGGGTAAGGGCAAGTTAATTGATGCTATTTTTGGTGAAAAATGTGAGAAGAATATTGTTCAACCTACATTTGTTACTGACTACCCAATTGAAATGTCTCCATTAGCAAAAAAACATAGATCAAAAAACGGTTTAGTAGAGCGTTTTGAAGCAATAGTTAATGGAAAAGAATTGTGTAATGCCTTTTCAGAGCTCAATGATCCAATTGACCAAAAACTAAGATTTGAAAAACAAGTCGAATTAGGAAAAAAGGGCGATGAGGAGTCGATGATGTTAGATATGGATTATATTAGAGCTTTAGAGCACGGAATGCCCCCTACAGCTGGCTTAGGAATAGGAATAGATCGGTTAGCTATGTTGATGACTGGTAGCAAATCAATACAAGATGTTTTATTTTTCCCGCAAATGAAAAAACAAAATAATGAAAATTGAAAGTCTGTTAAAAAAAGATGAAATTGACGGCTTTGAGCTAGAGCAAATGATTGAATTAAGAAAAAAGAACCAGTTAGATTTTGTCTTGATTGATGTAAGAGAAGAATATGAGTTTAATAATCAACATATTATTGGCGTTGATAAATTAGTGCCAATGTCAGAATTGTCTAATAAAGTTGATGAATTAGAAAATTTCAAGCAGAAGCTAATTATTGCTCAATGCAAATCTGGAGGAAGATCTGCTCAAGCTCAAATGTTTTTAAGAAGGTTGGGTTTTGAAAAGGTTCTAAACCTCTCCGGTGGCATTCTCAAATACAGAGGTCAGACCAGTTAAAACTAAACTCGCTTTCTTCTTACCAATAATTGATGATAAAATATCTAAATCTGTTTCATATATTCTTCTCACAGATCCAATCTTCTTAATTAATAGTTCAGCAGTTTTTTCGCCTATACCATCAATATCAGTTAGAGCGCTTGAAAGAGTACTTTTCAGTCTCCTTTTTTTATGATAATTTATAGCAAACCTGTGTGCTTCATTTCTAATTGTTTGAATTAATTTTAAGCTTGGCGATTTTTTATCTATGAATAACGGAATCTTATCATTGGGAAAATAAATGCTTTCTAGCTTTTTAGCAATACCTATGATAGCAATTTTTCCAGAAAGCCCCAATCTTTTCAAGCTTTCTTTAGCAGAGCTTAATTGACCTTTCCCACCGTCAATAACAATTAAATCAGGAAGGTCTCCCTTTTCATCCAAAACTCTTTTATATCTTCGAAAAACAACCTCTCTCATACTAGCAAAGTCATCAGCTTTTGTTACTGTTTTAATTTTAAAAATTCTATAGTCTTTCTTAGATGGAAGCCCGTTTTTAAAAACAACACATGACGAAGTAGGTAAGGAGCCTTGAATATTAGAATTGTCAAAACACTCTATGTGAATAGGAATGGTTTTTAACTTTAGGTCTTTCTTCAAAAAAATTAATGAGGGTTTGGTTTTTGACCTTTCATTCTCTTTAAGTTTTTTTCTTTCAATTTCAAGTAGATTATATTTTGCATTTCTTTCAGAGAGTATCAGCAACTTTTTTTTATCGCCAATTTTTGGATAAAAAACATTGACATTTTCATATATCTCACTAATTTTAATGTTACTATATATGGTTTTTGACTTACTATTAAAAACTTCTCTTGAACGAATTATAGCAAGCCTCATAATTTCTTCATCTTTTTCAGAGAGTCTTTTTTTAAACTCCATAATATGAGATAAAACGATTGAACCATTTATGATAGAGAGATAATTTACTACCGCATTAAGACTGTTAGAAACAAGGGAAAAAACATCCACATTGCTAATCTTCGAGCTAACTATTATTGATTTTGATCTATAGTCTTTTAATAAATCAATCTTAGATTTAATTTTTTTTGCCTCTTCAAAATTTAAAAGTTCTGATTCTTTTTCCATTTTTATGGTTAATTGATTTATTAGAATTTTTAAATTTCCTTTTAAAATGGATTTTATCTTTTTTATTATTTCTTGATATTTTTCATTTTTTTGTGAATTTACTTTGTTTTTTAACAATGTGATAGGAGTCCACCCACTATCATAAAACATATCATAAAAAAGGTCAATGAGTACATTTATTACATAAGTTGATTTATATGGCCCAAAATAATCAGAACCATCATTCACAACTTTTCTTGTAAATAAAATTTTAGGAAAATTTTCTTTAGTTATTTTTATCCAAGGATATGACTTGTCGTCCTTCATTAATACATTGTATTTTGGCTGATATTTTTTAATTAAATTATTCTCAAGCAGTAAAGCGTCAAGTTCATTTTGAACTAAAATGTACTTAACATCATCAATTTTATTTATTAATCTTAATGTTTTCCCACTTGTTTTTGTGCTGAAATAAGACCCAACTCTTTTTCTCAGGTTTTTTGCCTTACCAACATAAATAATCTTATTTGTAGAATCTAAAAACTTATATACCCCAATCTTTTGAGGAAGCTTTTTAATAATTTTTTCTTTTTTAACGCTCACTATGTTGAAAGGGTTGTTTAAATTTAGTAACTAAATGCTATTTTTGTTTATAGATTCAAAAATATGAAATTAGCAATTGTTGGAGCAACAGGCCTTGTTGGAAGAAAAATGCTGGAGATTTTAGAACAAAAAGACATTAAAGTTGAAGCTCTTTTTCCTGTTGCTTCTGAAAAATCTACG
>CENJ01330786.1_pt1 | contig 13992 bp, 12 predicted proteins | sample 356161 | NCBI WGS metagenome assembly CENJ01 (sample SAMEA2619531, study PRJEB7988) | marine metagenome | biome: marine biome (ENVO:00000447); feature: surface water layer (ENVO:00002042); material: "saline water (ENVO:00002010), including plankton (ENVO:xxxxxxxx)" | depth 5 m
GGGATATGATAGGGTGTTTAATAATTGCTGTTGAAGACGATTTAATATTGCGCAGTGATGGACATAGTGTGAAAGGTAGGTGGCATGTGTACTTGACCACATCGACTCATAGAGCTTTTGAAGTATTATAAAATGTGTTCCTTGGAAGCCTTGAGTATTAGTACGATAATGTGGTTTAAGGCCTTTTTTTAGATTATTGAGTATCTCAAGCATTGGCCAACGAAGTTCAATTGGGACTCGTTGTAACTTCAGTAGCTTTTCCAGCACCATGTACCAGGATTCTTGATGCGATCGATGCTCATGCAGTAAACGAAGCAGTTTTTTAAAGCGAAATAAAGGGAATCGCCATGACATGCTCGATTGCCAGTAGCAAATTATTTGGATATGGTGAGGCTTTAATAGTGTTTTTAATTGATCAGGAGTGCTTTTTTTTTGGACACCAATGAGCCATCCGTAAAGTGGATGTTGACCAGCCCAAAAAAGCTGTTGTGGTTTATTTTGATTAATCCAATTCTGGATCAAACCGTAGCATCGTTTTATGTTCCACATAAGTTGTGATTGTAAAATTGTTCTGTAAGTGCAGGTAGCAGTTAGGGGGCATGGGTTGAATATTAAAATATTTTAAACGAGTTTGACATTGTGAGAGAGAGTCTCCATGTATTGTGAAAAAACAGGTATGGCCTGTATTGATAAGTGTTTGTGCAGCATGAATCGATTTATTATCTCTGACTTCACCAATCGCTACACCGTCATAGCGTTGTCTTAGAATGGCTTTACAGATCACCTGAGTATGCTCATCCATTACAATTTGAGGGTTGGATGTCTGGTGAATCTCAATGGGGTCCTCTAGACTAATGACGAGCTGATTCATATTCGAGAACAAATGTATCAATGCGGATAGGAGGGTTGTTTTGCCAGATCCGGGATGGCCGAAAATAATGATATGACACCCACGTGCTTTGAGATGTCGTATTAACACAGAGATTGCGTAAGTTGAAATTTTAAATGCATCTAGCGTTCTGATTGGTAGTAAACATCGAATATGGAGTTGTTGGCAGTCTAAATGATCAAGAATAGAAACCCTAAAATAATGCATCTGATGGATCATTTGACCTTCATAGACTGGCTCTTGATTTAAACCAAAATTGAGAAGAATTTTTAAATGCTGAATCCATATTTTGAGGGTGTCTTTTTCAAGGTGTTTAATTGTGACTAGACTTGAGCGCATTCTAAATAGCATGCAAATATGCTGTTGGTCTTTTGTTAAATAAATATCTGAAGCTTTGAGTTGTATTGCTTTCACAAGGCATGTGGCGATATCTTCTCTTAATGTCATGGTAGGAACCATGTTTGACGTTTTGCACCACCAGATAATTGCCATTCGAGCACTCCGGATTTTATTTTTGGAGTCAAAATATAATCATCTTTTTCAGTAAGTCCATAAATATTTTTAGGAATGATGTGAATGGTGCCACCAGGCTTCACTTCACTACTTTCAATAATTCCAGACTTATTCTTAATCATCTTTGGGATACCATTTTTACCACTAAAGCACTGATTTAAATCACCACCAATTAAATAGCATGCTTCAACACCCGCTTGTAATGCATTGGCGTGACTTAACACTTCAAGGTAACGAGCTTTTAAATTGAGTTCATCAAAGCGTGGTATGTTCATAGAGAGTAAAAAACTCATAATGCTCACCACCATAAGCATTTCAACAAGTGAGTAGGCAGGTTTCATCCTTTTAGGATGCAATAGCCTGAAAGAGAATAAAATATCGTTTTTTAAGTTTGATCTTTATGAGTGGATAAGCGTGCTTGTAGAATTTTCCTACCAATGATTTGTATGACTTGATATTCATTCATTTGTTGAATGTCTATGATGCAGTCTACTGGTATGGTTGGTGGGTTTTGATAGCGAGACTCATCACAGATGATCATGGAGAGTAAATCTGATGATGGCCAAAATTGATGAATAAGAGGACCAACACCACATTCAAATTGTCCTTCTAAAATGACATGTAGACCAGCTTCATGATATTGATTTGCTTTTTGAATGTCCCTAACGGAGATGATGGTGTTTTCACATTTCATATACAATTTTGATTTAATGAAGAAGGGGTTGTTTCGCATAGATCTTGAAATATGACATTGTGGTAGTGGAACTAGGATCATACGACTACAATATAGTCTCTCTGCGATTTGATAACTCAATGCATGTTCTTTAGTGTTATTATTTTCTATACATATGATCATACTATTATTATAGCACTTATGAGTATATTTTTTCCTTTTTAATCCCGAGATTGGGTGTCTGTATATGACATTTACTGCCAGTCTATTGGGGTGTTTTATTTGACGAATAAGGTAAAAATGACAACATCATAGAAATGATCTATGCTCTTTCTCTAAGAGGTGGTCGAGTATGGTGAATACTGTCATGAAACGTTTTATCATTGTGTTTTTATTTGGTTTAGTTGGTTATGGTTGTAATCTCATTACCAATGTGATTATTTCAAACCATTTAAGTTTAGATGTTTATGGTGATTTTGCGGTAGCATGGCGAGCTTTACAGCTTATTTCGTTGCTCATGGTGTTCGGTAGCACTGTGAGTGCAAATAAATATGTTCAAAAATATATTAAATCAGGTTCTTCACGCCCAAGAAAAGATTTTCTGATATGGAATATGACATTGGTTGCTCAAGTATTTGTCACTGTCACAATCATTTACTTTTGTTTTATTGGTCTTGCAGAGATCGCCCATTATCATGAAGCCTGGGATGGAGAGTATCATCTTGCGATGTATGTGGTTCTGTTTGCACCTTTTTGGGCATTAGCATTGATCTTTATTAACTATGCATTAGTAATGGGACGCAGTATCTTGGCCTCATTTCTTTATTCAGTGGGTGTTTATGGCGCAAAACTCATTGTGTTTGGTTTTGGTTTTTTTATATTCCTACCACAAAATTATTTGCATTTAAGTTATCTTATGTTCGCGTATGTATTCTTGTTATTTTTAATCGGAAGCTTTTCATATGGCATGTTGCCAGATAATGATTTGGGCCACTTAAAATATCTATTCTCACGATCGCTTAAAAAGAAGGAGTCTAGCGCGTGGTTTGAATTATCAAAACAGTCTGAGGTGATGATTCTATGTACTGAGGTGACTGATGTGGCGGGATTATTTATCTTGGAGTTTCTTGATTCAGTAGAATTTGATGTTGGATTTTTTAACGTGTGTTTTGTGTGTGTAAAGCTCATTTTATTCTCATTAGATACTTTAACACGTTTATATGAAATGAAGGTGACAACCATGTCTAATTTAAGTCAGGAAGAAAGCAATCAATTACAAAAGACCTTTTATCATCTTGATGGATTGAGAGTCGCTATCGTGTTGGTGAGTATGGCGATCTTTTATGAGTTTGCTCCACAGATTTTATATTGCTTCAATATTGATGATACTACGAATAAAATCATACTTCCGATCATGGTATTTGGTTTGTTTTTTCGAAATTCTTGTATATTAAGGCTCAACTTTTTGGTTGCAAATGGTCAAGATCATTTTTGTTCATATGTTCAAATCATTAGAGCAGTGATCATGATTGGATTAGGATCAATCCTTTGTTTACATTATGGTTTATATGGTGTTGTTTTAGCAGATCTATTGTCGAAGGTGTTTGCATTTGTGTGTTTGACCTTACAGTGTCGAAAACTAACACCGATGAGATTCAATTTTTTAATGTAAAAAACCATGGATGAGTACCTTTGTATTTATATCATTTGAATTTATTGCTATAATTGGGCTTAGTGATCCAAGGTGAATAATGACTAAATTACATCAAGCATTTAAGCTTATCAATCGTTTTCAAGATGAAAAATTAAACCAAACTTTGATTGATTCTGTGCATCCTGAAAGTGGGGCGCGCCATTTACATATCCAAACTAATGATGAGGAAAATGTGTATATGGTGACATTAAAAACAATTCCTAAAGACCATACGGGTGTCGCGCATATTTTAGAGCATTTGGCGCTATGTGGTAGTCAACATTATCCAGTGAGAGATCCGTTTTTCATGATGTTACGACGTTCTTTAAATACCTACATGAACGCATCAACTGCAAATGATCATACCTCTTATTATTACGCATCCAAAAATAAGCAAGACTTTTTTAATCTCATGGGTGTTTATAATGATGCGGTGTTTTTTCCAAATTTAGCTGAAATTGATTTTCGTCAGGAAGGGCATCGTCTTGCTTTAAAACAAGCAGGTGAAGTAAACGGTGGTATCCAATTTAAGGGCGTTGTGTATAACGAGATGAAAGGTGCAATGAGTGACTTTGGCTCTCAGATATGGCAGCGAGTTAACTACCATCTTTTTCCAGAGACGACCTATCGATTTAATAGTGGTGGAGAGCCGCGTCATATTCCAGACTTAGACTATGAGTCATTGTGTCAGTTTTATCGTGAACATTATCATCCTGAAAATGCTATTTTTATGACAGCGGGTAATATTTCTATTGAGGAATTACAAACACAAATTCATGATCAGGTATTAAAACACTATCAAGCTCAAGGTCAGAAGAAAGATGTGCCATTGCAACCTGCTTTCTCAAAACATAAAACAATCATTGAAAAATTACCCTCAAAACCTCAAGTCGAGTTAGAAGCTCATCATATAAAGGCGTGGTTATTACCAGAGTCTAGTGATCTTAAATCTTGGCTATTAGGTAAGATTGCTGGTGCTGTGTTGGTTGGTGATTCTGCTGCTCCATTGATGCATGCTTTAGAGACCACTCAGTTAGGACGATGTCCTTCATCGTTAACAGGCGTATTTAGTTATTTTCGACAGATGACATTGATGGTTGGCTTGGAGCAGTCAAAAGTAGAGCATCAAGATGCCTTTGTTGCATTGGTTGATAATACATTAAGACAAGTGGTCGAAGGGGGTATAGATCAGAAAAGATTAGAGGGTGTGTTTAATCGTTTTGAGTTACAACTTCGCAATAGATCAAGCGGCATGCCTCATGGCTTACAGCTCATTCATCGTTGTTTAGGCCCTGCATTACATGGTGGTCCAGTAGAGTCGTTCTTGTTTCTTAATCAAGCGTTATCTGAAATGAGAGAGTCGGTTTTGACCAGTTCGATATTAACTGATTGGATGAGAGAATGGTTTTTAGATAACCCACATCAATTGGTTTATACCGGTTTGCCAGATGAATCAATGCTCGAAAAGCAAAGTCAGGATGAATTAGAACGATTGGCGCTCGTGTTTCAGTCTATGACTCCAGAAACACTTAAAACATTAGATAAAAGCGAAAGTGAACTAGAGGTTCACCAGCAGTCGCCTCAAGATGAAAATGTGTTGCCAAAAATAGACATTCGAGAGATCCCAACAACAGTTGATTCCATAGCAGTCACGACCCAATTGGATGATCCTATCGCTGTGGATTATTATCGTCGGCTTACTAATGGATTGGTGTATCAAAGGTATGTCATGTATGTGCCTCAAATGGACAAAAAGCATGTTCAGTTATTAGGTTTATATGCAGATTGTATTAGTGAAATTGGTGCAGGTCATCAAACATATCTTGAGACTCAAGCGCAGTATTCTTATTATACTGGAGGGATTGATTTAGATGTGGATTCATTGACCCATCTTAACACACAAGAGGATCATATCATTCTATCTATTAATGTGAAATCACTCCATCGATATGCTGAGGAAGCAACAAAGTTATTGTCAACCATGTGGCACACGCCCCATTTTGACGAGTTAGATCGAATTAGAGAATTGATTTCTCAAATCCGTTCCTCTGAGATGGAGTCTGTTGCATATCATGGTCATCGTCATGCCATGTCTGCAGCTTGGGGTATGATTTCTAATGTTGGTGATTTACATGATCAAATAGATGGCTTAAGTTATATTCAGTTTGTAAAACAGTTGGATGATTCGCTCAATACGGGTTCTCCAAAAGAGGTTGTTCAAGGGTTTAAGGCCTTAGCGGACAAAGTACAAACAGGGATTGCGCATTGTTTGGTGGTGAGTGATGATAAAGATCATCATCAGATTACTTCAGCATGTGCTCAGTATTTTCCTAATCGTGGTGAACCAATTTCGTGGCAAATTGAATTTGAGCCACGTTTTTCGAAATTGGCATGGATTGCTGACCTTCAAGTGAATTATTGTGCTAAAGCCTATGTTGTAGCAAGAATTGATGATCCATTAGCCCCTGCATTGAGTGTCTTGAGTCAGGTGTTAACCAATGGCTTTTTACATCGAGTAATCCGAGAACAGGGTGGTGCATATGGGGGTGGTGTGGTGTATCGGCCAGCATGTGGTAGTTTTGTATTTTTCTCCTACAGGGATCCGAGACATCTTGAAACATTGCAGTCATTTAGTGATTCACTTGATTGGCTATTCGAACAACAAGATCTTGCATCATTGATTGAGGAGGCGATCATCTCTGAAATATCTAAACTTGATAAGCCGGAGTCTCCTATAGGTGGGCCAAATCGAATATTCTCTCAGGCGCTTTGGGGACTGACTCAAACACAGCGAGCAAATTATCGACGTGATCTTTTGAATGTGACACAAGAGCAAGTGCGTCTAGCAGCAACTCAATTCCTGAAAGGTCAAGCCGCATCACAGGTTGTTCTCACGGGTGCACATTGTCAAGAAACGTTGACAGAAGCAGGTTTTGAGATTAAAACGTTGTAAACTAGTCTTCAGTAGGTAGTTTTGCAGCTTTCCAGGCACGTAATCCACCAGCCACAGACATAACATCTTTAAACCCATGCTCCATAAGTAGTTCTGCAACGTGCATAGACCTTACACCACCGCCACAAATTGTTAGGATGCCTTGATCTTTATCAGGTAACCGATCAGACTCAAGTTGGTTTAACTTACTTTTTGGTAAATGGATTGCACCTTGGGCACGACCTTCAAGCCATTCGTGCATTTCTCTTACATCAACTAAGATGTGAGATTTCTGTTGTAGTAGCTGATACGCTTTTTCAACATTGACTTCTTTTGGTTCGTTCATAGTGATGAGATTCCTTTGATATAAACATTATATGACTATTTTTGATTAAGGCAAAGTAAAATTCATTAAAATCATGATGAATAGTGAAATTAGTGATGGATCTGCTAAACTTATACATATGAGTCGTTTAATATTCAAAATTTGTATGCTTTTGGCCTTCAGTGTTGCTTTTGCTGATAAAAATGAGCAAGATCCAGCTTATTGTCCGCCGATTAATCAATTAGTAAAAGACAGCACGACTGGGAAATGGCAGGCCCCTGGAGGATGGTATAGTATTGAGTACTCTTTTGCGAAATCTGTTGCAGGCTTCCAATTGGCTTCTTTTGATGGACAATCACTGGGTACGATCTCTTGTGTCTATCTGCCTTCAACCAACGTGCCAAACATCGTGATTTTTAATACGCAATTGGTCAATTTACCTAAAGGTGAGAATTGGTTTAAACAAAACCAAAAACTCATTTGTACAGGAGATGATGTGACTGCGTGTCCTTTTATTCCCTACGCATCTGATGAGTCTGAGAAAGACATTAATAAATTAATCCTTGAGATTCCCAAACGATAAGCTATTGATCTGATTCTGTTTTATGTTATTGTTCTAACGTAAGGAGATTCTTTTAATCGCATAAAGAGGGTTGTATATTGTCTGATCAAAAAATAAATACTCATCATAATTTGAGTAGAGAGCAGCTGGTGCAGTTTGCATTAGATCGAAAAGAGGGTGTCATTGTAGATAATGGTGCGTTGTTAGTTGAAACGGGACACCGAACTGGTCGATCTCCCAAAGATCGTTTTATTGTTAAAGATGATTTAACGTCTAACAAAGTAGACTGGGGTTCTGTGAATCAGCCGATCAGTCCCGAGGATGCGTCTCAATTGTGGGACGAGGTCTCAGAATTTATTAAAGATCAGGAAACATTTACGCAAGATTTACAAGTGGGAGCCTCCAAACATTATGCTTTAAAAGTGAGAACCATTAATACTGAAGCTTGGCATAGTCTATTTGTCAAAAACTTATTTATAGAACAAGACAGTACATTATCACTCAGTTGTCCTCAGTGGACATTACTTTCTGCGCCATGGTTTCAATGTGATCCAGCCCGTCATGGTACGCACAGCGATGGATGTGTCATTATTGACTTTACACAACAGCGGGTGCTATTAGCTGGTATGCGTTATGCCGGAGAAATGAAAAAATCCTTTTTTTCTGTCATGAATTTCTTAATGCCTAATGCAAAAGTGTTGCCCATGCACTGTGCTGCCAATACCGATGAGCAAGAGGAGAATGTCACTTTATTTTTTGGTTTGTCGGGTACTGGAAAGACAACGCTTTCTGCAGATCCACATCGAAAATTAGTGGGTGATGATGAGCATGGATGGACATCCGAAGGCGTATTTAATTTCGAGGGTGGTTGTTATGCAAAATGTATTAATATTACAGAAGCATCTGAGCCATTGATATGGAGAGCAATTCGTTCAGGGACAGTATTAGAGAATGTCGTTGCAAATAACGGACAAGTTGACTATGCAGACACACGTATCACAGCAAACTCTCGCGCAGCCTATACCCGTGAGTTTATTCCAAATTGTGTTCAAAACAATCAAGCGAATACACCAAGCCAGGTCATATTTTTATCCTGTGATTTGTATGGTGTTTTGCCGCCATTATCATTGTTGAGTATTGAACAAGCGGCTTATTATTTTTTAAGTGGTTACACAGCCCTAGTTGGCAGTACTGAAGTTGGGTCAACATCCTCAATTAAGCCCACTTTCAGTGTGTGTTTTGGGGCCGCTTTTTTCCCATATCCAGCAAAAGTCTATGCGGATCTGTTAATGCGTTATTTGCGTGAATCAAATGCAAAAGTGTATCTGATGAACACCGGATGGCATCAAGGTCGATATGGTCAAGGAGGCACCCGATATCCTTTAGCCTTTACCAGAGCATTGATTGAATCTATTCATTCTGGAGAAATCAATCATGTTCAGTGGCAAACAATGCCAAACTTTAAATTTAAAATACCTGAGGCGGTTGGTGAATATACCTCTAAATCATTGAATCCAATATTAAGTTGGTCCAATGAAGAAGAGTATTGGTCTAATGCAGGCACTTTGATTCAGTCTTTTCAAGATAATTTTAAGAAATTTGATCTACCCTCAATTGCGCAGTTTGGTCCGGTTCAAGAAACGGTTGGAGTCGTTTGATCTGTATACTGGGACTTGGCAATATGGGCCAGTCTTTAATACAAGGTTTAATTGCATCAGGACTTAAACATGGATTATGTATTCAAGGACGAACAAAAGCACGGACACTAAATGTTGCTCAACAGTATGATGTAACGCCATTTCATGCCCAGTGTCAGATCGATATACTCATCATTGCAGTGAAACCTCATCAGGTACAAGACGCTATAGCCCCATTAATGCCATATTTAGCATCGTCTCTGATTGTGTCAGTGTTAGCAGGCATCAGTGTCGCTACTTTAAAGCAATATTTCTCGAATCAGACGATCGTTCGAGCCATGCCAAATTTGGCAGTGGCCCAACAAGCTGGGTTGACTGCGCTTTACAGTGAAGCTGAAACAAAAATTCATCTTGATTACATTAATGAACTCTTTCAGGGGCTAGGTCAAACATGTTGGTTAGAAGCAGAGTCTTCAATGCATGCTGCGACAGTGTTTCTTGGAAGTGCACCGGCTTTTTTTATCAGATTTTATCAAGGTTTATTGAGTCAAGGAGAGCAAGCTCTCTCTCATTCAATATGTGAATCTATGCTCAAAAATGCATTGATAGCAGCTTTAGATTTACTAGGCCAATATGCTCCAGAAGAGGCAATGCAGCGTGTTGCATCAAAAGGAGGGATTACTCAAGAGGGGCTGGTGCATCTGAACTCTGAGCTCGATAAGCTGCTTGATCAAACGATTACTGCCGCACTCGAACGTAGTCGTGCTATTGAGTGATTTTGTTTGATGTTTGGACATTGTAATATTTTATAGCAAATAAGTGTCCTGATCTGATGTAAGAGATCAGATCAAAATCATGTCGATAGAGGCTGTAATCAAAGTAAATCCTGAGCTGTTGGTTGCTATGGTGATATTTAATCTATAGAAAAGCTAGTATTATCTTACGATCTTGTGTGTCATTCATCATATTATTGTACGGACTAATTTATGTTTAAGGTGTGCATCTATCTGTGGGTATGCTTGACAACGAAAAAATTGGTTCATATAATTAAAATACTTTCAATGAGGCAATAAGCCGTATATTTATAAACAATTCCTTAAGGTGATAAATGATTTCTGTAAATGATTCTGAATTTAAATCTGTTGTGCTTGATGATGATAAGCTGGTTTTAGTCGATTTTTGGGCACCATGGTGTGGGCCATGTAAAATGATTGCTCCCATACTCGAAGAAGTGGCAAAAGATTTTGGTGATAAGCTCAAGATTGTGAAATGTAATGTTGACGAAAATAAGGAATCCCCTGCAAAGTTTGGGGTGAGAGGGATACCTGCACTGATGATTTTTAATCAAGGAGAATTAGTTGGAAGTAAAATTGGTGCGATGTCTAAAGCACAATTAGTTGAGTTTATCGAAACATATTTAACATAGGAACAAAAATGAACGCAAAAACAATTGTTAACATTAATGAAATCAAAAATAAACCGATCCATGTCCTTCGTGAGATGATGGCTGAGATAGGGATTGAAAATTTTAGAAACAAAAAATCAGACATGGTTTTTAATTATCTTAAAAGGTTAAATCGTAATAAAGATGATATTGAATTCCAAGGTGAGGGTGTATTGGATATTATTCAAGATGGCGGGTATGGTTTTTTAAGATCCGCTTGTAATTCATATCGTAGTGAACCAGATGATATCTATGTTTCTCCCAATCAAATTAAACGATTTTCTTTGAGAAATGGTGATTTAGTGTTAGGGAAAGTGAGACCTCCTAAAGAGGGAGAGCGTTATTTTGCACTTGCTCAGGTTGAGCAATGTGGTGGATTTGCGCCAGAAAACAATAAGCATACGGTTGACTTTGAAAGTCTAACACCAATTTTTCCATGTGAACGCATCAAGTTGCCACGCAATAATAACAGTCGAGAAGATATTACTAATCGTGCGGTAGATTTATTAGCACCTATTGGTAAAGGTCAACGTGCACTGATTGTTGCACCACCTAAGGCCGGTAAAACCATGCTACTGCAAACAATTGCACACTCTATTTTAGCGCAACATCCTGAGTGTCATTTGATTGCGTTAGGTATTGATGAACGGCCTGAAGAAGTGACTGAAATGCGTCGCTCTGTTGATGCTGAAGTCATCGCAAGTACTTTTGATGAGCCTGCTGCAAGGCATGTTCAAGTTGCTGAAATGGTCCTAAATAAAGCAAAGCGCTTAGTCGAACAAAAAAAGGATGTAGTGATTCTATTAGATTCCTTAACACGATTAGCAAGAGCATATAATACAGTGACGCCAACCTCTGGTAAAGTGCTAACAGGTGGGGTTGATGCGAATGCGTTACAACGTCCAAGACGCTTCCTGAGTGCTGCAAGGAATCTTGAAGAAGGAGGCAGTTTGACAATCATTGCGACTGTGCTTGTTGAAACAGGTTCTAAGATGGATGAGATCATTTACGAGGAATTTAAGGGTACAGGTAACTCAGAAATACACTTAAGTCGTGCTGTTGCTCAAAAACACCTCTGGCCAGCCTTGAATGTGAAAGCTTGTGGTACTCGAAGAGAGGAGAAAATCACTAGTGAAGATGAGCTTAAGAAAATGTGGGTATTACGTAAATACCTCCAAACCCTTGAAGACCATTCTGCTGTGGAGTTTTTAATTGAACGTTTGAGAGCGACCAACAGCAATAAAGATTTCTTTGATGCAATGCGTGGTGATAAATAGTTTTAAGGTCTATGCAAGACATTCATCTTTATCATTCTAAAACAAAGCAAAAAGAACGTTTTAATCCTATTGATCCTGAGCATGTGAAAATGTATGTGTGTGGTCCAACCGTCTATGCAAGGCCACATATTGGAAACGCAAGACCTCGGATTGTGTTTGATGTTTTGTCTCGTTTTCTTCGACATGTCTATCCTAAGTTGACTTATGTTGGTAATGTGACCGATGTCGATGATAAAATTAATAAGGCAAGTCAAGAGCAGAATATCGATATCAAAACCCTCACTTCAACCATGTTGAAATATTTCCATGAAGACATGTCAGCTTTAAATTGCTTACCTTTAGATCTGGAAGTAAAAGCAACTGATCATATCCCAGAAATGATACATATGATCCAGCAACTGATCGATAAAGGTCATGCTTACGTTGCAAAAGGCCATGTGCTTTTTTCTGTCCCAAGCTTCCCAGAGTATGGTCGTTTATCTCATCGAACATTAACTGAGCAGATTGAGGGGGCTAGAGTAGAAGTAGAAGATTATAAACATTCTGCGCAAGATTTTGTACTTTGGAAACCGTCCCAGTCTCCTGATCCATATTGGGATAGCCCTTGGGGTCAAGGTCGACCAGGCTGGCATATTGAATGTACCGCCATGATAAAAAAGCATGTGGGGTTACCGTTTGATATTCATGGTGGTGGCATTGATTTACTGTTTCCACATCACGAAAATGAGGTTGCTCAAGGATGTGCAGCAACTGGTTGTCATGATTATTGTAATTTTTGGATGCATAATGGGCTGATTCATGTTGCCAAAGAGAAAATGTCAAAGTCAATTGGTAATGTCTTGTATGTTGCTGATCTTCTTGATGATGCACCAGGTGAAGCAATTCGATATGCGGTGCTGTCGACTCATTATCGACGTCCTTTAGATTGGAGCGATGAAACGCTATCTTTAGCTAAACAGGCGTGTAGAAAGCTGCATCTTGCGCTCAATGCGTTTCCAGTTCAGGACTCTAAATTAATGATGGATGAAGCATTATTGGATGCTTTGGCTGATGATTTGAATACGCCTAAAGCATTTAGTCTCATTCAAGGGTGGGTTAAATCCATCTTAAATGGAGACTCTCAATATCATCATCGGCTTGTCAGTGCCTGTCATTTACTTGGGTTTGGAGATCAAGATCTGAGACAATGGCGTCCAAAAAATCCAAAAGTGACAGTGGATGATATTGAAGCACAAATTGCTTTAAGAGCAGATGCGAAAGCAGCAAAAAATTATCAAAAGGCAGATGAAATTAGAGCCTCACTTCTAGAAAAAGGGATAGTGATCGAGGACACTACCACTCAAACACTTTGGTATTGGCAGTAGATTCACCTCTGTCAGAGAGAAATCATTGCGCTATCATTAGAATCATTTTATGATAGTAATTTAAGGATAAGAAATGATTGCAGAATCCAGCTCAGACCAAATTGATCAGTTAAATCCACAACAAAAGGATGTTGTTTGTTCCCCATTTTCACACCATTTAGTATTAGCTGGTGCTGGCAGTGGCAAGACCCGAGTTTTAGTGAGCAGGATTGCCTATTTAGTGAGTCAAAAACAGGTTTCTCCATTCAATATTCTTGCTGTGACATTTACCAATAAAGCTGCAAATGAATTGCGTTCACGAGTAGAAAGTGCGCTTGGAACACGGTTACAGGATATTTGGATTGGTACGTTCCATAGTTTATGTCATCGGTTGTTACGTTATCATACTGAGGCTGCTGGGTTACCATCGACTTTCCAAATCATGGATAGTGATGATCAACAAAGATTAATCAAAAAGCTCCATAAAGAATTTAATATGGATGAGGAAAAATGGCCGGCGAAGAAAACACAAAGCTTTATCAATCACCATAAAGAACAAGGTCAAAGAGCAGCATCTGTGAAGGTGGATCAAAATCCGTACAATAAACAAATGCTGAAAGTATATGAGCGATACGAGTCTTTATGTAAGACGAGCGGATTAGTTGATTTTACGGAGTTGTTATTAAGAACATTTGAACTGTTAA
>CENJ01110079.1_pt1 | contig 13984 bp, 13 predicted proteins | sample 356161 | NCBI WGS metagenome assembly CENJ01 (sample SAMEA2619531, study PRJEB7988) | marine metagenome | biome: marine biome (ENVO:00000447); feature: surface water layer (ENVO:00002042); material: "saline water (ENVO:00002010), including plankton (ENVO:xxxxxxxx)" | depth 5 m
TTACACTAGCGTTCAATGAAAGTCTGCCGGGCGCAACCAGGTCCCAATGAACGCTCACAATTTAAGCCGGTCCGCCACTGGCCGGTATAGAGGTGCATGTTAGGGGTCCAAAGCAGCGACAAAAAGCTTGGGGCGCGTGCAGATATCGACAAAGTCCGTCGCGGCGGAAGGCAAGCCAAACGGCACGCGCAGGACCGCAACAGAATCGAATTTGATCAATTGGAAAGGATAAAGGAGAGCCTATGTCTGGGATAGTCATCATCGGAGCAGGCCACGCGGCAGGCCAGGCAGCCGCTAGCTTACGCCAAGCGAAGTATGCCGAGGCGATCACTATTGTCGGCGACGAGGCATACCCACCTTATCAAAGGCCACCGCTATCCAAACAGTATTTATCTGGCGAACAAGGCGTTGACAGGGTCTACCTACGCGCCGAAAAGTTTTATGCGGATAATGACATCCAGCTCATTTTGAACACGCGCGCGGAACAGCTCGATCCGGCAGGCCACCAAGTGCGCCTTAGCGACGGGCAAACACTCGACTACGAAAAACTGCTGCTCTGTACCGGTTCGCGTCCGCGCAAACTGAACATCGCAGGCAGCGACTTGGCCGGTATTCACTATCTACGCACCATTGCCGACGTAGACGGCATGCGCGAAGCAATGCAGCCGGGCAAGAATCTGGTCATTGTCGGTGGCGGTTACGTCGGACTCGAAGTCGCCGCAGTAGCCAATAGCCTCGGCCTCAACGTGACGGTCCTCGAAATGGAAAGTCGTATTCTGCAACGCGTCACGACACCAGGTATGTCCGCTTTCTATGATCAGCTGCATAGCGCACGCGGCGTCAACATCCAAACGTCTACCGGCGTGACGGGTTTCGCTGGAGAAACTCAGGTCGAGCAAGTTATTTGTGGCGCGCAAACCTTCGCCGCGGACATCGTCATTGTTGGCATCGGCATTATTCCAAATATAGAGTTAGCCGAGGCCGCCGGTCTGCAGTGTGATAACGGCATCACCGTGGATGAGCACTGCCAAACTTCAGACCCCGACATCTATGCTGCTGGTGACTGCACGAATCACCCCAACCCATTACTGAATAGACGCCTCCGCTTAGAATCCGTACCCAACGCAATGGATCAGGCTCGCACTTGCGCTGCGAACATGCTCGGCGGCGATAAAGTCTATGCCGCCATTCCCTGGTTCTGGTCCGATCAGTACGAACTGAAACTGCAGATGGTCGGTTTTTCTGGCGACGGCGAAGAGGAAGTAGTCCGAGGCATCAAAGACGCCAACCAGTTCACTGTGTTTTATCTGAACGGCGGCAAGGTTGTTGCTGCCGATGCGATCAACAGCCCGAAGGAATTTATGCTGTGCAAGCAACTCGTAGGCAAAAGTGTCGATGCGGCTGCGCTCGCTGATCCGGAGACAGATTTAAAGGCAATGCTGACTGCTTAGCCAGATGGCAAAAACAGTGGGCCCCCTTCTCCAGCGGTAACCAAGCGCTGCGGCTTAAAAAAGCGCTGCGGCGTGAAAAGCGCTGCAGCTTAAAACAGCGCTGCCCTGGGCCACATTCACTTGTATTTAAAGCTGCAAGCCCTGCGCCGCAATGATGTTGCGCTGTATCTCAGTAGAACCACCGGCAATGGTATAGCCACGGTGATGATAGCGTCCTGAGGCGATGTACTCCGCCCAGCGTGCATCTGCCTCATGTGCTCCATGCCCATCTTGAGGCACTACCAGATAATCCGCCAAGCGAAACAGCAGCTCGTCTTGATCCTGCACTAGTTCGCTGCCTTTTAGCTTGAGCATGCTTGGTTCTACGCCTACCACTCCACCAGCATCGGCCAGCGTGAGCAAGCGTAAACTGGTCGCCTCAAGAGCATCGAGACGAATCTGTAGCTGATCCATTTCCGCATGCAAATGCGCAGGCAACTCGACACCGCGCGACGCCTGATGGGCCCAAGCTTCGCGCAACAAGCCCAGAATACGGCGATTCTCGGCTACTCGAGACACCATCAGGCGTTCATCCCCAAGCAAACTTTTGGCGACAGTCCAGCCTTTATTTTCCTCGCCGAGACGCTGCTCCACAGGCACCCGCACATCAGTAAAAAAAACCTGATTCCAAAGGCGTTTGCCGTTAAAGGCATAAAGCGGTTGTACTTTAATGCCAGGCGATTGCATATCAATGAGCAAAAAACTGATGCCGCGCTGAGGCTTGGCGTCAGAATCAGTGCGCACTAAACAAAAAATCCAATCCGCTATTTCTGCCGCCGAGGTCCATATTTTGGCGCCGTTGACAAGGTACTCATCCCCGTCGCGATCGGCTCGAGTGCGTAGGCTAGCTAAATCCGATCCAGCTTGAGGCTCCGAATAACCTTGGCAAAACCAGAGATCGGCATTGCGAATTTTGGGCAAAAACTCCGCTTTCTGTGCCTCGGTGCCGTACTTGATAATCGCCGGACCGACCATGTTAAACCCGAATCCGGACAGGTAAGGCGCGTGGTAACGACGACACAACACGTCGAACAAGTGGCGCTGCGTGAGGGTCCAGTTAGTGCCGCCATATGCTTCCGGCCAGTGCGGGGCCGCCCAACCTTTTGCGTTTAAAGTCTTGGTCCATTCAGCTAAGGCTTCTTTGCCCACCGACGCACCACGCTTGACGGCGTCGGCTGCAGTTGCCGGCAGGCGCTGCTGCAAAAAGTCCTCTACCTCTTGCTGAAACGCCTTTAAATCACTGTCACTGTGCTCATGCATAAGCCCCTCCTCGCGCTCTCGTTTAGCCAGCTCCGTGGCTGGATAATGTCACTTGCGCCAAGCTTTTGCCAAGCGCTCGTCACGCCCCTTTGCTCAATCTGCATGTCTACAGTTGCTCCGGCCCAATCTGCGCCGTCCCCGACGGGTCCCGCACTGCCTGCTACCGCCCGGCCCACGGCGCGTGGCTTTTGCTGCTATGCTTTGACCCCGTTCATCAACATGGCTTTCACGTCAGGTCCGCTACGGTGCCTCTATGAATACGACAATTGAGATCAGCAAGGAATACCTGCACTTCGCCGGCGCACACTTCACTTTATTCAGCGCGACGGAGCGTGAAGATCTGCATGGGCACAACTTTCAGGTGACCTTAGATGCAGAAGCACCGGTCCAGGCTGATGGGCTAACCTTCGACTACAACATTCTTAAGTCGACCTTAAAAGCACTCTGCGACGAGTTAGACGAACAGGTGCTGATGCCCACGCAATCGCCCTACGTAAAAATCGAGACCGATGCAAACTACACCTATATCGTTTTCAACGGCGAGCGCATTCCATTCCTAGAACGAGACCTGAAGTTATTGCCTGTACGCAACGTCACCGTTGAGGAGCTCGCACACTACCTACTTGAGCGCGTGGTACAGCATCCAAATATTAAGCCGCTGGATCTCAATACATTGCTGCTTCGGTGCTCCTCTGGTGAAGGCCAGTGGGCCAGCGCCAACTGGAAAGCCTAATGAAACAAGTCATCATTACCGGCGCGAGCTCAGGCATAGGGCTAGCCACTGCGCAGCGCTTTGTCGATGCCGGTTATGCCGTTGCCAACTTGTCACGCTCCGCGTGCGGCGTGAGTGGCGTAACGAACGTCGCCTGCGATCTCAGTAATTCGGAATTTTTGCAGCAAATCGGTTCGGAGCTGCAAGCGATTTGCGAGTCGGCAAAGACGGTAACGCTAATCCATAATGCAGCGCGGCTTAACAATGATCGTGTCGGCGAAACCGATTCTGCGCAATTGCGCGACGTGCTCGAAGTCAATCTGGTCGCGGCCAACTCGCTTAACCAATTTTGCCTGCCGTTTATGCAACCTGGCTCAAGCATTCTGTATGTGGGCTCGACACTGGCGGAGAAAGCGGTCCCAAACAGCTTTACCTATGTCACCAGTAAACACGCGGTCATTGGCATGATGCGGGCTACTTGCCAGGATTTGGCTGGAACCGGTATCCACACTGCGTGCATCAATCCAGGTTTTACAGATACGGAAATGCTCCGCGAGCACGTACCCGCAGACGTGCTGCCTAGCATCGCCGGCATGAGCGCATTTGAGCGTTTGATAGAACCTGGCGAAATTGCGGATACGCTGTTTTTTGCAGCCGGAGCGCCAGTGTTGAATGGCGCCTCCATCGCCACCAACCTCGGCCAAGTTGAGAGATAGTCTAAGAGCTTAACGGGGACAGCCCTGAGCTAATCAACAGCCCTGAGCTAATCAACAGCGTGAGCGCTCAACGCCTACTCGGTTGCTTCTTCAGTACCTGCTAAGCCGAGATACGGCCGCAAATAATGCACCGCAACATAAATCGGCCCTGTATCTACAAGCGCAACCACTAGCTTAAAAACATAGTTAGAAGCCATCAGGGTCAGCAGCTGCGGCCATACCGGCTCCGCGTTATCTATAGGTAATGACTGCGTTAACAGGTGCGTACCTAAAATCACCGTGAAGCTGTCAACCATCTGGCTGATCATGGTCGACGCATTGTTACGCAACCATAAATGCTTGCCGCCGGTTAGACGCTTCCAAAAATGGAACAGTCGAACGTCACAATACTGCGCCGCGAGATAGGCGATCATCGAGGCCAGCACCGCTGTCAAAGCATATTGTTTGATCTCGAAAAACAGCGGTGGCCGGCCCGCTGCGTCGATAATAGGCTCGCCCGTAGTCGGGTCCATTCCCGAACCCGGTAAAATACTGCCCAGCCAGATAATAAAAAGCACCCAAACATTCAGAATCAAACCGATCCAAACCAGATCCCGCGCCTTTTTTTCACCGTACAGCTCACTGATCAAATCCGTGCACATAAAGGTGATCGGGTACGGCAGAACGCCTACCGCCACCACCATTGGGATTTGCAAACCGAAGACGTTAAACGACAGATCAAGAAAACGCGTTAGCCCAAGAATATTGAGCATCGCAAGCGTGCCCAAAAACAAGCCTGACAAAAGCAAAAATAAACGCTGTCGCCGCTTCTGATAATCAATGGGCATATTGGGTTCGCCAAATTATTGTTGTTTTAACGTGCAATGATTGTGTGGTTCGGCGTGATAGATAACTGGCTTTACGCATGACTCGATCTGCTCGCGCCTAACCACATAACACTACGCGAACACATGCACAGCATGTGGAGCAAGCTGCTGTGCGCCCGTCACGCTGAACGGCTGTCAGCTTCCTATTATTTCTCGGTAACTATCCACTCAGCGTTAACACAATTATTTAAACGTCCTTCGCGCAAATAATTCACCGCGACTTCGCCACCTTTAAAACGCATATCGTACACACTCTCTGGTGTAAAAAATGCAGAGTGAGGCGTTAACAACAAGCGATGATCAATCCATTCTTCATCCGCAGCCCATGCTTTGATCAGCGGATGATCAGGGTCGGCCGGCTCCTCTGGCAACACATCCAATCCGCAGGCCTGAATCTGCTCATTTTTGAGCGCGGTATATAAATCATCCAGATCAATGATCGGACCGCGTGCCGTGTTGATCAAAATCAGACCGGGCTTCGCTGCAGCAAACGCCTTGGCATTGATTAACTTTTCGGTTTCCGAAGACAACGGCAAGTGCAGGCTCACTACATCTGCTTGACCGAATATTTCTTCGAGGCTATGAGCGCGACGTATTCCTACGGATAACTCGGCACCATTTTCCCGATAAGGGTCATACATGACAACATCCATGCCCAACGCTTTCGCGCGCAACGCCGCCGCTGTGCCGATTCGCCCCAGACCAACCACGGCGAACACACAAGCTGATAGCCTTTTACCAAATGGGTTTAATGCAGGACGCCACAAGCCGCGTGGATCTTTTTTCAACTCTCGAGTGTGGAAAGTGATGCCCTTCATCAACGACATCATCAAGGCCAAAGCATGATCCGCAACTTCCTGAGTCCCGTAGTCCGGCACGTTGCACACTGGTATGCCCAGATTCGCCCAGGCTTTTGTATCTATATTATCGAAGCCAACTTTAGGCGTGACAACGATACGGCAGCGCTGCAATTTAGATCGATACTCTGCAGGAATATCGTTAACAGTGACGATGGCATCGCAATTAGCCCACTGCTCGTCGGTCACTTCGCTAAAGCGCTCGCAAAACTCTGCTTGATTCTCGCCAACGCTTTCGGCCTCTATATGACGGTCGCCCGGCCATCGCATTGCGGGCCATAAAATTCTAAAAGTCATACTCACTCCCCTCTATCAACTGTAATTTAGCGTCCCCTAACTGAGCGCACTCTGTCTAACGACTCGTCTTAAACCGCACCCTATGCGCAGTGCAACGAACCCAATCACAAGCGTCCCGCAACGCTCGCCCCAACCCCAGCCCAAAACTCTGGGCGAATCTGTCCGCCGTCCCCGTTACGGCTGACGTGAAGAAGAAATATGTTAACTAGGACTCAGCACTTCCGCCAGCAACGCGACACTGGCTTGCGCGACTTCCGCATGTAACCCTTTGACTCGCAATCGCGTGCTAATGAGGTGAGTCATGCCGAGTTGCTCAACATAGCTCGCTAAGCGATCGTAAACCTCGTTGGGTTCACCAATAATCGCCCAGTCATCTAGCGTTTCACCGTCCTGTAATCGGCTATTGTCCGTGACAGCCACCACTTTTTCGCGCAACGTCCGCAGCTGATGCGTGTCTCTGCTAACAAAAACCGTCCGCATTACGGGCACCTCTGCAGGCGGGCTGAGCGCTGCAGCAGCACATGCGGTCCGATGTGTGTCGTAATTAGCCAGCAGAGTTTGCAGACTTTCCATCGGTGAAGACAAATACGGTAGGCCAAATGTTCCCGCCTGGGTGAGCGCTTTTGGACCAAAAGCGGCTATCCAGACAGGTGGATGCGGCTGCTGTAGTGGTCGCGGATATACGCTAACCGCGTGCTCCGCATCGCCATCCAAACTCACCGGCTGGCCGGCCCAGGCTGCGCGCATCAGTTCCAGAGTCCATGCAAAAATGCGGCGTTTCTCTTTTGGCGGCACATGAAAGGCACGTAGCATTTCCGGTGCATAGCCACGACCGACGCCAAGAATCAGGCGGCCACCACAAAGCTGATCTAACACCGCGACTTGCTCAGCCGCCTGCAAAGGATTGCGCAAAGTCAGAAGATACGAAGTCGTGGCTAATTTGATGGTGCTGGTCACGCCTGCAACGCTGGCCAATAGGGTCAAAGGATCCGGCAGCGCCTGCTCGCCAAAGTGATTTTCCGGCAACCATAGCGATTGATAGCCGCACTGCTCCGCAAACTGTGCTTGGCTACACAGGCTTGATGCGTCGAGCTGGGTGAAATTCCAAGGAGTTAAACCAAGATGCAACGGTAACTTGGCCGCCATTATTGATCAGCCGCTGGCGTGGCCGAAGCAGCATCGCCTTGCTTGAGCCGAACGCCCTGCGGTCGCAATGCAGAACGCGCTTCGGTAGGCGGACCGTTTGGCTTTAGGGCGATGCTCTGCTTAAGCGCCATGTTTTGTAAAAGAATCATCGCTTCCATCGTGGCGGCCACTGCATCGCGGTGACGTGAATGCGCGAAGTCTCGATACAGCGGATCATTCCGCAGCAGTAAACACTGCGTGCCCTCGCCACATCTAAAACGAGTTCGCTCGCCAAAGGTATTACCGGCCGGGCCATATTCGCCAAAATCGCCTTCACGTTCGGCGAACTGCCAATAAGCCGACCATCGCGCCGGGAACCCGTCGATTGGCGCGCGCACCGCGCGCATGGTGAGTTCAGCGGTAGCACTAAGCAAACCAGCGACTGCTCCCGCATCCGTCGCCTTGGCCTGAGCCGCAATTACCGCTTGCACTCGACCGCAATAATCGTGGTCGTCGTCAGCCAGGCGATTCGCGTCGATCTTGTAGCGATCGAACCGGTCATAAAATGACAAGCGCCACCAACGGGTAGTAAACACCGGCACCACGTGAGCTGGCGAAGTCACGTCTTGAATATAGGTCAGCAGACGACCGAAGGTTTTGAGCCGTTCTTCGCGCTGCTCGTTGTTGCGCAACGAATCAATCAGTTGTTCTACATGGTTCTTAAAGCGCGTATCGATCAGGCCCCAGGCGGCTTTCGGTGGCTCGTCGCCGGGGGCATAGTAGTTCCAGCGGAACATGCGGGTAAAAAGGTTGCTCGCCGCTTCGGCCACATTAGCTCTAACGATGTAGCGGGTATCCAGAGCGGTAAGACGTCCTTGCGACACCTCGTCATCGCGGCTTTGGCACAGGCTTAGTTCTTTGGCTGCGATGAACGTTAGATCCTGATGCAAACGCGAGTCATACCCCCATGCGGTCCCGGCAACAGTAGCCAGCACAACCCAGGCTGAAGCAGCGTGGCTTAGCGGCTTTATCACTGTCTTCATAAAGAGTGTCACGCTCACTCTCCATGCAAGGCCGCTATTTGTAGATAGGGTGAACATCGCTACCGCTACGACTTAAAGTTCGCAGTAAGGAGGTCGAGCTCGGATCGGCGCCACTTCTTCATCAGTGTTCAATGTCTCTAACAGTTGTCGAATCGACTGGCCGGTATGCGGCCAAATCACATCCGGGACGAGTTCCGCAGCAGGCGCCAGCACAAATTTCCGGAGATGAGCGCGAGGATGCGGCAAAGTAAAATCGACCGAGTCTCGCGTAGCATCGTCAAATAGCAGCAAGTCCAGATCCAGTTCTCGCGGTGCATTGCGAACGTAATTTTGCGCCCGGCCAAACTTTCTTTCCAGCGCTTTCAGTTCGGTCAGAACCGTTTCTGGGGACATCCCATCTGCCACCTCAAAAACTGCCGCCGAATTGATAAATAAACCAGAACCTGGCGGACAATTCACCGGCGTAGTTTGCCAGAACCGGGAACTACGCAAGCTTGACGGTACCGCAAACTGTGCAAGCGCCTCGGTGGCGTGCAGCATTATGTCGAGAGACTCACCCTGATTTGATCCGAGACCCACTAATACCATCGGCTAACTTTGGCTCCTTTCTTATATTTAGTGATAACGGGCAACCACTTAGACGTCTGAACAGGTGGCTGTTACGGCAAGATTGCCCGCGCTAAAGCGCGCTCTCCCGATTTGACCATTGACGCGAGCGCCGTTTGAGCCCGTACATCGTGCGCGGCATCCTAACCGATGCCGCGCGTTCGGTGGCTCTTGCAAGCATGTCGCGAGCTCAGTCTAACACCGCAGGTCGAAGTAACTCAGCACTAGCGTTTCAATGGCTGCGCATCTAGCGCAGCGGGATATAGCCGTAACGACCGTTGCGATAAATGCGCAGCAGCAACTGCCGACTGTCCATGCGCGCCCCTTCGCGCAATGCATTTACGCTATCAACGACATAGCGATTGGCTGCCACGATTATGTCTCCAACACGAAGTCCGAAGCCTGCCACATCGCTATTTGGCTCCACCGTCAAAACCAAAACACCGGCTTCACCGTTGGGTCCATCAACGGCTCTGATATTTTGTAGCGTGACGCCCCGCAGCCGCTTGGAAACCCGTTCACCATTAATTTGCTGTAACGGGTCCGCGGTAATACGCAAGGTCTTCTGCAAAGTCTCGCCTTGCCGAATCAGTTCGACAGCGACTTCGTCACCCACAAAGAGGGTTGCGGCCTGACTATCAAAGTCAGCAACAGACCTAACCCGACTATCGCCAATGCGTACCAAAACGTCGCCAATTTCCATACCCGCATGCTCTGCGGCACTGCCGAGACCGACGTCGACGACAACCACCCCTTGCGGTGGGCCATTCTTGGACAACACACCAAATGCAGCAGCGAGTTCGCGGTTTAACGGCTGAGCGACAATGCCTATATAGCCCCGGCGCACCTCACCGTGCGCGATTAATTCTGCCGTTACTGCCTTGACCATATTGGCGGGAATGGCAAACCCAATGCCGACGTTACCGCCGTTAGGTGCAAAAATAGCTGTGTTTATACCCACCAAGCGTCCGTTCAAATCCACCAACGCCCCGCCGGAGTTACCCGGATTAATGGGCGCATCGGTTTGAATGAAATCTTCGTAGCCCTCGATGCCCAAGCCGGTTCGTCCTAGCGCGCTGACAATACCGCTGGTAACAGTCTGCTTCAGCCCGAATGGGTTGCCAATCGCCACCACAAAATCACCGACGCGGAGCGCGCGACTATTGGCAAATGTAATGGCCTGCAATCCATCTGGATCGACCTGCAAAAGAGCCAAATCAACCTGCGGATCGCGGCCAATCAACTGGGCAATCAAGGTCCGTCCGTCCGCCAGACCGACGTTAATTTCGTCTGCGCGGTCAACCACATGATTATTGGTCACGATATAGCCGCGAGCCGCATCGATGACGACACCCGAGCCAGCACTTTGTGTGCGTCGATAACGCTTATAACCCTTGGGTACATCGAAAAAGCGACGGAAGAACGGATCTTCTAGCAGCCGGTTGTACTCCATCACCGTTGTGTGGGTAGCGATATTAACAACCGTCGGGTTAGTTCGCTCCAGCATATCCGCCAAACTTGGCAGCCTTTTTTGACCTTCTGCGGCAGGCACCGCTAAGGGCAACGCGACCGGCATTAATCCGGCGCTACGCGAAATTTGAGAGTACCCAGATTGCGAAGTGAAATGCGCGCTTGCGCCGGAGCGAAAAAACAAGAGACTCGCCGCATGCCGCCCACGATTGATACGAAGCGAGGCTGATGAATAATCGGAGGATTCTGCAGCTGACTTAACAGATGACGGGCCGGAGGACGCCAGTGGCAGATCAACAGTCACGCGAGCTTCAGATACCGCTCCGAGCGGGACGCTAAGAACCGTCCACAAAACCAACTGTCGTGTAAGACCTCGCATAAGATCTCCTTGTCTTCGTCGCAAACGGCGCGGCTCGACTTTCCGAATGCCAGCGTCGCTCAGGCAAACGCTTCCTCAGGCAGTCGATGCTTACTCGCCAATAGCACAAAGGTAAAGGCGATTAAGGAAAATCCAACCGCCATCAGATACGGAGCGGTATACGCGGACGTGGTCCAGGCTTGATCGAACACGACCCCCATGAAGAAGGGCCCAGTAGCAATCCCAAAGGTACTAAACGCATTCGCGCGCGCGAAAACTTTGGCATAAATCTCTACCGGGAATACCTCGGCCAACCATAATGGCAGGGTCATCAAAAGATTCCCAACGCTAACCCCAAAAACGCCAGCGAAAAAGATAACGAGCATCGCATTATCTGCGAGACCGATGCCGCTCAAACCGATTGCCTGTAGAACCAAATTACCACGTGCGAACCAGCGAATGGGAACGCGGGATACTATCCAACCGCCGGCAAAGCGACCTAGGATGCTGCTAACCGACAGCACTTGCACCGCCAAAGCCGCCTGCGTGTAACTGCTCAATTGCTCGACACGATTGTACAAATGAGCGATACCACCAACCTGAGACGCCATAATCAGCACAAATGCAGCACAGAGAAAAATATAGAAGCGGCTGCTAACAGCAGCTCTGAGGGTGGTCGCCATAGCAGCTTGCGAATTGGACCTGGATACCGGTTGAGTGGGCGGCATGCGCACCAGCCAACCGACTGGGAGCATCACGACCACCAACAGGCCCGCGAGTAATGGCATGGCACCCGCCAGCCCATTGGCATTCGTTAAGTAAGCCGTTAACGGGGTGATCACCACGCCACCAAGAGACAAGCCAGTTGACGCGATGGCCAACGCCATAGCGCGCTCTTTGTTCGGGAACCATTGGGTTACTAGGGTCGTCGCCAAGACAATTGAGATGCCGGCACTCCCAATACCAAAGACAACGAACAGTAGGTAGACCTGCCATAGGGTATCGGTATCCCCCAGCAGAAACAAAGCAAACGCGGCGATTATACTACCGCCCCAAATAAGCGTGCGCGGCTGCCAGCGTGCCATTAGGTCGGCCACATATAGGCCGGCAACGGCGCCGACAATGAAGAACAAACTGACTGCAAAGGAAATGCTAGAGACCGGCACGCCGGCTTCGAATGCAAAACGATTGATGTACACCGACATGTTGTAGAAACCAAGCCCAGAGCTTAGGGTCTGCATAACCAACACGGCAGCCACAACTATCCAGCGATAGCCGGATGAGCCGTCTGGTGAGCCGGGTGTTAAATCGGGCCTAGCAGCGGCTTTCTTATCACGCTTTTTTGTAAGCACGGCACCACCTTTGGCTGCGCGAGCCAGTTATCTTGCAAATCATTGAGCTAACAGATGATGGCCGTATCGGCACGCTAGCATGTCCGCCTTCCCCCGCGGCTCTCGACTATAGATTCAGTTCCCGCTTAGGTCTATGTTTGCACTTCACCTAGACAGTTGTGGGGAGAAAGACAGTTGGAACTTCAAGACAAGATTATCGTTGTGACCGGCGGTGCCAGCGGCATAGGTCGAGAGATGTGCCGACGCTTTAAACAGGAAGGCGCTGCACACATCGTCGTAGCTGATCTCGATGCTGATGGCGCTGCAGCAGTTGCTAACGAAATAGGCGGCTCGGCGGTCACTTTGGACGTACGCTCAGAAGAAGCCATTCATGCTTTGATTGATGACACCGAAGCCAATCACGGGCCCATCGACTTATTCTGCTCCAACGCCGGCGTCGGCATAGGCCGCGACATCTACGAAGACACTGCCGTTTGGCAAGCCATCTGGGAAATCAACACCATGGCCCATGTCTGGGCCGCGAAGTATCTAGTACCAAAGATGATTGCGCGCGGCGGCGGTTATCTGTTGAACACCGCATCCGCCGCTGGCTTATTAAGTCAGATCGGATCCGTTACCTATGCGGTAACCAAACACGCGGCGGTCTCTCTGGCGGAATGGTTATCCATTACCTACGGCGACCAGGGCATAAAGGTATCAGTGCTATGTCCTCAAGCGGTACGCACAGCCATGACCGCCGGCGGCCCTGGAGTTGCCGGTGTGGATGGCATGATCGAACCGGAGGTTGCCGTAGAGGCTGTGGTTGAGACGCTTCGTGAGGAGCGATTCCTGGTATTGCCGCACCCGGAAGTCGCCGAGTACATCAAGCGCAAGACCAGTGATTACGATCGCTGGATCAAAGGTATGCGCCGCTTACAGGCGCAATACGTGCCGCCGGAGGTCTAACTGATTGCGTCAAGTTGACCGTTAAGGCGCAACGCTTCCAGCAGGCCGATCAGAATCAAATCGGGCACCACCTCGTCGAAAAGCGATTCGCGATCGAACAAGTGTGCGAAGCCGCCGGTGGCAATCGTCAGCGGCGCTTCGTCTTGAAAAGCTTCTGTCGTCATGCGCTGCACCAGCTCACGAACCATGCCCACATTGCTCCAATACAAACCGCTTTGAATGCTGTCTATCGTCGTCTTGCCAATAGCGCTGGCAGCCGGCTTGATTTCAACCGAGGGTAACTTGGCCGTTTTCGCCTCCAGCGCCTCCATTGCCAAGCGAATACCGGGCATGATGTTGCCGCCAAGAAAAACCCGGTCTTTGCTAACGGCGCAAACCGTCGTCGCGGTACCGAAGTCAATCACGATCAAATTTTTCCCGGGAAACATTTTGATTGCGCCCATGGCATCTGCAATGCGATCGCTACCCACCTCTTTCGGGTCTTTGTAAGCGATCTGCAGCCCAGTTTTAATGCCCGGCCGCATTAGCATGGGTTCAATGCCGAAGTATTTCTGACAACAGGCGCGCAGCGAGTAATTGTGTTCGGGTACTACCGAGGAAATACCAATGACCTTGATCGACTCAGGTGCGATGCCATTTTCGCGAAGCGCGCTACGCAGAAACACACCCATTTCATCAGAGGAACTGCGCGAAACCGAGGAATAACGAAACTGCACCTTCTGACGAGAACTATCTGCTTCTGCAAAAACGCCGCAGTAAATTTGGCTATTTCCAACATCGAGAGCTAGGATCATGGTGTTTCCTTAACGTCTTCACGCGCTGCTTTTACTTGCCCTGGCTCGCACCGTTGCGCTAGATAATCGAACGACCAGGGCAAGAACCCCTAC
>CENJ01151568.1_pt1 | contig 13982 bp, 15 predicted proteins | sample 356161 | NCBI WGS metagenome assembly CENJ01 (sample SAMEA2619531, study PRJEB7988) | marine metagenome | biome: marine biome (ENVO:00000447); feature: surface water layer (ENVO:00002042); material: "saline water (ENVO:00002010), including plankton (ENVO:xxxxxxxx)" | depth 5 m
TGTTATTTTTATAAAGCTGCTGATTATCCTGACAACATAAACCTGATAGAGTCTGGGTTATTTTATAGGCTAGATTCAAGTAACGTATTAAAATCAAACTTAGCAAGCGTTGTTACGGCTATAAGTGAAGACCATCTCGATTGGCTCCCAGAAAATGACCGTACAATAAAGAGAATTATATTTGAAAAAACCTCGTCTCTTTTAAATTCAAACATTATTGTTGCTAAGCAAAGAGATACAAAAACTATAGAATGTATAAAAAAAACTATCTCTGAAAATAAATCTAATAAATATTTCTTTAATGAAGATTTTAGCTTCACAAATGAGGAAAACGGTAATTGGTATTATGAAGATAAACTTGGTGGATTGAGGTTACCAACACCAAATATTTTAGGACAATTTCAATTAGAAAATATATCTACAGCAATTGCTACACTAAGAATATTGGATTTTGGAATAAAAGAAGATCACATCAAGAAAGCTATTACTAAAATAGAAAGCATAGCAAGACTTCAAGAAATCAAATCTGGGAAATTAAAAGATTTAGTTAAAAATAATATGCTCATTGTAGATGGCTCACATAATCAACATGGTGCACAAGTACTTAATGAATATCTTCAAACTTTAAACTGCAACAAACACGTCATCCTTGGAATGATGGCAAATAAAGAACATGATAAATACATCAGCTATTTTAAAGATATCTCTTCAATTACAACAATTGATATTCCAAATCAAAATTCAATTAGTGGAAAAGAATTAAAAGATAAATTCAAAAATCATCCTAACGTTCAATACCAAGAGAGTATAGACCAAGCTATTAAATCAGTGCCTTTAAAAGAAAATGATATTTTAATAATAACTGGTTCTTTATATCTTGCCGGTGAAGTACTTAACTTAAACTAAAGTTTCATCTAAAAACTGTTTCATATGGCTCTCGGGCACGCCCCCAACTTTACGTGAAATTTCTTGTCCTTTACGATATACAATGACCGTCGGGACGCCACGAATTCCTGCTGCAGATCCTGTATTGATTCCATCGTTTTCTATATCCGTTATGTAAAAGTTTGCGCGGTCTTTATAATTTTCAGATAATTTTTCCATCACAGGCTTCAATTGCTTACAAGGTGAGCACCATGACGCCGAGAACTGTATCACTGAAAGTTCTTCGTTTTTAATTTTATTTTCAAAATCTTCGTCTTTGAAATCAATAAGCATATTCTATCCTCTATAATTTATTTATGTTCTATTAGGTATTACTTATTAATTGAATATTAGTTTTTCAACTATTAACTTTATCCATCTTAAATAAATTTATAATAATTTATTAAGTCTTGATGACCTTTTTTCGCTCAACACTCGTCTGACAAGTTTTCTGTTACAAGGAATACCTAACACTTCTGCAACTTTATCGGCAATTGAAGATTTTGATTCTTTCCTATTTTCAGCTTTGTCAAATATCTCTAGAATTTTTTTCTCTTTCTTTTTAACATTTTCTTTTCCTAATTTATTATTGTTATTTAATGATAATATTTTTTTAATTTCTTCTAACTTTTCCTTCGTAGGTATTTTATAAATTGTTGGGACAGACCCAGCAGAACCTTCTCTTACTTTTTTTGCCATTTTAATTCCGTGTCTTTCAGCAAATCTTGGCAAATTATCTTTTCTAACTGATACATTTTTTTTAATTAAAAAATTAAAAAACTTATCTGTATCAAGGTAATCTTTAGGCTCCTCTTTTAAAAGATTTAGGTCAAAAGGATTTGTATTTCTCATTTTTAAATATTTTTAATTAATTTTAAAGTTTAATAATTTTTGAAAATTATTCATTAATTTAAATTCCTCATAATCCAAAGGAGGAGAGCTCAATAATTCTTTATTTAACAAAACAATTGAGCAACATTGTGCTCTAGAGATAGCCACATTTAATCTATTACGATTATAGAAAAATTTTTTATTTCTTGGAAGGTCCTCTACACTAGATGAGGTCATACTAATTATTGTTATAGGGGATTGCATTCCCTGAAATAAATCCACAGTGCCTACTAGCGCACCTTTTTGCAATCTTGCCTTTAGAAAATTAACCTGTGCATTAAAAGGGCTAACTATTAAAATATCTTCAACTACTAAACTTCTCTCTGATTTATCAAAATCTATAAATTTACTTCCTATTAACCCTTCCATTAAACTTTTTATAACTTCAAATTCTTCGATACTAGTTTGAGATCTATTTTGATGTTTCATTAAAATCGTGTGTATACCTTCAGATTTGATAATACTATTTTTTTTATATTCGATCCTGCGATTTATATTTTCTTTATTTGTCAACAGTCTTCCTTCATAAAAATTTTTAGATGTGAAAGAGTTTATTTTTGGATGTAAACGATAAGTTTTATTTAAAAAAATTCCCTTCTCCTCTGAAATTGTATCTTTTCCCTCTAACAAATAATCCAATACTGAATTACCAGATTCTCCCGGATGTGCTCCTTGCAAAGGTTGCCCTAATTGTGCACTATCACCGACCAAAATTATATTTTTTGTAATGCCCCCTAAGGCAACAAGATCAGCAACTGATATTTGACTAGCCTCTTCAACAAAAAGAAAATCTAACTTACCCTGATAATACCACTGAGATAAATGATATTTTGTTCCGGCAAATAAGTGAATATTATTTTCTTTAAAGGCATCAATATATTTTTTCTCATTTTTTTCTGTTTTAATAAATTTTCCGTCATAAAACGAATCTTCATTGTCGATATTTCCCATCTTTAATCCTTTAAATGACACTTTCTTATTTAGAGCCAATTGTTCAACATTGTTCAAAAGATTGTGTATAACTTTATGAGAATTTGCTGTTATTGCGATTTTTTTATTTTTTTTAATCAGCTCTATTATTGCATTACTTGCTTGATAGGTTTTACCACTACCAGGTCCTCCTTGAATGTATAAAAAACTTTTTTGCAAATTTGAAATTACTTTTGGAATTTCAGTATCAAAATTTTCTCCCTCTATAATCTTATTTCCCGCCTTAACACCCTTTATTTTTGGCAGATCACGATTAATAAAAGCTTTGATGGCTTCAAAACCATCTTTTTCTTTAATAATGTTTTCACAAAACCGATAGATATTTTTATTTAAGTTGTCAAATCGGTCATGATTCATAACCTTTTCACTAATTGACAAAATTCTTGGTAATTGTTTGTCTTCTCTAGTTAGTCCTTTTCTAAGTATTAACGATTGTTTAATTTGATCTAATTGTTGAATTTTGCCTGCAAAGTCTGATCTATTTGGGTCTGTATTATTAGCAATAATTACTGATCTTCCTTTTTTTAATTTATACTCTTGCTCTGAAAAAATATATTTATAGCAGAGAGATCTTTTGTCTTGGAATACAGATACTTGTTTCATGTTTGCGATACATTCTCGATCGTCTATCAACTCTTCATTTGACAAATCCTTTCTATCAAAATGAAGGCGCCATTGTGGGCGCTGCTCACGTGCATAAAATCCTATTATATCTGTTAACAATTTAATTATCTTAATTTCCTTAGATTTAGAATTTTTAAGCTTTTCCTGATACTCTAAGAAAGCTTCCTCGAATGGTCTTAGTTCAATTTTTTTCTTTTCAGGCAAATGCCATCGTGTTTCAGATGGTTTAATTCTTAATAACCATTTTCTGAGTTTAAAAGTGGATATACAATCTTGTTTGTTATACTCCTCAATGGTATTTAACAGTTTTTGATCTTTGGATTGCATCCATTTGATATAAAATTCTTCTGATACATCTCCTTTGAGGATGTCTCCAGACCGTTGGAAATCATAATACTTCTCTATATCTTTTATTGAGTAACTCTTTTGAGAAACATGTACTGCTTGTTTAACTATTTTATATAAATCAACAAATTTTCCTAAGTTTAAATAATGATCATAATCTACGCTATTTACTTTATGAATAGATGTTAATCTTTCTAATGCATTTATTTCATATGGTGCATAGTGATAAATTTTTGAGTTTGGATATTTTTTAAAATGATTATTGGTAAATTTAAAAAAATCAATGATAGTTTTTTTTTCTTCATCTTTATTATGGGCCCAAAAAGATTTATAAATTTTTTTTCCCTGTTCTTCAAAATATACACCAAAAAGATATTCTAATCGATTTGGAAAAACATAATCTTGCACCCCTTCAATATCAAAAAAAAGATCATGCTCATCAGGCATACTCAGTAAATTAAAACCTTTGTTTAATAAAAGGTTTTCTTTTATAGGTTTAAATATTGGTATCCCTTTTTTTTCTGCCTCTATTTGAAGTTTAGCTTGATTAATTCTTTTTATTTTTACCTCTTCTCTTATACCTTCAATATTTTTTTTAGGGTCTAATCTAGCAATATCATCATAGGTTGTAATTCCACTCTTCTTGAAGGCTTGACAATTTTTTCTATTGTTTTCTAAGACCTGATTAACATCTCGATTTTCAGTCCATTCTTTATTGCATTGATCGGCCCATTGACAAAACTTACAAAATGAACATTTTTCTGGTGTTGTTTTTTTAATTCCTACATTTAAAAAATCCTCGTAAGATTTTTTATGAAATAAAAAAGTATCATAAATTTCATTTAGTTTTATTGGTTGTTTTGAGCTATCTTTTAAAAGTATATAAAATTTTTCGGGTAATGTTCCTTGTATGTTTTTAAGTAAATACGCATAAACACCAAGTTGATAGATATGATCACCTTTAACTTTTGAAGAGTTTTTAGTGTCTATTATTTCATAACTATAATTGCCTAACTTTGATTTAACATTTCTATTTATCTCTAAAAAGTCTAACTCCCCACTCCAAGAACCCGAGATTAAAAAACCACCATAAATTATTTCATAACCTTCTTGTATAGCTTTGATTGTTTCTTTATTTTTTTCCTTTTTTGACAAATTTTTTAAAGATTTGATATTTTTTACTTTAGAGTATTTTTTTTTTAACTCTTTAAAATATAAATCTTCATGTAAAATCCCTTTTTGAATTCTTAATTCATCAGTAATTGTTAGTTTTTTCTTTATAAGATTAAGAGACTTTTCAAAATATTCATTAGAAATAATTTGCTTACAATTTATAAATTTTGTGAGCATGGATGGTGTAAAGAAATTTTTTTTAGTCATGTAATTTTTAAAAAAAATTAAGCACTTTCTAACTTAGACTCAATCTCCATTACATATTGATTATATTGTTCAATTAATTCTAGCATCTCGTCATCATCTTGGTATTTAATTTCTCTTAAGTTATCAACTTCAGAATAAAAGCTGGGTATAGTTTCCCATTTTTCTTTATTTTTTGATAACAATCTTTCTGCAAAATTTCTGTTTATCTCTTTGAAAATGGATTTTGGTAAACACTCAGGTCGTTCTTCATAAATTAAACATTTTGCAAAGTACTGAAACCTTTCCTCTGAAAACTTATCAATTAAATTTACTTTTTCTTTCCAATCTACTTCATGAAATTTTTTCATAAGCATTTTATCTTTTTCTTTTGCAAAACCTCCAAAGTAAATAGTTTCTTCAAATAAAAGTTCTGTCTGGTTCATACCCATTTTTTGCTGAGCTTTATCAGACAATATAGAACCAATTAATTCTATAAACTGAGGATTGTCATCTAAAACTTTTACTCTTCTATGAATTTCTTCTAAACCTATCTCAGAATATTTCTGATTTTTCATTGCATAATCAGAACTTAACAAAACTAATGATTTGTTGCACTTAACAGTTCTTATTATTTTTGGTGAACTATCAAGTGCTTTTGCTAATGTTTGATAATTCATTTTTAAATAGATTTCTGGATCAACTTTCATATCCCAATTTATTGACCACTGATACTCTGGATGAAATAAAATATGATGGCAAAGAAAAGGGTGAGAATTTCCATAAAAATATTCTAGGGAAGTGTAAATTTTATTTTTTAGAATAAAATTTTCAGTATCTTTTTTGGTTGAAAGTAATAATGCTTCATTCCAAATATTATTAGTTTTTTTAAAAATAATTTTTGCAAGATCAATAGAATTTAAACAATCTGTTATAGCATCATGTGAAGTTCCATTATTAATCTCATTAGCAGTACTTAAATCTGATAATTTAAAACTATCTCTATTTTTTTCATTTAATATTGTTTTTATCGACTCATTGTCTGCAAATTTTGCAGCTCTAGTTACGTTTAAAATATCTAAATGTCGATTTCCATTGGTGTTTGTTTGGTAAACATCTGGAATTAATGATTTAAACAACATCCTTCTATAAAACTCTATATCAAACGCTACTTGATTAAATCCCATCACTATTGATGGTGTATTATCCTTTATTAATTTGTAATGCTCTAAAACCATCTCATAATGAGATTTATTAGAGTTTTTTAAAATATTTACAGGTATTTTGTGAACTAAACATGCTCCAATCGAGGGGATAACAGTGGGTTTTAGTCTGCATCTTAATTCATGTCTAGATTGGATATTTAGTTTGTCATCAGCGATAACTATACCTGCCTGAAGTACTTGTCCAAAATTTACTCTGGAATCTGATGTTTCGTAGTCGATTGTAAGAATTTTAGACATAGTTAAATAACTTTATTATTTTTGATTAATTAATTTAGAAAATTTTAATTGCTGAATTTCATTTTTTAAAACTGTTAATTCAAAATTTGTTTTTTCTTGAAGTAATATGAATTCTAATTCTTGATATAATAACTTCATTTTCAATTTTTCAATTTCAAAGTTTTGATCTTTTTTAAAACACTTTTGGACTAAACATTTTAATTTATAAAACAAAGCTGTAAAAAAATGTTTGAAATGACTATGTTCTGGCAATCTTACTAGGTCAGGAAAATTTGTTTTTTTAATCTTTTTCTTCATCTTTTTTATCTTCTTCTTCTTCGTCACTAATTTCATTTTTTACATTATTTGGAATTTCTTTTTTAGGGGAAAGGCCACCAATGGATATCATTTTTAAAATCCTAGATAATAAACTTCCTTTTCCATCTTTAATTTTACCCATAACATTATCTAATTTATTCATAGATTTTTCCATACTCTCTTGAGCAGTCTTGGCACTATCATAAATCTCAGCTGCTTGAGCACTAACTTTGTTTGCGAGATCGATTATATTTTGAACATTTTTAGATTGTTTTTCTGTTTTCCAAAAGTACTCGACTGTTTTTAGTGCAAAATATAACATTGATGGACCTACTAAAGTTATCTTCTTTGAAATTGCATAGTCCATAATATTTCTACTAATGTCCCCAAGCGAAGAAATAGATGGTTCGTTTGGACAAAACATTATGACTGTATCTAAAGAATTAATATCTTTTATATTTTGATAGTTTTTTGAAGCAAGTGAGTCGATATGTGCTTTTATGGATCTTCGATGATCATTTAATGCTTCCGTTTTATCAGACTCCTCAGTTGCATTTACATATCTATCCCATGCAGTTAATGATACTTTGCTATCAATAATCACATCTCTTCCGTCTGGAAAATGAACTATTACATCTGGTATCAATCTTCCATCATTTGTATTGAAACTTTTTTGAACTTCAAATTCCTCACCCTTGGTGAACTGAAGTTTGTTTTCTAATATATGTTCTAAAATTAATTGGCCCCAAGCTCCTTGTTTTTGACCTCCGCCTGTGACAAGAGTTCTTTTAATTTCGAGTGCTGCGTGTCCTACTTGTTGTTCTGCCGCTCTCATATCTATTAGTATTTGATTTAACGAACCACGTTCTGTTTTTGCATTACTATTGTAATCCTTAACTTCGTCCTTAAGAGCTTTAATTTCTGAAAAGACATCATTCTGATCATTATCTTCTTTTTGGTCTTTTTTATTTTTTTGAATTAATTGATTACCGATATATCCAACTAATAGTCCAATTAATAAACCAATTAATAAAGTTATATAATCCATTCTTAAGCTACCTTACTTTTAAATAGAGGAATTTTGGTGTCATCTTTTAAAAACCCTGAAAAATGAAGTATTTTATCATTAAAATTCAAGCAAGAACCAACTACTCTATCACTATTAAAACGAATTTCTTCGCCTAAACAGTCTAATTGTGGAATATGCAATTTTTTTTCAGAAAATTCAATTAATCTAAAGAGTTTATACACATGCTTTGAACTCAAAAAGTTATTATATGTATTTTTTCTATAACTGTCGAAAGCTATACTTCTAAGAATTTTTGGAAAATAATTTTTTAAAAGCTGGTTGCTATTAAAAATTTCAATAGAAACAACTCTATTTCCAATGGCAATAGCAACACCTACAATATTTGAATTTATTTTTATACCACCAATAGTTTCGTCAAAATAATATTTTTTTTTCTTATATACATCTTCCAATGAACCTGTAAAAGATTTTGAATTAAATTCATCTAATTTTTCAGATATATCATCCCATATTTTAAATTGATCAGTTTTATTATTTTTAAATATTTCAGTATAATTATTAATTCTCCCTTTAGGAAAGAAGAGAAATTCAGAGATAGAAATTTTATTTGCAACTGCAGGACTCCATCTATTTTTTTCACAACAGCTTACACTTAAAAGGATACTTGAATGACCTGGAATTAGTGTTGAATTATTTACAACTCTATTCTGCTTTAGTGCATTACCTACAATTTGTTCTGAACCGAGAATTAACAATTTTTTCTTAGATTTATTTGAAACCTTTAAGTATCTAACCGTTCCTTTATTATTAACCTCAGTAACTTCAACTAAATTATTAGCTAATGCCTCATCTAAAGTTAAAAACGTTTCACTGGATTGAGTTTTAGAGTTTAAAAAAAAAATACTAAGATTATTTTTTTTTATTGGTTCAGATACATTAAAGTTAAAATTAAATTTCAAATTTGACATTATGCTCTATACCTCGCCCAACTCTTAGAATATTTTGATATTACAGAATTCTTTTCTACAGCTTGAGCTATAATATGAGTTAATACATCAGAGAATTCTCTTTCACCGTCTTTACCAAAAACATGACCCATTTCGTGAGTTAAGATTGCAAAGAATTTTCCAAAATTAGATTTAAATAAATCTTTATTTAGGTAAATTGTTTTACCATCATAATCCCTAGAATCTTTTAGTTCTCCTAAAAGATCTTTAGACTCAATAGTTTTGAAATCTAATTCATAAATTCCCTGATCTTCTACAAAACTATTGTATAAAGAACTGAAACTGGGAGCTACTTTCGAAATACATTCTATTGCATAATTTACAGCTTTTTTTTGCTTAAGATTAAGAGGTGCAGTTTTCTTAGTTCTTATTCTTTTTTCTAAAGCTTCCTTATTCTTGATGAACATTTCAAGAGAGGAAACAACTCCAAATCTTACAAAATAACTTGGTAATTTAATTTTTCCTTTTTTCTCAAGTTCTCTGTCTTTTTTAATAATATATGTTTGTGTTTTTCTGTCATACCATTCACTCCAAGTGATTGCTCTCGAATGATAATGTGCTGACTCTGCGAAATATTTGTTACCAAACAATTTTATCAAAGATTTATCATCTTTAATATTCCAAGCATTGTTGGCTAAGGCAGCTAACAACGGGTGTCCTTTATCCCAAATCTTTCGTGATTTCTCTAAGACGTAATGTATTGCAGGATTATTTTGCATTGAGTGATAATGAAAACCTGATCTCGCCCAAATATTTAAAAAATTATTTACTAACTTATTATCAAAAGAGTTTCTATCACGATCACTTTTTATCTTGTTTTCTATTTGTGCATATTTTTTTGGAATATTAATTACAACAGGGATATGGTCAATTGTACCTCTCATAACCCCTCTATAAAATAAATAACCAGTATTAGGATTTGTACTTTTATAGCAAGCTATATCGTTATAATAATTTAACTCTTCACCAACTAACGGATTTTTTTCAAACCAAAAATGTGACATACCAAAATCAAAAGCTGCTTTTAATTCTTTATCGTAAGTATGAATCATAAAGCTAGTTTTGTTTTGTTTATTTACTTTAAAAAAATGATAAACAAGTGGTCTTAGGTCCTCCACAACTTCTTCTCCAACATCAATCACTACTGCCGTATCACCTGAAACAGATACAGGAGCCTGAATGCCTCTTTTCAACATTGAAACTACAGCAGCTTTGAACCCCTCGCCATACTCTCCAACAGTTGTTTCATCTCCAGCTTTATTAGAACCAACGAAAAATAATTTTCTTAAATCAAAACAATTATTACCTTCAACTAATATTCTGTCATTTTTAGTATTCACAATCACTTTCTCAATCTCAGATTGATTTGAGTCTCTAAAATTTTGAAGAATATCTCTTGCGATAAAATCAGCATCCCAATTTACACCCCACGAAGTAGTCACTGAACTTTCGATTGATTTTTCAAATTTAGCCTTTTTAACTCCAGGAACATCTAGAATTAAATTTCTGTATATTTCCATTTTTTTATTTTTTTCCATTTTTTTTATCCTTTTTGTTAGAGTTGTTAATTACTCCGTTAATAATATGATTAGGTGGAGTAAAACCTGTTTCTTCTGTTTGATGATTATTCATACTTATAGAATCATTAAATTCTTTAATTTTACAGCTAACTAAATGAGTTACTGTTTTTGAAATTGATAAATTAGTATCTCCAGGGAGAATTTCTTTACTCAATCTTTGAAGGTCAGAATAAGTTTTCTTTGAAACACTTATGTTTGAGTATTTTGTTGTATCAGTCATTCTGTACCTCCAATTTTTTTAAAGAATGTTTTAAATATTGGTCTGGGGCTTTTAGAAAGAAAGGAGAAGAAAGGAATTGCCCCAGGCCAATATTTAAATTTTTAAAATTAATTTTCATATTGAAGAAATACTTGGACCACTGTTTTAAAAGTAGGGAAATAGATTTGATTATTTTGGACAGTAATTTGCTGGGTTTTAAAGATCTAATAATCATCAAAAAAGCCTTATTTTTATTCATTTTTTAATGCTCCAAGAAACTTTTATAATTATTATGGATTTCATGTTTGTGCTTCAACACAGTAAATCCTCTTCCGTTACAATATTGACAGATCTTTCTGTTAATAAACTCGTAACCCCAATTCCATATCTGAAAGATTGTTTGTTTCTTATTTATAAAACCGGTGCAATGACACCAAAAACAATAATATTTTTTAACTTTAGTTTTTTCTTTATTTTCAATCATAAACTCCACCTAGTTGGCTAACCTTTTTTGTTTATGATTTTAAGAAAGTTATAATTTGAACTGACTTAATAATCCGCATACATAAAAAGGTTAACTTTTTATTAAGTTATTAACTTTATATTTTATTTGATTTTTAAAGTCAATTAATAATTTATCCAATTTTTTATAGGATAAATTTATTTACTTTGATCAACAGAAAGTTTTATTTTTAAAATCTTATCTTCAATTTTTTTAATTGACTCAAAGATTTTTTTCTTTTCTAATTCTGTTACTTTTTCACCACCTGGTCCATCTGGATCTGTTGCATCTATAATAAATTTATTTAATTCACCTTCCAAAATACTAAATTTAACAAGCATTCTAGAAACGTCATTCATATCTTCGTTCTCTAATTTATTCTTTTCTTGATCGATTATATATTGATGAGAGGTCAATAATGGAGGCGCTACTCCTTTACGAATACAAGCTAAGTCTAATTGTACAGAATCTTTATGGTCAATATTTCTTTTAATTCCATCCGAATCTGGGTCTGGGTCGCTACATTTCCTAATGTAAGAAGCACCTTTATTAATTGCTTTTTTTATCTCTTCTTCAGATAAAACTTTAGTGATTTCTTCTAATCCTTTTTCTATAGAGGCTAATTTTCTTATTTTAACCATAACAGAGTGTAATCTAAATCATTTATTATCCTATAACAATCCTGATTCAGTGGCTTTAAAACACCTATTTTTAAATGATTTTCTTTTACTTAAATATTTTTTAAATTGTTCTGGTGATACAGTTCCTGAAGATGGATTTTCATAATAAAAATTCTGATTAGGATAAATAACAAAATAATTTTGAGGAAATTCTGTATTCACGGGCCAAGTAACCATTATTTTTCTTCTTTCAGTATCCTCAATAATAAATAACTCTTGAGGTGAAATATTTTTCGTATTTTTCTTAAATTTCAAATTTTTTGTTAAAAATGCTCTTTTTGGTTCTTGCTCCATCAATAAAGATAAATAAAAAACTTGATTAATATTTTTACATACCAACATTGTTTTATCTTCAAACTTAGGTTTATTAAAATAATCAGATTTTATATAAATTCTTCCTATCCAATTTAATAAAACATAACTTTTAAACGAAGTTGGATATTTAGAGCTATCAGATGTAATATTTTCATAGACATCAAACAAATCATTATCTATCAATTCATCACCATGTCTTTTAAGATGTTGAATATAATCAGTTCTTGAGGATTTTTTTAGAGTTTTAAACTCAACTATATGATTGTCAGCACCAATTCTCTCTAATACTAAAGCTTCATCTGCTTGTGCTGAAGTATTTCCTATTTGTTTGTTTTTGATATCTCTGAGTAAATCATCGCTGGTATTTATAACATTTTCACCTTGATTTTTTGTTCCCCTTAAAACATCGTCTGCAGATTTGATGACATCATCTCCTCCGCTTTTAAATAAATTAAATATACTCTTAAAAATTCCTCCAGGTACTGCTTTAGAAGGTGTAACCAATAAAATATTGATAGTTATTAACCATGGAATAAGGTGAAAAAATCTTCTCATTATACGATCTAAAATCTTTAAGATTTTTGGACAAATCTAAATAACCCACAAATCTAAAAGTAAATAAGCATTTGTCCATTATCCTAGATTTTATTGGACTCTAAATCAAAGAAAAAGAGTGTTTTACTTCCCTCATGAACAAACAACAAAAGGATAAAAAAATGAAAAATAAACAACCAACAGCAACGTTCTGCATAACTGGAGCGTTAGAAAAGTACAAAAGAGTAGATGCAATAGTAGAAATACACAACAAGACAAACGCTAGATTTGTGAGCGGAGTAAGTAGCAGAACTGATTACTTAATTAGCTCTAGAAAAGACACTAGCAAAGCAAAAAAAGCAAAAGCATTTGGTACTACAGTTATTGATGAAAATGAAATGATTGCTTTTATCAAAGCTGGTAATTTCCCTGTTAAAAGCGTTTAGCAGGGAAACTTACTTCTTTGAAATAAGTTTGTAATATTGATCAACTCTTTCAAGAAACTTATTTTGATACTCTATAAGTTTTTCATCTTTAATTCTAAAAATTTGAAAAACCAAATCAGTAGTAGCTAACAAAATAACTCCTTGAGAAATATTTGAGCCATATACTTTGTTATGGGCCAGACTATAACCGCCCAACTGAGTATAGTAATTTTGTAAAGAATCGTAACTTTCTTTCATGATTGAATTTTTCTGTTTGAAATCAATTACACTGTGTACACCTGAATACATACCAATTAAATCACTTGATCCTGCAAACCCTTTTGATCCAGGATAATAAAGAACACATTCAACACCGTGAATTTCTTCTAGCTTGTCCCTAAGCCCTTCTTCTATTATTAGATCAGACATCATCCTAGATTTTGATTTTTCTTTTTCATCTTCAAATAAATTTAAATTATCTTTGCCCAATAAAAACTGTTCTATATTGGAGTGCATCTCACTTCCTCTTTTGGCTGCTTCACTTGATATAACAGCACTTTCCTTTTCACCGACTCTCTGTTTCCAAGTAGCGAGTGATTCTTTTTCTCTATCTGTTTTAGTCATTTCGATGATAGATGTTACTGATGGAAGCATCTGATTTTTTAATGCATAGTGCCTAAATCCCTTATGTACACTTCTTGTAGAACTTGGATAGTGATATTTTTTATTCCACTTCATAACTATTTCCTAGTGTATTTCTTTTTTTGTATCAATCATAATACTTATACTTTTTTTCAATCCTCCATTGCTGAGACGAACC
>CENJ01081789.1_pt1 | contig 13977 bp, 22 predicted proteins | sample 356161 | NCBI WGS metagenome assembly CENJ01 (sample SAMEA2619531, study PRJEB7988) | marine metagenome | biome: marine biome (ENVO:00000447); feature: surface water layer (ENVO:00002042); material: "saline water (ENVO:00002010), including plankton (ENVO:xxxxxxxx)" | depth 5 m
GATTCAAAACTATCACCTAGAAGAACAAAAAAAAGAAAAGTAATTGGCAATCGTGGCACCGTTTTCACAGTATATGGTAACAAAAGTAGAAAAAGACGTCGCAAAAGAAAAACAAGAAAATCACGTCGTAGAAGAAAAAAGAGAAAAACCAAAAAAAAGAGAAGAAGAAAGAAGCGTAGAAAATAAATATAATAATTAATATTATTTAGTTATTATATAATGAGTGATGAAGATTTACCAAAGGAAAGTTATGGTGTAGAATATGATATAGATATGTATTTAGCAAACGACCGTTATGCAAGCATGGTAGATGATGAAATTAAAACTATAAAAGCAGCCATAGAAAAAGCAAATAAAGAATTAAAAAAACAGCACAAAAAGCAAAACAAATCAAAAAATGATTATAATAAATTAAATCAAAAAACAAAAAAAAATAAACAAGGTAAAAAATCAAGGAAACGTCATCGTCGTCGTAAAAAGCGCACAAAAAGGCGTTACAAATAGGGTTACAAAAAAAAATATTTTTCAAATAAAAAAAAAGTAAATTGACTAATCAAAAATACTTTTTGATATAGTATATATCACAGATAAATACTATAGACACAGCATTGAAAATACAATAACATGTCAATCATACAAGAATTCAAATTTGAAGATTTCTTAACCCAAACTGGATGGGATTTCAAACAGCATCAGTTTGAAGGCTACCAATGGGTAATGAATAAGGAGTTAAATGAAAATATGGGCGGTATCATTGGTGATGATATGGGATTAGGCAAAACCACCTTGATGTGTGCCGCCATTTTAAAAAATTTTAAACAAAAAACGCTCATTGTCGTTCCACCAGTGTTGGTGGATCAATGGGTCGATATATTGAAAAAACATTGTGGACTTAAACCTGTAAAGGTAACTAGTGCTACAAAAAGTTACGCAAGCGTGTGTAGTTACATTAGAGATTTGCCAGAAAATGATTTTGATGAGCCACAGGTAGTAGTTACTACGTATGGTATGTTAATTCGACATAAAAATTTTGGCAAACCTAACTATGTTTGTCCGTATCATAAAAAAGCTATACGGTCAACTCAATGGGGTCGAATAATATTTGATGAGGCACATAACATGCGAAATAGCAGTTCAAGTACAACAAAAGGTATTGCTATGTTAAAAAGTTCTATAAAATGGATGGTGACAGGAACACCAATACATAATCATAGACATGATTTTATGACACTATGTAGTTTGGTTGGTATTTCACCTGGAGAATATTGTGCTAATACAGTAGTTGGAATTAAACGCTTAACAGATAAGTGGTTTTTGCGTAGAAGAAAACAAGAAGTATTGGCTGATGAACTGCCTGAACTAGAAGTAAACCATGTTAAAATAGGATGGAATAATAACGAAATAAATATGGCAAAACAAGTTCATGAATTTATGTCAAAATTACCAACAGAAATAACGCGGGAAAATGTAGATAGAATTATAGCTATGTTGGTGGGTGAATATTTCTTCGGTCAATGTATTCGCGCGAAGCAGTTTTGTATAATGCCGCGACTATTTACAAATGCTGTTTTAAAAAAACAAATGATAGGGGAGATACCATTTCATGAAAATTTTGATAAGCCAATGCCTGAAAGTAGTAAACTAAATAAATTAGTGGATATTATTAAGAAACAGGGTAAAAAGAAGAGAAAAATAGTGTTTTGTAATTTTACAGATGAGATTAAGATGACACAGTATATGCTTAATAAAGAAGGGTTTACAACAGGTATTTTAAATGGTCAAACAAAACCAAAAGAAAGACGTATGTTATTGCGTCCTAATACAAAATGGTTATCACGAGTGGTTGTGAAAAGCAAATCATCTTTACCAACAGAATTATATAAAAAAATAAATGAGTATTTAGAACCAGAAGTTTTAATTATACAAATTAAAGCTGGTTCAGAAGGTTTAAATTTGCAAAATTATTCAGAGGTTTACTTCACTAGTCCACATTGGAATCCAGCGGTTGAAGATCAAGCAATTGCTAGAGCGCATAGAATAGGGCAAAAAGCTAAAAAGGTAAGTGTATGGCATTTGGCGATGGAAAATTTTGGTGATAAATGGCCTTCTATTGATAATTATTGTTTAGGTGTTCAAAAAATGAAACGCGAGATCATGGCCGAATATAATTGTAATTAAATAAAAAATAAAAAAATAAAAAATATAAAAAAACAGGAAGTATTACCTGTTTTTTATATTTTTTTACACACAAATATAATTTTGTATGATATCATCAATATACTTTTTAGCATTTTCCTTACCATATAAAGAAGTAGTATAATTAAATGGTTTGTTTTTTATAGGAAAACTAAATAGATATTTGTTTGGTTCTTCTTTGTCTTTGACACATTCCAATAAATATAAGCTATTAAATTTGCTATAATATTGAAATTCATAGTTACAATTAATATTTTCTACAAACATTTTATTAACAAGTGCGTTTTCACTTTTAAAGCTTAGCATTTATGAATATTAAAAATGTTGATTTATTAAGTCAATTTATTTCATTTTTAAAAAATAATATAAACATAAAAAGATAATTTGATTAATGGCATCGAAAAGAATAACTAGAGAATTGAAAGATATACAAACTGAACCACCGACAAATTGTAGTGCTGGTCCCGAAGGGGAGGATTTATTTAAATGGACGGCTACAATAATGGGTCCTGAAGGCACACCTTATAATGGTGGTGTATTTTTTTTGGAAATTGATTTTCCTGCTAACTATCCTTTTAAACCACCAAAAGTGTATTTTAAAACTAGAATATATCATCCAAATATAAATAGTAGTGGTGGTATTTGTTTAGATATATTAAAAGATAACTGGAGTCCAGCATTGACAATATCAAAAGTTTTACTTTCGATATGTTCTTTACTGGATGAACCAAACCCCGATGACCCTTTGGTTCCTGAAATAGCAGATCAATATAAAGATAATAGACCACTATATGATAAAACAGCATTAGCATGGACAAATTTATATGCTAGCTAATACAACAACAATTAGTATTATTAATTTCTCCAATTTTATATTTATTCCATAGTTTTTTACCTTTTTTACTATGAAATTCAAAATGTTTTGCGCAATCTTTTCCAGCATTTTTAATAATCGCATTGGTTCCACCCGGATGTTTAATTATAAATTTAGTAATATTATAAACATTATTATTAGCATAAATCCAACAATTATTTTTACTATTATGTCTATTAATTTCTTTGATAGTATAGTAAATCATTGAATATAATTATAATATTTATAAACATATTCAATTTATTTTTTAAAACAAGCGGAAAAGCATGATACACTAACACTTTTTGCACATTTACCTACTTTATTAATGTTTAAATTTCCTTTTGACGCATCAATAACTAAGTCAATAGTATTTCCTAAAACTCCATTTTCAATCATATCCAATAAAAATTTTTCTTTATCGTCGCTTATAGGAGCATCTTTAACAATTTGTTTTACTAATTGAATAACTAATGTTTTTTGTCTTTTACCTTTAGCCTCACTAGCTTCAACTACTTCCATGGCATATTTAACGATAGTCATAATATTAGAAAAATTAATCTCTAATTTACCAATTTTAAATTTTAAATATTGATGACATTGATCAAACAATTCATCAACAACATCTTCAGCAACATCACCTGCTAAATTTTTTACTTTATCTGTTACAATTTCTTGAACATCTTTTTTCTCAGACATTATAATAATAATACACAAAAAAAATAATTTAGTAAAAATAAGTTATAAAAAATATAAGTATTATCTAACAATGTCAACAAATGATTATCAATCATTAAAGAAAAATTTTTCTGATTTTATGTATGTTGAAGAACGAAATAAAAAGGGTCATATTATTATTGATTTAAATAAATTTAATAATCGTGATTATAAAAATAAAGAAAATATATTTATTCAATATTCTATGTTTGTTATTTTAGAATCATTACAAATAAGTGAAAAAAATAATAATAAAAACAAAATAATAGTTCATGTAAATATGGTAGGAACAACACGTGATAATTTTTCTTTGTCATTTTTTAAAATAGTTAATAACGTTTTAGATGAAGCATTTGAAGATGAAATAATGGAGGTATGTTATGTTTATAGTAAATCGAAATTAGCTGGTGTATTATGGAAGTTGATAAAACCAATACTTCATAAAGATAGTAGAAATAAATTTAAATTTGTAAATATAAAATAGTAAATATATACATATGTCGTCACATTTACAATCAAGCTTTCATACATTAGCGTATGTTCCTTTAGTTGTTGGAATATCAGCAGCAGCAAGTAGTGCTATAGGTGTTTTAGGTACAAATAATGATTTAGATTGGAAAGAAATAGCATTAATGAATATTTTAGGTGTTACAATGGGAACATATTTTGCAATTACCGGAAATAGTATTCGATATGGATTGTCACGATATTGGCGTTAAATTAAATTATAATAAATATAATCATATTTTAATTTAATTATGGGAAGCAATATAACAAAAACAAAAGAAGTATATTTGTATATTGATAGAAGCGATTGTTCTTTACCAAAAGATGGTTGGTTACAACCGTGTTATAATTGCGATCAAGTTACATCACATAATATTTTTTTATGTAATTTATATGAAAAAAAAGTAACGAATGTTTGTTATGCTTATTTATGTAAAAAATGTTCTAGATTATATTATAATAATAAAATCAAAAGTAGGAAATATTTTATAAATGACTTAGTAAAATTAAATAAATTGGTTCCACTTCGCATTGATTATACACCAGTCGAACCATGACCACCGCTACCTCTATATGTATCATCTAATGATACTACAATTTGAACATTATATATTGGTTCTAGATTAGGAGTACAGATTTGCCAATATCTATTACCTGCTTTAATTTCACCATCTTCTCCTTTTTTTCCCAATTTTGAGTGATAATCCATGGCTGCCATCAAATTTCCTCTGTAACCACTATCAATAATACCAACATTATTACTCTGACGATAGCTAGTTTTATAAATACTTGATCTTGTATATAAATAAAATGGTGATGGCACTTTTAATACATTGCCATTTTCTAAAGGAATTGTTTTTGTTAAGCTACATTGTATTCCCAAATCGATAAGGGCGGTATCACGATCCTTATGAGTTTCTGTAGTATTATACGGCGAAATTAAATCAAATCCACTATCAGGATGATTTTTATATTTATTGTCGTAATTTTTTACACATTTTTTATAATATTCATAAACGTCTGGATTTATAATTTTTATTTTTAGGTCGTATCTATGTTCAAACATTATAATTTATTTAAACTAAATTTGTTTAAATCAATTTAATTATACAGTTACTGAACATCCAGCTTTTCTTGGCAACGGTTGTTCGTAACTTTCATTATTTAATAAACATGCTCTATTTGCTTTTACTCTAGCAATTTTATCACTAGCAGACATAACATTGAATCCTTTTTTTGTTGTTAAACAAACTCTTTTATTATTAGCACCTTTACCAACAAAATTTTTACCTTTTCCTGGTGCTGGTTGTATTTTTGTAATACAATGTTCTTGTGTTCTTGGGCGTTGTTGTAAACTAGAAATATTTGCTGGTGGTTGTTCAGCACATCTTTGAACAGATTTTGTAATAATATTTGCAGATCCACCCATATCAGCATGGTGACCACAATTATAATATAATGTATTTGGAGCATCATTGGGAACTTTTATAACTAATCTTGAATTATTATAAACTAAAATACCATCAGTATATTTATCACTAGTATGAGCAGCTCCAACAGTTAAATAAAATGGATGTGCTACATTATTATGGTTAAATTTAAATTCATATAATTTAGTTCTTTGTAATTGAAGTGTCCCTTGTAATGCATTATTTATATAATATTTGTTGACATTTTGATTGTTTGGTGCTACAGCAACATTATAAATATATTTTTCTTCCATACAACCCAATGATAAATGAGTTGATTTTTTATTTTCTAAATGTTCAGATGATGACATTTCTGGTTTTCTTACAACAACTTGTCTACCAACACCATATTTATCAACAACATTATCACCTGGGCAAGTGCAATATCTTACTTTTTCTTTAAGATAATTTTTATAAGATTTTTGTGGTGCTGGTTTTGGCGTTGATAATTTATGCGTACAACAAGATTTTTTACCCTGATTACTCATATTTAATCGAAATGTTCCTTGTGGAGCATTTCGGCTCATACGTTGTGCTTTTCTTTTTAATACTACAATAGACATACTATAATTTAATAAGAGAAATTAAATATATAATAATTTTCTTTCTTTTGGAATATCTTTAATAGTTCTTTTTAAACTGTAAAATAATTTATTTAATCCTAAAAATCCAATGGTTTTATCAAATGTATTTTGATTTATTGTTTTTTTTTTATCTTTTAAAAACCCATATATAGTTAAAATCCCCAGGCTATAACATGAAGAATATTTGGTTACTTTATTAGGTAAATTATTAATATTTTTCATTTCCGGTGATAAGAAAAAGTTTGTTTTGTCAAATGGACTAATAACATCTAAAAAGTTGTTTTTTTTTGGTAGGATTTTTTCAATGTTTGTAAAATAAAATAAGTTATTTTCGAAATTGTCTTTAACAACAATAATGTCGTTTACATCAAAAAAAAGAATTCCACAGTTATTTTTATCTAAAGTAAATAATTGTTGCGTAATCATATTGAAAAACAAAATACCATCACCGTGAGAAAAATAATTGTTTTTTAAAAAATTTTGAAGAGTATTTACTTCTTTAGCTTTAATCGTGTATGTAATTTTATTATTGGTTTGTTTTTTTTCAACCATATCAGTAAAATATAAATTATCCCATAAATAAGCGTATTTATCATAATGATGAAAAGTTAAATTAAAAGTATCAAATGATTTTTTATTTAATTCTCCCCCAGCAAATCTCATATATATTGAATAAGTATTATTTATTTAAATAATCCCAAACCCAATTTAAAAATGGAATATAATACCACCAACTATCTTCATCATACCCCTGAGCATCTATTAATCTATTTTTGGCATCTTTTAAACATTTTTCAAGTATTGATATCTCTTGTTTAGCATGATAAATTTTATCTATTTTATCCCATTTATTCATTATTATATATATTATATATATAATGGCTAGAAGAACCAGCTTACAATCATTTGATATACCAGCAAATATTATGTTAATGTCTAAAGATGATTTTATAACCAATTTTATGACATATAACGAAGATGAAGATGAATATACATTTAAAAAATTAGATGGAAAGGATTTAATATATATATGCCAGGGTTCAGTTGGTGGAGATTGGGTAAAAGAACAATTAGAAAAAGAAAACGTAATAACTCATGTATTTCTTTCTTTTGATACTGCTAATGAAAAAACATTAAGTCCTCGTGGAATATCAATGATTAATATTGATAAAAAAAAGAAAAATATTAAAATTGTTTTATTGTGCAATTCATTGATGCATAAAATGAAAACACGCAGTGAAACAAAAAAACCAACCGGAAAAAATTTAATGACAACTATAATAGCATTAGGGAATCATATGAAATTTAAGACTATATCGCTAGATGCTATTAATGATGTTGTTAGTTATTACGCAAAAGTATATGGTTTTGATTGGATAAAAAAAAATACACGTGGAACGGATCGTAAAGAAGAAATTAAACAGTTAGCAAAAATATCAAAACAACGTGCTAAAAATAAAGAAGATGTAAAAGATAGTGATATTGGTAGACGTTTTGGTGCATTAGGATTAAAAAAAGGGTTTTATAAAGAAGAAGATTTGCGTGAAGCATTACCAACACAAGAAGATTTTGAAGATGAAGATGATAACATTTTAGATACATTAGGCGCAAAAAAAGACTTATGGTTAAATTTGGGTGCTCCTATGGTTTTAAATTTAAATAGTAGAGTAGGAAGAAAAAGTAAAAAAAAGAAAAAAAGAAATACAAATAAAACAAAACGTCGTAGAAGAAGAAAAAAATAAATTGAAAATAATTTACTATCAATTTATTATTACATATTACAATGAGTTTTTGGGCAGAAGGATTTATCGGAACATTAATACTACTAACCATAGTATTTGTAGCATTTTTATCATTAAAAATAATAGGAGAAACAATATTATGTTGTGTAAAACTTTATGAAAAAATATCAGAAAAATTATCAAGTTCACCCATAAGAACCACAACAGTTGTCCCTACAACAACAGTGACAGCGATATCTAATATAAAGTATATTGAACCGTTGAATTGTATTATTATAGAAAATCCAAATACGAACGAGTGTAACAAGTACGCAATAGGAGTGCCAATAAAAAATTGAAACAAAAATTATCATATTTTTTATATTAAATACATGACAGTAATTAGAGTTAGAATAATAAAGCCAAATAATGAAAAAATCGCAGCAAATACCGCATATTACCGCAATAATAAAAAAAATAGACTCAAGGTTCATAATTGCCCACACTGTAATTATGAGACCACCGGACCCAAATGTATATTAGTAAATCATATAAATGCAAAACACACACAAGAAACAAACAAACCATTTCAATGCTTACATTGTTGTAAAGGGTTTTCACAAAAAGCACACTTACAAAATCATTTGATAAAACAACACAATATTCCAGAACATATAGCAAAACCACCGGTTCAATCAAAAAACATATATATATATTTAATTAGTCTTACAGGAAAAAAAGCAAAATCAAAAACAACAATAGCCAGATTAGATATATACAAACGATATCCAAAACTATTTACTGAAGAGTTAAAAAAATTACTAGTTAATGGTAAACAGTTAGTAAAACCACATAATTTACATTATGACGCAAAACAAGAATATATAACATTAAAAACTATGACAGAACATGAATATAGACAATTAAACGATTAATATTAAAATTAATACATTTTTTTATGTTAAAAAAAATAAATGTATAATAATAATGGATAAAGATTATTACAAAAAACAAATAATAACTTACATGGGAAATAAAAGAAAGGTATTACGAGATATACAAGATATTATTGATATTTTAAATTTAGATAAATCTATTGCGATTGGCGAAGGTTTTTCAGGTTCAGGTATTGTATCGAGATTGTTAAAAGATAATTGTAGTAAACTATATGTTAATGATATGGCCGGTTATAGCAAAACATTAAATGATTGTTACCTGGCGAATCCTACCCCATTAATGAAAAAAAATATAAAACAATACATAGAAAAAGCAAATAAATTTGCCGATAATCCAACAAATGATGTTCCAAAATATATTCAAAAATATTGGTCTCCTCAATCAAAAAATATAAAAAAAGGCGAACGTGTATATTTTACTTATGAAAATGGAAAACGAATAGATGCATATAGATATTTTATTGAAAAATTGCCTGAAAAATATAAACCTTTTTTATTAGGACCTTTATTAGTTCAATGTAGTATACATACAAATACAAGTGGACATTTTGCGGCTTTTTATAAAGAAAATGATGTTGGAAAATATGGTGGTAAAACAGGAACAGATATTAAAAGAATTACACAAAAGATAACTTTAGAAATGCCTTTGTTTTCTGAAAAAAAAGCAAAAGTATTTTCTGATCGCCAGGACGTAAATGATTGGGTGAAAAAAATACCAAAAGTAGATATTATGTATTATGATCCTCCTTATAATAAACATCCTTATGCTATATTTTATTTTTTATTAGACATTATAAATGATTGGGATATTAAAAAAGAAATACCTGATACATACCGTGGTCAACCAAAAAATTGGAAACTATCTTCTTATAATAGTAAAAAACATGCTGAAAAAGTATTTGAAGAATTGATAAAAAATACGAAAGCTAAAAAGATACTAATTTCTTATAATAATACTGGTATTATACCACCAAATAAAATGGAAAATATGTTAAAAAAATATGGTTATTTAATAAAATTTCCAATAGAACATAAAACATATAATAAAATGAAAGGAATAGCTAATTATAAAAGAAAAGAAGAGAAAAAAAAAATTAAAGAAATGATTTATCTATTAGATTTATCATGAAACTTATAACATTTCCAAAACCATGGTTTTTCATAAATGATATTAAAATAATTGTTTTCATTTAATATTTTTAAAATTTGTTGTGTTTTTTCATTATTATACAATGCTTTATAATGAATAAATACTTTATTATAATGTGTATTTTCTAATATAACAATTTTATGTAAATCACCAAAATTATATTTATTAAAAACCGATTTTATTTTATCTTTTTTTATATCTCGGTTTACTCTAGGGATGCAAATTGTAAATGTCATTTAATATAATTATAAATGACATTTTATAAGTCAATTTATCTGTTTCCTGTATTAATTATATCATTATCTAAGATAATAATATTTTTTCAACGCTATTATTTAAAGGAAATAAAAACACAATCAATAAAAATATTGATATTATGGCTGTAAGGAAACTGGGATATTACCCAAATAAATGAATTAATATATCTTTAAATTATTTAAATAAAATATTAAATCAATATACAGTAATGGATAATAGATTTGCTGCCCTTAAGACAAATGTTTTTAAAACAAAAAATTCTAGAAATACAAATAAAGATGTAAAAACAGAAAATACTTTTAAAAAAAAGAATAATTTTAAACCAAAAAAACGTCAACAAACATATAATAATAATAATAATAAATTTATGAGTTTTACTGATAATTATTATCAAAAAGAAGAACCAAAAAAAGAATTTGAATTAAAATCGGATGATTTTCCAACTTTAGGATGAGTTTAATATTACAATAAATTATTTTTTATAATATTAAATGGAATTAGATAATTGGGAAGATGATTTTGAAAAAGAAGATGAACCATATAAAGATTTCTATAAAGAAGAACAAGATAATATAAATGTATTTTTTATTTACATCAATTCAAGTAATGAAATAATAAGAACAAAAAAAGAAAAATTTATTTTAGAAAATAATAAGATTCCAAAAGCCTTGTTAATAGAAATGTTGAAGAAAAATATGATTGTAAAAAATAAAAAATATAAACCAATAAGTTTAATAAAATATAATTTGCTTTTAGAACCAGATGAGGTTCAAGAATATACGTACAACACAGATAGTTATGACTTTATGTTTATTGAGACTTTAATAGACGATATATTTTGGGAAAAAACAATAACATTATTTCAAAATATTAATAGTTTACATATTTTATTTTATGAAAAAAAGAAAAGTGGCGCAAAAACAAAGAAAATTTACATTAACAAACCGTCTAGAAAGCGAACTAGAAAAAAATTGAATTGATTTAAAAAATAACTTAAATAATAATTATATTACAATAATAATGAGTGCAATTGTTTCTAGTTTAGATAAAAGCGCAAGCTACAATTATGGTGAGAATGGACATGTTCAACATGCTTGGGATTATAAAACATTATCAGAGGAAAAAGTTACACAATTTTATTTTCAATTAATACGTTCAAATGATCATAGTGAACTAGAAAAAGTTTTGAATGGATTTTTGAGAGCAACATATAATTTTAATTTAGCTTCGGATGAAGAAAAAGCAAGATTTTGGAGAAAAGTGTTATATAAAATTTATATGAATACAAGGGATGTATATGGAAAAGGTGAATATAGTTTAGCTTTTATGATGATACTATGTTGGTATAATAACACATATAACGAAGAAAACAAATTAAATATATATACTACAAAAATGATTGAACAAATGGTTTATCTTCGCGATAAAAAAAATGTAGAAATACACCCACTAGGAAGGTGGGCAGATATAAAATATTTGTGTAATTATGTGAAAGAAAAAACAAATAATAAAGATCATCCAATTATTATGTATTGTTTGGAAATTTGTAAAAGTCAATATGAACAAGATATGGCAATATTAAATGAAAATGATAATAAATGTAGTTTATTTGGTAAGTGGATGCCACGTGAAAAATCAAAGAAATTTGGATGGATATTTAAAAAATATGTAAGATTTTATCATATGAAATCCAGACCTGAGTTTTATAGGAATTATGAGAAAGCGGCAAAAGATTTCAGGCAAAATTTATCAAAATTAAATAAAAAAATACAAACCACAGAAGTATATATGTGTAATAAAGATGGTGGTTATTCTTCAATACAATATAATCGTGTTCCAACACAATGTATGAGAAAAAATAAGATGGCATTTATTAATAAAGATAAAAGAGGTAAACAGCGTTCTGATAAAGCAGATAGAATTAAAGGTGCTGAAAATTTCATGACGCATATGGAAAATGTAAGATTAAACAAGGGTAATGCCAAGGTTCATGGAAAAAGATGTCATCCATTTGAGTTGGTAAAAGAAGCGGTAAAATATAATTATAATGTTCAAAAAAATTTAAGTGAAGGTAACAGCGATTTTGCAATTCGAACATCTATTAATGCTCAATGGGAAGATAATTCAAAAGATACAGGTTGTTTAAAAAATGTTATTCCTATGGTAGATACATCTGGTTCAATGGAATGTGATGAATCACTACCTCTATTTAATTCTATTGCGTTGGGTATTAGAGTTGCTCAGAAAAATAGTGAAACATTTGCGAATAGAATATTAACGTTTGAGTCTGAACCTAGATGGGTAATGTTGGATGAAAACAATGATTTTGTAGAAACGGTTAATAAAGTAAGAAATATACCATGGGGTGGTAGCACAAATTTTAAAAATGCATTGGATATGATATTACATGCTATTATTTCAAATAGAGTTCCTCCAAATGAAGTAGAAAATATGGTTTTAGCAATCTTTTCAGATATGCAATTTGATCACAACATTGATGCTGGTTGGAATAGTCAATATGAAAATTTACGAGAACAGTTTGCTCAAGCTGGTTTAAATTCGGTATATAAAAAACCTTACAATGTTCCTCATATATTATTTTGGAATCTTAGAAAAACAAATGGTTTTCCATGTTTAAGTTCTGAAAAAAATGTAACAATGCTTAGTGGTTATAGCTCTACATTAATTAATACGTTTTGTGAAAAAGGTTTTGATGAATTAAAAAATGTAAATGGGTTTGACCAATTGATGGAAATTTTAAAAAATGAAAGATATGATGAAGCAGATAAACTATTTTGATTGAATAATATATTAAAAAATTTTTTAATTGCAAAAATATATAAATATTAATTAATTATATATTTTAATGGACAATGATAATTCAAATAATGATTTAATTACAATAAGTGGAGAAAGTATGACATTACATGATATAAATACCAATTTAGATACCTTAACTAATAATATATTTTCTATGTTAAATAGGGAAACAAGACCATTTACTGTATTTCCATCTCAAAATAATACTAATTTATCAGGCACTAATAATATTTTTCAAAATTTATTTCAAGATCCGTTTTATTTAAATACTTCTTTACCAACACTAGGTAGGAGATCAAATTTAAATTCGGTTATTCAAGAATCGTTTGTAGATAAAAATAAGTATAAAAATATTTTATCTGATGAAGGAGAAAATATGATAAAGTTTGAGCGATTTGATGAAGAAAAACATAAAACAATTTGTTGTCCAATTCTCCAGGGACCATTTCAAAAAAATGATAAAATAGCTATTTTACCATGCAATCATATTTTTGATAAAGAAAGTATTATAGAATGGTTAACAACAGAAAACGCTTTGTGTCCTGTTTGTAGATATAAGTTGCCTAGTAAAGAAGTTAAAATTGAAGATGAAGTAACAGAAGTTATAGAAGAAAATAGTAGTGGAGATACAAGCGAGGAAGAACTACTATCTGACGTTACATGGATAAATAATCCTTTAGTTACACCGACTGATATTTCAAACAATGACATATCAAGCAATGACATATCAAGCAATGACATATCAA
>CENJ01173727.1_pt1 | contig 13977 bp, 16 predicted proteins | sample 356161 | NCBI WGS metagenome assembly CENJ01 (sample SAMEA2619531, study PRJEB7988) | marine metagenome | biome: marine biome (ENVO:00000447); feature: surface water layer (ENVO:00002042); material: "saline water (ENVO:00002010), including plankton (ENVO:xxxxxxxx)" | depth 5 m
TTTGTTTTTTGGGTTGTGTTGTTTGTTTTTTAGACAAAGTTTGTTGTTGATTTAAATTCAAATTATTTCTGACACTCCATAATATAATATCATTTTTTGTTTTTAGATTATTTAATGTTGAAATAAGTTTATTTTTTCTTCTTAGATTAGTAATTTTCTTTTCTATTTTATCTCTTATATCTTCTTTATATTTTTCCATATTTTATTACAATAAAATATATTTTAACTTTTTTATAAATTATATTTGTTATTAAATGAATTGATTTCAATATTTTTGTTCATTTAAGCAGATATAAAATATTGGAAAAATCATTTGAAGATATTGTTTAATTTTTTTTTTCTTTGGGAAACATTGTAGGAAAGAAAGATATTTTTAAGCTGAGAATCTTTGAAAATGACTATGATTTGAACGAAATTTAAGAGTTTTTCTAATATGATGGGTATTTTCATAGGTAATTTGAGAATTTAGAAAAATATGAATAATTTTAATATTTAAAAAATCAGAAAGAAAAAGTAAAAATGGATCACAAATTGAGGTCAGATGACCTTGATTTATTTTTGTAATATCATAATCACGAATTGCTTCAAAATGTTCTTGTTTCTCTTGTTTTGTTAAGACTTGATTTTGCCATTTTACAGCATTTAAAGGTCTATTTAATACTTTAATTTTTAAAATAAATTCATTTATAGATGGTTTCTTAGAAAATTTTAAAATTCTCCAATCATCATCATTTAAAGAATGAAGAATACCATTCCAAAAACAAGTCATTTATTATAGAAGGAATAATTTTTGAATGAAAAAATTATTTTTGTTAATTATAGAAAGATGTTAATTTATGAAAAATTAAAGAGGTGTATTGATACAACCAAATGTTATAAATGTGTAAAAAAGAAAAAGAAAGACTTATTTTTAACTACTTGTGAGTGTGGGATTACATATTGTATAAAACATCGATTTCATGATTGTAAATTAGAAACAAAAGTGGATTTACCAGATGCGGTTCATTTCAAGAAAATTGATAAAATATAAAAATATATTTTTGTAATATAATTATGATTATGATAAAAATACAAATATTTAATTATAATTAAATATAATATATTTTTAAATAAAATGATATATGCAAAATGTGTTATAAAAAAAAATGGCATAAGAGGATATGTAGAATTTGAAGAGATTGAGAATAATTTTTTTATAAGGGTAATAGTAAATTTATCTGGATTACCACCTGGGGCTCATGGTATTAGTATATGCAAATCCGGAGAATGTCATGATACGGACGTTCATTATAATCCTACAAACAAAAGACATGGAGGACCAAAAGATGTAAATAGACATATTGGAGATTTAGGAAATATAACAGCTGATAAGAATGGAAATGTTAAAACGGAGTTTGTAGATAATAAAATAAAATTATCTGGCAAATATAGTATAATTGGTAGGAGTGTTGTGATTTATGAGAAAGAGGATGATATGGGAAAAGGTGGAATTAATGAAAAAGGATATATAATAAATATGAAAAAATATATGCAAAGTATCAAAACTGGAAATTCAGGAAGAAAAATTGCCTGTGGTATAATAGGTTATAGAAAAGATAGTAGTGAATTATAAATTATTTTCAAAACAGAAAATTTCTCTATCTTTTTTAATAATATCATCATTATTCAGAGTAATATCAAATTCATCGTATTGAGGAGAAAATAATTCACGAACACGAATATGATTCAAAATAGACGTATCAATTATAAAATTATCAATTGATTTATATTTTTTTAATAAGTCATATGCTTTTTTTGGACCTACTTTGTATATATTTTTATTATAATCTGTTCCACATAATATACATAGATCTAAAAATTGTTCTTTTGATACATTTAATTCAGTTAAAATATTTTCAAATGAAACTACTTTAACAGTTTGTTCTTTCATATTTAAATTATGATACATATTAAAAGCACCATATGCTAAAACGTCTGTATCTTCTGTCAAAACTCCATCTACCATATCTTTTCTATTCATTATAGCACAAGTTGCTTCTGCTTCTGACTCAGCAATAACAATAGAAATATTGTAAAGACGTAATAATTCTTTCAATAAAGAAAAATCATTTTGTTTGATATTTATAACAGAATTTTCTAATTTATATAAAATTTGAATAATATCATCTTTAGTTTCATATTTATATTTTTCTAAAAATTTGCTTAAATAATGAAATTTTATGCCCAATAATTCTTTAAAATTATCTATTTCAAAAGGTATATTCATATTTTCATATTCTTCCCAATCTTTATTTATTAATTCAATTCTTTCTTTATTTTTATTTTTCATATCTGTTCTATTTTGTTGTTCTTGTAATTTTTCAACAGGGGCTTTTGAGTCAAATACGAAAAATAATTTTATAGAATAAGATTGAAGACAAGTAATAAGTTGATAAAATCCTTTCATCCATTTATCACCGTAGATACTTTTATATTTGCACATAAAAATAGAAGTATCTATTGCAATTCTTTTATTTTTTAAATCTGATAAATTAATAGTGGTATATAAATTAGAATTAACTTTTTTCAAAAATGAATGCAAGTTTTTGATTCCCATTTTATATATAGAATATATTTTTTTAAATAAAAAATGATTTAATATATGAAATGTATCAAACTTTAAAATGATTTATTTATTATTTTTATTTTTGAATATAAGTTATGCATTTGCATTTCAAGGTTTAACTAAATATCATAATACTTGGCGCAAAGATTCTTGGAAGACAAAAACAGTAAAACATATACCAGAATATGATTCTGAATTACAGACAGTTCAAGATATTTTAAGTAAAAGTCCTCCAATAGTTTTTTCATTAGAGTGTGAAAATCTTAAAAAAGATTTAGCAGGAGCGGGATATGGAAGAAATTTCATTATAATGGGAGGCGATTGTGCAGAGCAATTTGATAGTTGTCACGTAGATAATATCAAAGATTATTATAAATTAATATTACAAATGGGAATTATTTCTACATTTATTACTGGAAAGAAAAGTATCAAAATAGGACGAATTGCAGGACAATATGCAAAACCTCGAAGTGAGCCATATGAAATAATTGAAGGCAGAAAATATCCATCTTATTTTGGAGATATTATAAATTCTCATAATATAAATGAGAGGTATATAGATCCAAAAAGAATGATTACAGCATATAATTTATCAGTTCAAACTTTAAATATATTACGAGCATTCTCGTCAGGTGGATATGCTGGTCTTGATAATATAAAAAATTGGTTTTTGTATGACGATATCTATAAGAAATTTGAGAGAATTTTAAATAATATAAATAAGAGTTTATGTTTTATGAAAGGTTTAGGATTAAATAATCAAAATATTTTATCACAAACCGATTTTTATATTTCACATGAATGTTTGTTATTACCTTACGAACAAGAGTTTGTTCGTGAAGATAGTATATCTAAAAAGAATTATGATTGTTCTTGTCATTTTCTATGGATTGGAGAAAGAACTAACTTTAAAAATAGCAGTCATGTAGAATTTTTACGTGGAGTTCATAATCCAATTGGTTTAAAAGTTTCAAAAAATACAAATTATAATGATTTAGTAGAATCTATTCATATTTTAAATCCTGACAATGAAATGGGTAAGATTTCTTTAATTTGCCGGTTTGGTCATTTAAAAATTAAAAATGAATTACCAAAATTAATACAAATAATCAAAGATAAAAAATTAAATGTTGTATGGATTTGTGATCCTATGCATGGAAATACATTTTCTGTTGGAAAGAAAAAAACGCGTTCATTATTGCATATTAAAAATGAAATTTCTTATTTTTTTGAAATTCATAAAAAGTGCGGAACTACTGCCGCTGGAATACATTTAGAAATGACACATAAAAATGTAACAGAATGCGTTGATAATGATGATAATAATTTAAATATAAATTATGAAAGTTTATGTGATCCCCGTTTGAATGGAAAACAATCACTTGATATTATATTTTCTATTGCTAATAATTTTTTATGAATTAATTTTATTTGCCTTTATATAAAATGTTTCATCATCATTTATCATCTGGACTTCGTAGACGTTTAGCCTATGGAGAATATGTTAGAAACCGCACATTTATAAATCATACACCATATAATTATTTTACAATTCAAGGTTATACAATAAAACCAAAAAAAAAAGGTTGCTCTGTTTATACACTAGCAAAAAAATCACAAGTTTTTCTAAATGGAAGTATAGATTGTATTATATGTTCTGAAACATATAAATCAGAAATATGTCGTAAATTAAAATGCGGACATCAATTTCACTTAGAATGTATTGATACGTGGTTGTCAAATAATGAAACTTGTCCTATATGTCGGTTTCGTTTATAAATAATTAATGTTTTCAATTTTTTTTAAAATAATAGATGAATTCTTCTGTAATAATTTATTTATAATATTATCATTATTGTAATCATCAAGATAATAAATTTCTTTAATTCCCGACGCAATTAAAATTTTAAAACAATTTATACAAGGATAATGGGTTATGTATGCTGTTCCATTCTTGACTGATGTTCCTCTACAAGCTGCATCTGCAATTGCATTTTGCTCTGCATGAACAGTTGCTTGTTCGTGATTATTTACAATTATTGATTCATGGGGAAATGATGGTAAAAATCCATTATAACCCATACTCACAACATGTTTATCTTTAACTATTACACAACCAACTTTTAATCTTGAACAAGCACTTCGAATTGACGCTAATTTTGCAATGGACATGAAATATTCATTCCAATCAAGTCTTTCATTTTCTGACATTTTATATGAAAATTTTTCTTTTAAATTTATTTATTGTCAAAAATTGAAAAATACTAATTTTATAGTTTATATATAAATGTCATTTAATATAAAAAATAAAGATGGTATGGAACTTTTAAAAGAAATTGAAAACGATAGTGTTCATTTAATATTAACAGATCCTCCTTATATTATTTCAAAAAATACAGGAATGAATAGTCATTATGAAAACGTAAAAAATAATTTAATTGAACCAAAAACAGAAGAACAGTGGGATATTTTTAAAGGAAAAAATAATATAACAGATGATAAAAACAAAGAAAATTTTCTAAAATACGGGACAATTTACGGAAAAAAATATTGTGTAAAAACGGATTATGGTGATTGGGATAAAAATTTTACAATTGAAATATTAGAAGAATATATTAAAGAATATTATCAAAAATTAAAAAAAGGTGGGACTCTTATTATATTTTTTGATTTATGGAAAATAACTACACTAAAAGAATTATTAGAAAAAAATAAGTTCAAACAAATAAGAATGATTGAATGGATTAAAACAAATCCACAGCCACTAAATAGTAAAATTAATTATTTAACAAATTGTCGTGAAATTGCTCTTGTTGCTGTAAAAGGAAGTAAACCAACATTTAATAGTAATTATGATAATGGAATATACAAGTTTCCTCTACAAGGTGGAAAAGATAGATTTCATTCCACACAAAAAAGTTTAAAGTTATTTGAAGAACTAATAAAAAAACATTCAAATGAGGGTGATATTGTCGTGGATACATTTCTAGGAAGTGGAACAACAATGTATGCTTGTAGAAATACAAATCGTATTTGTATTGGATGTGAAATATCAAAAGATTATTTTGATAAATTTGTATTTTAAAAATTGAAATAAATATAGTAATTATGGGATACATAAATATGAATAGTGAAAATATAGAAGATTTATATGTAAGGATGGTTATTAAAATACAAAAATGGTTTAGAGGAGTTATTTTTCGATTAAAAATACTTCCTTTAATTCTCTATAAAATACAGAACTTTTTAAGACTACAAAATTTCAATCTTTCTATTGAAATGAAGGATGGAAGAATAAATAGTTGTGTTGATGAGAAGTTAATTATTACATTACTTGTGAAAAAATTTAAAGAAAAAATCAAACAACCAAAAATTAGAATGTGGTATGATGTTATGGTATTTGATTATTTGTATGGATGGATTCCTATTAATATAAAAACAACTTCTACCAAAACAAATGACAATGTTGGAAATCTTGCAATGTGTGTGCAAGCTTATACAAATGAAAAATTGGATTTGAAAAAATCATATCATAATGGTAATTTAAGTGATGTGCTTTATAAAAAATTACAGAATAAAGCATATAATACTTGCCATAAAAAGGATTATTACTTTGTAGTTGTTAATAAAAAAGATACAAAAGATATAATTGTTAATAGTGTCAAAGGTTTAACAACAATAAAATCAAATAATAATAATCTACCATTTCAAGTTTGTTGGAATAAAAATAGAAAATTTAAGTATGATCACATTACGAAGAAAGTTCAACTATTTGTAGAGTGCATGCATCAAACAAAACAAAGTTGGAGAGAAAATTTTATTTCAAACATGCATACATTAAAATTATAAACAAGTAGGAGGTATATGATGATTACATATCTGTCTGTGCCCTATTTTAAATCTTCCTGAAAAAGTGAAATTCGATTTAAATGTATTACTATTGATATAAGATACTACATTATGTAAATTACATTGTTTCTTAGGTAAAAGCATAATTAAACTGCCACTAAAATAGGAAACTTTTCCAACAAAAGAAACATCCGATTTTCTTGTTAAATTGTAAATATAAATACAATCTTTTCCCATATTTTGTTTTATGATTGTTATATTTCTTGGCGCTCCCCATTCAAACCAGTTATTTTCATTAAATTTCCTAATTCTTCTTTGTAAAAGTTGCTCTTTATACAGCAATAAATATTCATTAATTTTTTTATCTTGAGAAGGAAAATTTTCAATATAAATATATTTGTCATTTTTATCTTTACCATTTAATATTTTAATATTACCTAGGTCTTTATTTTTATAAACTTTTTCTTTACCACTAACAAGTCCGACATATACATCAAAATAATCTTGAATAAGTAAAGTGAAATTATTTTTTCTTTCTGCGAATGTAATTAGTCCATTACTATTAGTAATAAAAAGTTTTTTATCATTATAAAGAACTTCCTTTTTATTTGATACATTCTTACAATATCGGAATATAATAACATCAATTGAAGCATTATTGAACATTTTTTCATTATTTGGATGAAAGATATGTGTAAAAGTGCCATTTAACATCATTTTATTTAATAATGTAGACGCACTTGTTAATTTTAAAAAATCAGAAGGAACAATAAATATTAGCTCACCATTTTTATCTAGTAAATCAAAACATTTTTCCGTGAATTCAATATACAGATTTCCTTTTGTAGTTCTAACATATGGAGGATTTCCAACAATAGTCTGATATTTTTTAGAGATAACTTGTTCGAGAAAATCACCATAAATTACTTTATTTTTTTCTATATTTTCCAATAGTTTAATTTTTGTGTCAATTTCATACATATCAAATGTTATATTTGGTATTTTTTCTCTTATACATGTAATTAGATCTCCTTGTCCTATGGATGGCTCAAGGATAATAGAAGGATTATTTAAAATAAATTCAACAACTTTTTCTTGAAGTTTTTTATGTGTTGTAAAATATTGACCCAAATTTTTTTTTTTAGTTAAATGTGACATTAATATATTTAATATTTTTTAAAGATATTAAATTAATTCAATTTTTTAAAAAATACATCTAATACATCTAATATATATTATATATAATATATATTATCAAATATTTTTATTACATATTACAATTACCATATAGATGAATTTAAAAATTTACTACGATGCAGACCTTGTTGTCCAACAAAAAGAATCATTTTTGGATTATAAAAAATATTTGAATTATTATTATCAATCATATTTTGATGTAAGTCAATATGTTCACATTTAAAATCTTGTTTCGTATTTTTGTCGTAAGAGCAATTTAAAATACTATTCATTTTATAAATGATTAGACCATTAAATCCAGATTTACATTTTTGAATATTCATATTTTTTTGTGCATTTTCAAGTTCTTCATTCATGAGAAGATTTTTTCTAATAACGTTTGTTTCATTATTAATTTTTTCATCAAATGATTGATAAGCAAAACTGTCATAAATTATAAATTTAGAAAAAAATGGATAGCTAGTCAGACCATTGGAAAACATAGCATCCCAAGAATTATATGAGAAAGAAGACAAAAATCCATCAATAAATAATGAACCACAAAGATCAAAGTCCATAACCATATAGTAATCCCAATCGGAAAAATTTTTTTTAACATGGTCAAAGACGATATTTCTCATATATCTCATTTTATCCATTCTTTCTGTGGATAAAAGTCCAGATAATTTAGCATCTTTCCAATTAAATTTACATTCAGGATTATTTTCACATTTAATTAAATGGACATTTGAATTATTTTTTTCCCATTTTTTTAGATGATAACGAGTATTGTCTGTACTGTCATTTTCAAATAGAACTATTTTATATTTTTGAAACATAGAGCCAATAAGTTCTAATTTAATTTTCATATTAGGAATATGATATTCTGAATTTTTAGTTAATAAACCAATTACAATTTTTTTATCTTTAATAAAATTCTTACCAATTTTTGCTTTTTGAGAAATTAATTTTGAATGGTGCTTTTTTATTATATTCATTTTAACTAAATCGTGAATTTTAATAGTGGGATTTGAATAAATTTTTTGAAATTTAATGTCTTTCATGGTAAGATTTCCGAAAAAATATAAAGATAGGTTTATAATGACATATGCAGTTAATAAAAATAAAAACATTATAATAACTACTTTTTTAGAAGTATTTTTAAATTTAAAAATATTATGTTTTCTTAAAAGATGTATAGAAAATGAAAGACATAATAATTGTGAGATTCCAGTTGGAATCAAAAGTAATGTTGAATATATATTAAATAAATGTGTTTGTTTTGAATTTTCTAAAAAATTTAGAGTATGTAAGGCAAAGAAAAATAATATGAAATTAAAAGATGAAGATATTGATAATATTTGTTTGGAGTATTTAAAATCATTTTTAAATTCAAAATTTTCTTTAACATTTTTATTTAATGATAATAATACACAACAGATAATTGAAATTACTAAAATTTTTTTATTCATTTTACCTTAATATATTATTTTTTTAAATTTAAAATTCCGACATTATTCAAAACATTTATATACTTACAGCTATCTTGAATAGTAATACCATATTGATATAAACTTTTAGAAGAAAGAGATAAATCTGTATTTACAATACTAGCTTTTAAACATTTATTCATAGCAATAATACCAAAAGAAGTTCCGGAGACAGATTCTAATTGTTCAATTGAAATATTCTCTAAATATAGATTTTTAACATGATTTAGAATAAGACCGTTTGCATCAAAACAAGTTAATTCATAAACATCCTCAAAGTTTGATAAAGCAGTTGTTTCCAAACTTGCATTTTCATTTATTTCAGATTTATTGTAAATATTAGCGATAATTAAGTCATTAATTTTTAAATCATTACAACTGTCTAATCTGCAAGCTATTACACCTTTTTCAATTTGTAGAAGTGGTTTCAAGTCAACTTGAACTGTTAGAATTTGTTGAATACGATTTAAAATATTATTGTATCCTTGTGTGTTCAATAAACTAGCAACACCATCTGGAATATAGGCGGAAGATATAAAATCTCGGTAATTTCTAGTCCAGGATGATGATTCAAGTTGAACAATCAATAATTCATTCCAATTTGAATTTTCAATATAATAATTAAAATCTAAACTTTGCCCACTAAAATCACGAACATATTTATCATTATATTTATAATTTTTTTTTCGTATTGTTTGACTATACAAATTTGTTATTTTTATTTTTCTCATTGTTATATCAGAGCTAAAAATACTATCATATTGATCTCTCTCTAAATAACCAAATTCTCGTAAAGGATCACCAATTCTAAAAATAGATATTCCAAAAACATTACCAATTGGAACTTTTACTTCATTTTGAAATAATTTTGGAACATCTTCATAACTTGTTGCAGATATTGTTTGATTAACTAATTTTTGTAGTTGAAGGAATGTATCGGTTGGTTCTTTTAATTGTGGAAGTACATTATAAAAATGATGAAGTAGTTGATTAGCAGATTCTAAATTTTCATTAACCCATAAGTCATTTAAATTAGGACCAACTGTCAAATTATTTAAATTTATTTTTGTGCATCCATTTAATGATATTCCACATTTTTCAAAATCATAAATCTTCATTTTTGAAATTTTTATTGAAAAATTTTCTTGTCCATTTATACTTATGTATGAACAAAGACCTAATTTACCATTTGTAATATGAACATTTGAAGCTTTTTTAAAATCTAAATTATCTATTGGTAATTCACCAAAACGAGGAAAAAGCGTATTATTTAATTGAATAATAGCAAATTTTCTTTGCTGTAAATGAAATCTTTTTGACATTTTAATTTCGTGACCTTGTAAATCTAATGTTATATTTTTTCCAATAATCATTATAGCTGTAAAGTAACCATAACGTAAGGAGCTGAATTTATTAATTTCATTTTTTGGTGGATAAGTAGGATTGAAATCAATAATTATATCATTTTTTATTGTGTACTCTCCTTTTTTATCTAAAGTGATAGGTTTAATAAGAATATTTTTGTCAAAATGTAATCTGTATTCTTTTTGTAAATCAATCATTTATTATAAAAAAATGAAAATAATTTATTTTTTGTAAAAATATTAAAAATGTTAAAATTATTTTTTGGTCCAATGTTTTCTGGAAAAACTACTCTTTTATTACATAACTTGGAGAGATATAAATTAGGAGGAAAAAAATGCTTAGTTCTAAAATATTGTCATGATAACAGATACAGTGAAAATGAAATCGTCTCACATATTCACCAAAAACACACTGCTTTGAGTATAAAATATTTAATACAAATTATTCCTATATTTTATAAATATGATGTTATCATTATTGATGAAATACAATTTTTTAAAGATGCGGCTTTTATTTGTAAAATATTGGCAAAAAATAAAATCGTTGAAGCATATGGATTAAATGGTGACTTTGAACAAAAACCATTTGAACAAGTAAGTCGCTTAATTCCATTATGTGATTCTATTACTCATCTAACTGCTATTGATAAAATTAATGGTAAAGATGCTCCCTTTACTATTAGAAAGATTGATTCGCGAAAACAAGAGCTAATTGGTTCTGATGATATTTATTTTGCTGTTAGTCGTGATAATATTAATACCAAATTCACTTAAATATTTAAAGTTTTTAATAAAATATGAAATTTTCTATATTATCATTATTTTTTAGTCTTCCAATAATATTTTGTCAAAAAGATGATTGTGATGAACACAATCAAAAATTTAAAGATTTAGTATCTTGTTTGAATGAAAATAACTATGATTATTTGATATGTGATGATAAAACGCAGAATATTGATTGGGATTTATGGGTTTCAAATCAGTGTTATTTTGTTCTTCATTTACCAAGAATATTATAAATAAATATTATATTTAATATATATAGAGATGGAAGAAAACAATTCTGAAAAAAAATGTGTTTTAACAACAGCACCACAATATCCCTTTTTACATCATCCAATGCATCCAATGAATCCATTATATCAAGTTCAACCAATTCATTATAGACAGTATGCTCCTATAAGTGGAAATTCATTGGCTTACCCTTACTATAATCCATATATGTATAATGGTCCTAATTATTACAATCCTATATACTATGGTAACTGTAATTGCTGTGAGTGCTCTGTATGTAAAAAATAAAAAATAAAAAATAATTAGTTTATCAACTTAAAAATATTATAATTACAATTATAATAAAATCATTTATTTTTCAAATATATAGAAAAAGGAGATTCACAGATAAAAAATGAATATTTTATAATTTTTTAGGATTATAAAAATGGAAGAAATAATATTGAAACAGAATATTGAAATACAAAAATTGCAACATGAATTACATAAAAAAAATACTGAAAATGATAAATTTAGACAACAACTGATGCAAAAAGATCTTGAATATACAAAAAAGTATAGAGAAAAAGATACTGAAATTGATAACCTAAATAGTCATTTATTACAAAAACATGAAGAATATACAGAACTGGACGTACAAAAAGATTCTAAAATCAGTGAATTAAAAAAGCAATTAATTGAAAAAGAATATGAATATACCAAAGCAAAATCAGAAGTTTCCAAGTTAAAAAATAGATTAACAGAAAGAGAACTTGAATATAATAGGCTAAAAAAAGAAAAAGATAGTAAAATAAATGAATTAGAAAGTAAGATAAAAAATAAAACTCAAAATATAGAAGATACAAATCTATATAATCTTAAAATTGCAAAACTTCGAGAAATTATTCAAATAAAAAATATTAACATAAAAAGTAGAAAAAGAGAAGATTTAATTAATGCTATACTTAATTTTGATAAAACACAGATACAAGCACAGATACAAACACATATACAAACACAGATACAAACACAAACCAAAGATTATACAAAACTAAAATTAAAGGAACTTAAAAAAATATGTGAAAAAAATAATATATATGTGGAAAAGACACGTGAGAAAAGTAAATATATTGAGGCAATAAAAGAATTTGAAGAAGATAAAATTTTTGAAGAAAAGAAAAAAATTGAACAAAGTAATCAAAGAAAAATTCTTGAATCAAAGATAAATAATATAGAAAATCAAATAAAATGTAGTTCTTGTTCTAAATTTTTTAATCTAACAACAAGTAAATTTAAATGCAGTCACTGCACAAGATGTTTGTGTACAGATTGTGAAGATATTTATTCTTATTGTAAATGTTGTAATATGAAATTTTGTGCTTTTTGTTTAGATAATGATAAGTGTATAAGATGTAATAATTTTTTTGATAATAAAAAAGAAAATGCTACTGTGCATTATATTGATAATATATATGAATTTCCTGAAGATATTCCAACAAAAGAATATAATAATGGAGATTTAATAGTGGATAAATTGAATTTTAATACAGAAAACGATGTGACAGAAGGAGTTTATATTATAAAAAATACAAAAAATATATTTGAATTAGAATATATAAATTTTCGTGATAAAATTATAAGCTCTCATTTTTCGTTGGGTCCAAACAAACCACCTGATTTTTGGAGTAGATGCGAACTGGAAGGAAGTTGGCCTTTATGGCCATTACCAGAACCAATATCCATAAACTATTTTAAAAATATACGTAAAGATGATTTAGTAGAAATAGAAAATAAAGTTTTTCGTTTTTCTTTGGATTGGATAGATATATATTTTGAATCTTCTTCAAAAGAAAATATAATAAGAAATATTGGGAAAGCTATTTATAATGATGAAAAAGTATTATATTTTGAAACTTTAATTGATTCCAAACAAACTAGACCTAATAACAATTATCAATCATATTTTTTATAAGATTGATAGGATGTCATAATGTTCCATATCTTTATAAAATAATAAAAAAATAACATTTTGACTATTATTATTCTCTATTAATAATGTATTTCTTCTATCAATATCATATATCCATACATTTAAATTATACAATTGAGAAAAAGCTACAATTTCCAAATTTCCACCATATGTTGTTTTTTTTCTCATATTTTTAATATATTCTGATGGTGTTATATTAGGAAAATATATGTATATATCATCCTTCATAAAATTTTCAATATAATTAACAATAGTTTTTCTCATATTGATATATTTGTTTATATATAATTTTAAACTGTGAAATAAACAAGAACCATCCCCAGGAACTTGTATAATACAATATTTATTGTTTAAAACTTTATTTTTAATATATGTATCTATAATTATTTTACTAATAACTGGAAATGATATAATTCGTGGATTCGAATTTTCACATAGGTTCTCTTGTATAATTATTTGTTGAGATTTTGATTTTGATTTTGATTTTGATTTTGATTTTGATTTTGATTT